>Ga0164294_10000807_pt1 | contig 29747 bp, 25 predicted proteins | sample GEODES005metaG_FD_111479 | JGI IMG/M metagenome (GOLD analysis project Ga0164294, IMG submission 111479) | Oligotrophic lake water microbial communities from Sparkling Lake, Wisconsin, USA - GEODES005 metaG | ecosystem: Environmental > Aquatic > Freshwater > Lake | place: USA: Sparkling Lake...
TGGGGGCCTTGGAGTAAAGCCGTGCAGCAAGATATTTTGATCAACTGGTCGCCGCAGGAAACCCGCGTGGCCATCGTGGAGCACAACGCGGTGCAAGAGCTGCACGTGGAGCGGACCCTGGAGCGTGGCCTGGTGGGCAACGTCTATCTGGGCAAGGTGGCGCGGGTGTTGCCAGGCATGCAATCGGCGTTTATCGACATCGGCTTAGAGCGCGCGGCTTTTTTGCACGTGGCCGATGTCTGGCATCCGCCGGCCGAGGGCGAGACCATCAGCGCGGCACGCACCGCGCAGGCCCTGATTCCGATTGAGCGCCAGGTGTTTGAGGGCCAGGCGCTGATGGTGCAGGTGATCAAGGACCCCATGGGCACCAAGGGCGCGCGCCTGTCCACGCAAATCAGCATCGCTGGGCGCTTGCTGGTGTTTTTGCCCCAGGACGACCATATTGGGGTGTCGCAAAAGATTCCGCTGGCGCAGCGCGAAGACTTGCGCCAGCGAATGCAGGTGCTGGCGGGCAGTGAGGGCGGTGGTTTTATCCTGCGCACCAATGCCGAAGACGCGCAGGACGCGGAGCTGGCCGAGGACATTGCCTATTTGCGTAAAGCCTGGGCGCGCATCAAAAGCGCCTCGCTCAAGCTGGCGCCGCCGGCCGCCTTGCACCAGGACCTGAACCTCTTGCAGCGCGTGCTGCGCGACCTGGTGGGTGAGGCTACGCAAACCATACGCGTGGATTCGCGCGAGCAATTTGAGGCCTTGCAGGCTTTTGGCGCCGAGTTCATGCCCCAGGCGGTGAAAAAGCTCCAGCATTACAAGGGCGAGCGGCCGATTTTTGACTTGTTTGCGATTGACGAAGAAATCGCCAAGGCGCTGGGGCGCCGGGTGGATCTGAAATCGGGCGGCTACCTGATCATCGACCAAACCGAGGCGCTGACCACGGTGGACGTCAACACCGGCGGTTTTGTCGGCGCACGCAATTTTGACGACACCATTTTCAAGACCAATCTGGAGGCGGCGCAAGCCATTGCGCGCCAGCTGCGCCTGCGCAACCTGGGCGGCATCATCGTGGCCGACTTTATTGACATGGCGCGCGCCGACCACCGGGACGCCGTGCTGGCCGAGTTCAAAAAACAACTCGCGCGCGACCGGGTGAAAACCATGGTCGGCGGCTTTTCGCAGCTTGGGCTGGTGGAGATGACGCGCAAGCGCACCCGCGAATCGCTTGCCCACATGCTGTGCGAGCCCTGCCCTGTGTGCGAAGGCAAAGGCATTGTCAAAACTGCGCGCAGCGTGGTGTACGACATTTTTCGGGAGATCCTGCGCGAGGCGCGCCAGTTCAACCCGCAGGAGTTTCGCATCGTCGCCGCACCCAAGGTGATTGAGCTTTTTTTGGACGAAGAAAGCCAGCACCTGGCGGGACTGAGCGAGTTCATCGGCAAGCCGGTGTCACTGCAAACCGAGTCCGCAATGGGGCAGGAACAGTACGACATCGTGCTGATGTAGCCCATGCGCCTGAAGATTGCCGTACTCAGCCGTAATTTCAGCACCACGGGCGGCGGGGCCGAACACTATTCCATTGCCCTTGTAGAGCAACTCGCAAAGCACCATGAGGTGCACGTATTTGCCCAAACATTTGCACACGCCTGGCCCGGCGTGAGCTACCACGCCATCGGGCGTTTCCTGCAACGGCCACGCTGGATCAACCAGTGGTGGTTTGCCACGGCCACCTGGTGGGCAACGCGCAAGGGCTTCGATATCGTCCACTCCCACGAAAACGTCTGGCACGGCAATGTGCAAACCGTGCATGTGCTGCCGGTTCGCTACAGCCTGTTTGCCGAAAAAACCGGCCTGGCATGGTGGCTGCGTTGTCTGAAGGTGGCCAGCAGCCCCCGCCTGCTGAGCTACCTTTGGTTGGAGAAGCAGCGCTACACCATCACCCCAAGCCGCCGCGTGGTGGTGGTGTCTGACGCGCTGCGTAAGGCCATGCTGCAAGCCTATCCGGGCGTTGTGGGCGCGTTAGATGTGGTCACGCCCGGCGTTGCGGTTCCCGCCCTGCCGACTAGCGCGGCGCAAAAGCAGGAGGCACGCGAACGGCTAGGACTGCCAGCCAACGGGACCTGCCTCTTGTTTGTAGGGAACGACTTTCGGAAAAAAGGGCTGCCGGCCTTGGTAAACGCTTTGGCGCGTCTCAAGCCCGGCGTGTACTTGGCCGTTGTGGGTAACCCCAAGCAGGCGAACGCCATCAGCCAGCTCGCCCGGGAATGCGGCGTGGGAGAACGCGTGCACCTCCTGGGCGCACTGCTGCAGATGGACAGCGCCTACCGCGCCTGCGACATGCTGGTGCACCCTACCCTGCAGGACTCATATGGCATGGTGGTGCTCGAGGCCATGGCCTATGGATTGCCGGTGGTGGTCAGCGGTTTGCCGTATTGCGGGATTGCGGGGGATTTGACGCACCAGGCGCAGGCCTGGCTGCTGCCAAACCCGCATGACGTCAGCGCCCTGGAACACGCCATCCAATCCGTTCTGGGTAAGCCGGAGTTGGCGCAAGCGATGGCCGAAAAAGGCCTGCAGTTTGCCCAGAGTCACTCCTGGGAACTAGCTCGACAGCAGCACGAGCGACTTTTCGAGGATCTGCTGGCCAAGGGAGTGGGCCGGTGAAAACCATTCCCATCCTGATGTACCACCAGATCGATGTGCCGCCCCCTAAGGGCAGCTCAATGCGCGGTTTGGTGGTGGCGCCACGCACTTTTTTTTGGCACATGGCCTGCTTGTGGCTGCTGGGCTACCGAGGGCTATCCATGGGCGGCTTGGAGCCCTATTTGCGCGGCGAGCGCCAAGGCCGGGTTTTTGGCATCACCTTTGACGACGGCTATGCCAACAACCTGCACCGGGCACTGCCGGTATTCCAGCGTTTTGGCTTTAGCAGCACCTGCTACGTAGTGGCCGGCCTGGTGGGCCAGCGCAACAGCTGGGACGCGCCACACGGTATTGCGCAAGTGCCCCTGATGGATGCCATCCAACTGCAGCAGTGGGTGGATGCGGGGCAGGAAGTGGGCTCGCACACAATGACCCATGCCCGCCTGCCCGATCTGGCGCCCGACCAAATGCAGCGAGAAATTGCCCAATCCAAACAGGCGTTGGAGGCCTTGGTGCAGCAGCGCGGGGGTGTACGGCATTTTTGCTACCCCTACGGGCTGTGCGACGCAAGCAGCGTGCAGCTAGTGCACACCACCGGCTACACAACGGCCACCACAACGGCGCGCGGGCGGGTACACCTAAACGCCCAAGCACATCTGCTCGAGCTGCCCCGCGTACTGATGAGCCGCACGACCACCTGGGCACATCTGCTGCTGAAGTGTTTTACCGGCTACGAGGAACGCGGAATTGATCGCACCCCGTCTCTTGCGCCCAATACCGACCTCGACGACGTAAAAACGCCTCAGCGTGAACCACGCCGATGAACGAAAATAAATCTATGCAAAAAACTTCTGCGCCCTCCCGAATACTGATGTTAAAGAGCCACAGTGCTGGAATCGGCGATATTCTGCGCAGCTCTGCCGCCTGGCGCGCACTGAAAATTGGATACCCGACGGCAGAGTTGCACCTGGTGTTTTTTACGGCGCACCCCGGGTATGCGTCGGAAAAGCTGATTCGCAGCCACCATTTGCTGAATGGATTCCACGTTATCGACAAGCGTACCGATTCCCTCGCACAGGTCTTTCGTTTCTGGCGCGAGGTAAATGCGGTATGCGACGCGGTACACCCCGACTTGGTGATTGATTTCGAGTCCGGAGGCCTGCGCTTGGCCCTGGTTTCTCGATGGATATCACTGCGCAACGGCGCTGCGACGGTCGGCGTTAACGCTTTTCCAGGACGGTCGCTGTTCTACGGAAAATCATCAGCGAGCATGCATCAGTATGCCAATGCGCGTAATTTACCGCTTCCGATTGAATACACGGAACGCGACTTCACCGTGCTGAGTGCCCTGGGAATCGAGCGAAATGGGATTCCCATCGAGTTAGAGGAGACGGCTGAATCAACGAACTACAGGCGCAATTTTCGGTCGCAGTTTGGCTTGGCCGATGATGTCAAGTTGCTAGGTATGAATATCGGATGCGGAACCCCAGACGCGGTATTGCGCAGACCTTCGCTGGCCGTGATGGCAGGCATTGGTGCATATGTGCAGAAGAAATATGGATACCAACTCGTAATTGGCCTTGGCGCCCCATTCGAGTCAGAGGTCGATAAAGAATTTCTAGGGAAATACCGCGAGCTGTGTGATGCACCCGTGATCGATTTAGAAGGCAAAGTCGCGCTGCTTTCGCTTGTCGGACTTATTGGCACGTTTGACTTATTTATTTCCGGTGATTCTGGACCGTATCACATAGCCGTTGCGGTGAAAACTCCAACATTGGCAGTATTTAATGAAGATTGTCCCCCTGCTATTCACACCCATCCGTGGGTTCGATGCATCCTGGCAAACCAGGAAGACCACATCGGTCGTCTAACGCAGGCAGTGGATGAGTTGTTGGCTGCCAAGCAAATACGCTAGAGAGGGATAGAAATGGTGGAGATTGATATCATTTTTTCAACGCAACAGCGCTGGACCCAGCAATGGCACGTTCAACCAGCCGCGCCCTATCAAGAGGCTCCTTGGCGCTTTCTCCAAACCAACCACCAGATGAATTTTGACCTTTGGCATGAGGAAGATATTGCCCGTCGGGACGACGTTGGTGCCGACAGGGTTCTGCAAGCCAAGCGCGCGATTGACCGCTTCAATCAAAACCGCAACGACGCGGTGGAACAGTTTGACGCTTGGCTGTTACAGCAACTGCCAGTCGCCAGCGCATCAGTGCCTATGCATACCGAGACACCGGGAATGTGCATCGATCGTCTATCGATCATGGCTCTGAAGATATTTCACATGGAAATTGAGGCCGAACGAAGCGACGCAGGAGTGGATCACTGCGAAAAATGTCGCGCTAAATTAGCGATTCTGGAGGTCCAGGCAAGTGACCTCGTAAAGACACTAGGTAGAGTCTTGGAACAAATGAATGCTGGGGAGCTGCAATTCAAACTCTATCGGCAAATGAAAATGTACAACGATCCAGCTCTCAATCCACAGTTGTACGCGGCGCCCTAATGCAAGACGCACCACGTATCGGGTGCCCGTTAAGTTGATAGGGTAATTAAGTCAAGCGAATAAAGTCCTCGTAGGCACCGCCTTCGGCCATCAATTGCGTGTGGCTTCCGCGCTGCAAGATGCGGCCATGCTGCAACACAAAAATCGTATCGGCATCGCGGATGGTGGACAAGCGGTGCGCAATGGCAATGGTGGTGCGGCCCACCATTGCCGTACGCAGCGAGGCCTGCACCAGGCTGTCGGTGTCGGTGTCGAGGGCGGAGGTAGCCTCGTCCAAAATCAAGATCGGTGCGTCTTTGTAAATGGCTCGCGCAATCGCCAGGCGCTGGCGCTCACCGCCTGACAGCACACTTGCGTTGTGACCCAACACCGTGTCCATGCCCTGGGGCAAGGCAGCAACGCGCTCGGCCAAATTAGCGGCCTCCAAACAGTGCTGCGCGCGCGCGCGGTCAAGGTCTTGACCCATGGCCAGGTTGTTTAGTACGCTGTCGTTGAACATCACCACGTTTTGGCCCACCAAGCCAAATTGCCGTCGAAGCGACTGCAGGTTCCAGTCGCGCAACTCGACGCCGTCAAGGAATATCTGTCCGCTGGTGCAATTCACAAACCTTGGCAACAGATTGGCCAGCGTGGTTTTGCCCGAGCCGGAGAGCCCCACCAGCGCGATGAATTGCCCCGGCTGCACCGCCAGGTCGATATCAACCAAAGCCGGTACAGGGGCGTCGGGATAGGTCACGCCCACACCACGGAGCTCCAACTGCCCGGTGCTGCGGTCCTTGACAAAGCTCCCCCCCCGCTCCGCCACCACAGTTTCTACCAAGGCAATGGCACGCTCTGCGGCCACCACGCCCCGTGTAATCGTGCTCGACACCTCCGACAAATGCTTGATGGGAGCAATAAGCATCAACATCGCCGTAATAAATGCCACAAACCCACCCGCGGACAAGGCGTTGGACTGGCTTTGCACTATGGCCACGGTGATCACCGCAGAAAGCGCAACGGAGCCAAACAGGTTGGTAATGGGCGCCACGGCGGATCCGGCAATGGCCGACTTCATCGCCAAGCGCTGCAGCAGTTTGTTAACCGATTCAAAGCGTTGGCGCTGCTGGGCTTCGGCGTTTTGTATGCGAATCTCCTTGTGGGCCAGCACGCTTTCTTCAACCACATAAGCGAGCTTGTCGACGGCCGCCTGGGACGCCTTGGTCAAGCCATACAAGCGTTTGGCCAGCGCGCGCATTGCCAAGGCCACCACCGGGAAAATAAGCAGGACGATGAGTGTGAGCTTCCAATTCAAGTACAGCAAATAGCAAACCAACGCCACCAGCGACAAACTGTCTTTGACGACCGTGGTGATGGATTGCAGCAACAAGACCGCGCCGTTGGTCGCCTCAAACACAATCGTGTTGGCCAAGGCGGTGGCCGGTTGCTTGCGGTACAGCTCCAGCTCAGCCACGCTAATGCAATCAAACATTTTCTTGCGCAGGTTGTGCAAACTGGTTTGGGCGATTTTTGCCAATGCGACGTCGGCCATGAAGGAAGCCGATGAGCGCAGGGTGAAAAGCGCAACGACCGACACGGGGATGATCCACAGGTCGAGTTCCTTGGAGTTGAATCCTTGGTCCAGCAAGGGCTTAAGGAGCGCTGGAATGGTGGGCTCTAGTGCAGAGCCGATCAGAACCGCCAGCGTCAGCACAATCCAGCCGCTACGGGGCTGGGAGAAGTAAGACATCACGCGCCAAAGGCGTTGGGGCACCGTCATGCCCCCGGTGGGGTCGTCAGGCCTTGTCTGCATATTGTTGGGGAGTTACTGGATGCCCTGCATCTTTGCGCAAACTGAGCAAAATGCCTAAGCCGACACAAAAGAAGTCGCCCATACCAATGCCAAAAATCATGGAGTTGAACATACCGGAAATCACCAGTGCCAACACCAGGGCCTGCAGCGTCCGAGCGTCCCGCACTTCCAACTTTTTTGAAAAAACCCGCAGGCTCCATAAAACTGAAATCAACAGCGCTACGCCCACAAGGCCGCCCTCCACCGCCCAAAGCAGGAAGAGCTGGTGGGGGTCGACTATGGTGGACGACGCCGCTTGGTCGCCGCCGAGCCTTCGGTATTCGAGGTTCCAGCTGCCCGAACCGTGCCCCAGCAAAGGCCTCTCGGCAATGGCCTTGAAAGAGGTGCTCCAATACGCCAGCCTCAGACCAGAAGACGACTCCTTAGCCCCGGTTTGGGAGTAGGCCGTCACTTCGGATACCACTTGCTTCATACGATGGCGAAAGGTTTCTGAGCCAGCCGCGATCAGGGCAAACGCCACAAACGGTACAGCAAGGGTGGCCCAGCGGAACTTGCGGGGAATGGCGTACATGCCAGCCAGCGTCACCATACCCAAGGCGACCAGATGGCCGCTGCGACCCTGCAAAAAACCCAGTGTTAAAAACAGCGTGACCAAAGCCAATGTAATAGCAATCCAGCGCCCGTTTTTGCCGAAAAGGACATCCCGCTGAAACCAAAGGATTGCAACCAAAACAGACTGGGAAATGGATTGCTCCAGATAACTTCCAAACACTGCATAGGTATCGTCGGCATACTTACCAGTAGCCCATGGCGGGTGTATGCCAAGCACGAGCAACCAGGCGCTCAGTACCACAAAGATCTGCGCAAAAGTAAAAGCACGCAGCACCGTCAATCCCACTGCGCTGGTGGCGATCAGATAGCACATGATGGGAATCGTCACAAGCCGTGCGTGGCGTGCCCAAGCCAGCATTGCATTGTCGATTTCGGCACTTGACCAAACAACGCTAATCGCCATGTAGGCGCTTGCCAGCAAGACCAACGCGCTGACCGCACCGGCATGCTCCAGAGGCGCCGTTTTTGTTTTGGCACGGTGCGCGAAAAACAGGCAAACCAAAGCCAGCAAGTAAAGCACCAGCCGCCCAAGGCCCGCCACGGCCGTGCCCAAACTGGGCGATACCGCTACAAAGCAAAGCAGCCAGACTTTTGCGGTCTTGAACGCGTTGAGGGTTGGGATATACGCTTGCGTCGAAGACATGTGGTGTTTGGAAAAGAATGAAACCGTCTCAGAAATGGCGCTGCGCTATGCTAAGGTTGATGCCAGAAACTTTTTGCACTTTCCATCTTGACCCAGCTAAGTGTAATCATCATCTCCCGCAACGAGGAGGCCAACATTGGGGCTTGCTTGGACTCGGTGTCCTTTGCCGACGAAATCATTGTGGTGGACTCTGGCAGCACGGACGCCACCGTCGCCATTGCGGCTTCCCGGGGGGCGAAGGTCACCACCACAGCCGATTGGCCGGGCTTTGGACCCCAGAAGGGACGGGCGTTGGCCCTGGCGACCCTGCCTTGGGTGCTTTCACTCGACGCTGATGAGCGGGTCACCCCAGAACTGGCACAGCAAATTCGCCAAGCGGTCTCGCACAACGGCGACCAGGCCTACGCCCTGCCCCGTCTGACGCAGTTTTGCGGTCAGTGGATTCACCACTGTGGCTGGACCCCAGACTACGTGGTGCGGCTTTTCAGACGCGAAAACGCGCGCTTTAGCGCCGATTTGGTACACGAGCAGGTGCTCGTTACGAAAGCCCGCCATTCGAAATTGAGCGCGCCATTGCTGCACTTTAGCTACCCCACGCCTGGCCATTACTGGCGCAAGTTAGAGCAATACAGCCAGGCCTGGGCGCTGCAACGCCATGAACAAGGGCAACGCACCAGCATGGCACGCGCGTTCGTCTCTGGCGTGGTTGCCTTTTTGCGGAGCTACTTTTTCCGCCTGGGGTTTTTGGACGGCGCCATGGGCTTTGCGGTGTGCGCCATGCAGGGGCAAGCGGCGTTTGGCAAGTACTTTGCCTTGTACTGCTTAAACCACCCATCCGATCCCATGGCGCCCGGATAACAACCGGTGGTCGGCGCCACCAATTGCATCGGCTTCAATCGGATCGGCCCAAAGCGCCCCCTCCCGGCAATGAGATAATCCGCGGTGATGAACAAATTTCTCATTGGATTGTTGGCTTTTTGCACGGGGTTTGGTGCCTTGGCCCAGTTTCGCGTCGAGGTGTCTGGCGTCGGCTTAACGCAGTTGCCGCTGGCGGTGGCTGCGTTTAAGGGAAACGAAGGCATGACGCAAAAGGTGGCCGCCATCGTGGCTGCAGACCTTGAGCGTAGCGGACAATTTCGCCTAGTGGATACCGGCACCAGCGTACTAGATGAAAATTCAAGGCCAGATCATGTTGCTTGGCGCAAACAAGGCGCAGACGCGCTGGTAACCGGCAGTGTCACACGCACGGCAGATGACCGTTTTGAAGTGCGTTTTAGGCTTTGGGATACGGTGCGTGGGCAAGATTTAGGTGGCCAACTTCACGTTGTAGCTGGCGCCGAATTGCGCCAAGTGGCCCACAAAATCGCCGATGTGGTGTACGAAAAGCTGACGGGTGAAAAAGGTGTTTTTTCCAGCCGCATCGCCTATGTCACCAAGAGCGCGAACATTTTTAACCTATGGGTGGCTGATGCCGACGGTGAGGGTGCCCAATCGGCATTGCGCAGCGCCGAACCGATTATTTCCCCGTCCTGGGCACCCAACGGCAACCAACTGGCCTATGTTTCGTTTGAGGCCCGCAAGCCGGTGGTCTACGTACACGATGTCGACTCGGGAAAACGCCGCCTGGTGGCCAACTTCAAGGGCTCCAACAGCGCACCGAGCTGGTCCCCTGATGGGCGAACCCTGGCCTTGACCCTCAGCCGGGACGGCGGCTCCCAGCTCTTCCTGATGGATGCCGTCACACCTGGCGCTGAGCCGCGGCGCTTGGCTTCATCCCCTGCAATCGACACCGAGCCCGTCTTTACGGCCGATGGACGCTTTGTCTATTTTGTAAGCGACCGCGGCGGTTCACCCCAGATTTACAAGATCCCTTCCAACGGCGGTACCCCTGAGCGGGTGACGTTCACCGGCAGCTACAACATCTCGCCAGCCTTGAGCCCCGACGGTCGGTGGCTGGCTTATGTGTCACGCATCGGTGGCGCATTCAAGCTTCACCTCATGGACTTGGCTTCCGGCCAAAGCACGGGGCTGACGGACACCAACGCGGACGAAAACCCCAGTTTTTCGGGTAACAGCCGCCTGTTAATGTACGCAACCCAAGTCCAGGGACGTGAGGCATTGATGACCACAACCCTGGACGGAAAAGTAAAAGCCCGACTGGCGGGACAAAACGGTGATTTGCGCGAGCCCGATTGGGGCCCCATGCCCAAATAGCCGCATAGGTAATTTTTTATTAACCCATCACCCTCAACCGGAGTTTCGAATGAATAAATTGGTATCAGCAATTGCAGTGGCCGCTCTTTTAAGTGCTTGCAGTTCTGCCGTCAAACTCGACGAGGTCAGCGTTGAAGACAAGTCCGGCCAAGCCCTCGCTCTGACCGAACTCAGCAGCGCAAGCAAGACCGCCACCGGCAACACGGCCAAGAGCCCAACGGCCGTTACCACGCTGGACACCGCAAAATCCGGCGCCGACACGATGGTGGCCGGAGCACGTACCGTGTACTTTGACTATGACAGCTACGCCATTCGCCCAGAGTTCCAATCGGTGATTGAGGCGCACGCGCGCATCCTCAAAGCTGACAAGACAAAGAAAGCCAACATTGAAGGCCATACCGATGAGCGCGGCGGGCGCGAATACAACTTAGCGCTGGGCCAAAAACGTGCGGAGGCGGTTCGCAAAGCATTGAGCCTGCTTGGCGTTTCTGAAAGCCAAATGGAGGCCGTAAGCTTTGGAAAAGAAAAACCCGCCGCGACCGGTGGGTCTGAAGCTGCCATGGAAAAGAACCGACGCGCTGAGATCGCCGCACGATGAAATTTCGTCCCCTTGGTGCTGGGGGTGCGCTTCGCCACTGGTTTGGTGCGGCGGCCCTATTGGCGGTGGCCAGTCATGCTGGCGCAGGCATTTTTGATGATGAGGAGGCGCGCCGTGCTATCTTGGAGCTGCGCCAAAAGTTTGAGTTGCTGCGTAAAGAAACTGACCAAAAAATCGCTGACGAATCCAAACGCTACGCCGAAGAATCTAAACGCTACGCCGATGAAGCGGCCGGCTTGCGGCGCAGCCTTATTGACTTACAAAACCAATTGGATGCCAACGCAGCCGAGGCCGCAAAAATCCGCGGCCAAGGCGAGCAGCTCTTGCGCGAGCTATCAGAAGCTCAACGTCGCCAGACCGATGCAGCCAAAGTCACGGACGAGCGCCTTCGCAGACTCGAACCGCTCATAGTAGCGCACGAAGGCAGCGAGTTCAGCGCAGACCCGGCAGAAAAGCGCAACTTTGAACTCGCCCTGGCCAGTTTTCGTAAGGGCGATTTTGAAATTGCGCAAAGCGGCTTTACTGATCTGCTGGCGCGCTACCCCCAAAGCGGGTATGCCAGTGCGTCCTTGTTTTGGCTAGGCAACGCGCAGTTCGTGGGCAAGGATTTCAAAGCTGCGATGACCACGTTTCAACGCCTTATCACACAAAACGCCAATTACCTGCGCATCCCTGAAGCGCAACTGGCGGTTGCCAACTGCCAGCTGGAATTGAAAGACACCAAGGCTGCGCGTAAAACGCTGGAAAACCTGGTTGCGGAACACCCGAAAAGCGAGGCAGCAGACGCCGCCAAAGACCGACTGGCTCGGCTCAAATAATGCATGGCGTGCCGCCGCTTTACGAAGCCGCGATGGTAAAAAACCCCAGCCCAAGCGAATCCGCCCAGCAGCGCGATAGCGCTCGGCGCTTTTCAGGCTTAGACCGCTTGTACGGAGCAAAATCCGGCCAAGCCATCCGCGGCGCCCATGCGGTGGTAGTTGGCGTAGGTGGCGTCGGGTCTTGGGCAGCTGAGGCTCTGGCGCGCAGTGGCGTTGGACACATTACGCTCATCGACATGGACCACGTTGCAGAATCCAACATTAACCGCCAAGTTCATGCGCTTACAACTACGCTGGGTATGCCCAAAATCAGCGCTATGGCCCAACGTATTGCACTCATCAACCCCGACTGCCAAGTAGTTGGTGTCGAAGATTTTGTAGATGCAAATAACTGGCCGTTAATGGTACCGCCCGACGCTGATGCAGTGATTGATGCGTGCGACCAAGTGATCGCCAAGACGACAATGGCGCATTGGGCGCTGAGCACCAACACACCATTTATTGCCGTGGGCGCCGCGGGCGGGAAACGTCTGGCGCACAAGGCAGCCATCGTGGACCTGAGCGCCTGCACGCATGACCCGCTGTTGGCCCAGGTTCGTTACCGGCTGCGCAAGTTTCACCAGGCCCCAAAAGAGGGTAAAAAAATAGGCGTTGCCTGTGTCAGCAGTCCTGAACCTGTGGTCTCGACCCCAGTGCGGGCCGACAATACCTTGAATTGCCATGGCTACGGCTCTTTGGTTACCGTGACGGCAACCTTCGGCCTTTGTGCCGCAGGGTGGGTCATAGACAAGCTTTCGCTTCGCGCGCAGGTTCGACAATAAATAAACGCTATAATCAAAGGCTTGGCAGGAGCCGTTCATCGGTGACTGACGGGACGTTAGCTCAGTTGGTAGAGCAGCGGACTTTTAATCCGTTTGTCGTGGGTTCGACCCCCGCACGTCCCACCAATATGTTTTTTGAAAAAGCCACCGTGTTCGCACTGTGGCTTTTGTTTTTGGTGGGCCTACGCCGCAGTTTTGGTACCATGATCGCGTTCGGGTTTTTAGCTCAGCTAGTAGAGCAGCGGACTCTTAATCCTTAGGTCGCGAGTTCGAACCTCGCAGAACCCACCATCCAATTGTTGCCCATGCCGCGCTGATCAGCGCGCTTTTAGCCCACTGCCATGATTCAAATATCCGCTTCGGCGCACCCCCATGTTCACTTGATTAACCACCCGCTGGTTCAACACAAGCTCACGCTGATGCGCAAGAAAGAGGCCAGCACCAACAGCTTTCGGCGCCTGCTGGGCGAGCTCAGCAGCCTGATGGCTTACGAGGTGACGCGGGATATGGCGACCCAGGATGTCGAGATCGAAACGCCGCTGGAGACGATGCAAGCCAAAGTAATTGACGGCAAGAAGTTAGTTTTTGTCTCTATCTTGCGCGCGGGTAACGGCATTTTGGACGGCGTGTTGTCCGTGGTGCCGGGCGCGCGCGTAGGCCACATTGGCATTTACCGTGACCCTGCCACCCTGAAAGCGGTGGAGTACTACTTCAAAATGCCCAAGGACATGCACGAGCGCGATATTGTCGTGGTTGACCCGATGCTGGCCACCGGAAATTCCGCCTCGGCGGCCATCACCCGGCTCAAGGCGTGCAAGCCAAAGTCCATCAAGTTCTTGTGTTTGCTGACCGTACCGCAAGGCATCAACACCTTGCACGAGGCGCACCCGGACGTGGACATTTTTACTGCAGCCATCGATCGCGAACTCAACGACCACGGCTACATACTGCCCGGGCTGGGCGACGCGGGAGACCGCATTTTTGGCACCCAGTAGCTAGCGTCGGCGTGCCGTGCGCACCCCACCCAAGCCAGCCACCAAGGACAGCACCTTGGACAAGCGACCCGAGTTGGAAACCTCTGCCGTGAAAGTCATCCACGCAATGCCCTTGACGCTTTGGGTTTGCACGCCGATGACGTTCATTTTTTCTTTGGTAAACACCTCCGATATATCGCGCAGCAGGCCCTGGCGGTCCACCGCCTCAATGGCCACGTCCACCGGGTAAACGTTAGCGTCTTTGCCTCCAACACTGGCGCTGCCACCCCACTGCACGTCAATAACGCGGTCGCCGCTGCGATTGACCATGTTGCGCAGGTTGGAACAATCGGCGCGGTGCACGCTGACGCCCTTGCCACGGGTCACAAAGCCACTGATGAGGTCTGGTGGCGCTGGCTTGCAGCACTTGGCCAACTGGGTCATGAGCGAATCCACGCCCACCACCAACACACCGCCTTTGCCCGAGCCACTGGTTGGACGCGGCTTTTTAAGGTGCACGCTGTCGTCACTCCCGACGGGTTCGGGCGGGCGGAGCAAGGCTTCAATGGTGCGCAAGGAAAACTCATCCTTACCGACCACCTCAAACAGGTCCTCGGCAGCATTAAAGCCTAGTTGGGCCGCGAGGTCGTCGAGTTTTATGGCAGTTTTCCCCTCGCGCTGCAACAGCTTTTCGACTGCTTCACGGCCCTTGGCCACGGTTTCTCCCAGAGCCAATGCGTTGAAATAGGCACGCACCTTGGCGCGCGCCCGGTGGCTGACCAAAAAGCCCAGCTCCGGGTTAAGCCAGTCGCGCGATGGACCGCCCTCCTTCACTGCGCTAACTTCCACTGTCTGACCATTTTTCAGCACCGTATTCAAAGGCACCATAGCGCCGTCTACGCGGGCGCCCCGGCAGCGGTGTCCCAACGTGGTGTGCACGCTGTAAGCGAAGTCCACAGCGGTGGCGCCCTGGGGCAACTCCACAATGGCAGCGTCGGGCGTGAGCACGTAGATGCGGTCGTCCAGCGCCGCATTCCGGGCTTGTACCCCCGGACTAGGCGTGCTGGCACTTAAGTCCCGCTCCCAGGCCAGCAGCTGGCGCAGCACGGCAATTTTGGCCTCGTAGGCACCACTGGCGTGGACTCCAGCGTAGCCCTTGACACCGGCTTCCTTGTAGGCCCAGTGGGCGGCTACGCCGTGCTCGGAGTGCTGGTGCATGGCTTGCGTGCGAATTTGGACCTCGATAGGCTGACCCTCGCCGTCACGCACCACCGTGTGCAGGGACTGGTAGCCATTGCCTTTGGGCTTGGCGATGTAGTCGTCAAACTCGGAGGTGATCGGTGTGAAATGGCTGTGCACCCAGCTCAACGCGGCATAGCAGTGCTGCACAGTGGGAACGATCACCCGCAGACCACGAATGTCGAACACTTGGCTAAAGCCCAACGATTTGCCGCGCATTTTTTTGACAATGCTGTAGATGTGCTTGGGACGCCCCTGTACCTGGGCGCTAATGCCCTGGGCCTGCAACTCGGCTTCTAACTGGCTGCGCACGGCTTGCACGATGGCTTCGCGCTCGGCACGTTTTTGGTCGAGCCACTGCGCCACCTCGCGGTAGGTCTGCGGCTCCAAAAACCGAAAAGCCAGGTCCTCCAGCTCCCACTTGACTTCCCATATGCCCAGGCGGTTAGCCAGTGGAGCAAATACCTGCAGCGACTCGCTGGCCAATCCTGGTGGCATGGGCAACTTGCTGGCAGCAAAATGGCGCAGGGTTTGCAAGCGCGATGCCAGGCGCAGCATCACTACCCGTAAATCGCGTGAAAACGCCAGTAGCATTTTGCGCACGTTCTCGGTCTGCGCTGCGGCGGTCTGGGCCATGGGCGCTGTATGCGCACTGCGGCTGGCAGCATTTTGGGCAATGCGCGCCATGCGCTGCAGCCGCACCAGTTTGGTGGTTTCAAGGGCCAGATCGGCAAAGCTCTCGCCAAAGGCCTTGGCAATCACTTCATGGGGCTTGTTCAGGTGTTCGCAGGCATAGACCAAGTAGCTGGCCGCCTGCATCGCCTCCGATCCGCCTACCGACTGCAAAATAGCAGCCACCGCGTCGGCATGCGCCAGCACGTTTTCGCCCGTATCGAGCACTGCGGTGGCCAACAGGGGCTCGGCAAACGCGCGCGCACGAATCAAAGCGTCGGCCTGGGCTGGCGCAACATCTGCCATGGCTGCCAGCAAAGGCGCCGCCCCTCCAAGGGATTCATGGCCGGTTCGTTTCATGGCGCGCTGGCTCGGGTGGGCGCTATCAAGGGCAGCGGGAACGCTTACGAAACCGGCAGCAAAAAATCTGCAACGACCAAGGTCTGCCGGGGGTCGACCAAGGTTGGCGCGTGCCCGACGCCGGCAAACTCCAGCAACTGCGCCCGTGGGCCGCGCTGCGTCATTTGCAGTGCCGTGGCCCGCGACAGCAGGTCCGACTCTGCACCGCGCAGCAACAAAGTGCGCGCCGTAATCGCGTCATACGCCTGCCACAGCAAGGCCTCGCCCTGCTGCGCCTGCTCGGGCGTCGTTGCGCCAAAGGCCTGGGCAATCGCCGGGTCGTAGTGCAAGGCGTAGGCGGCTTCACCCTGCGCTGTGCGCACCGGCTTGAGCATGGGCTCTGTCAATGCCAGCCACTGCGCCGGTGTATGCGGCCCAAAGCTGCTAGAAATGGCCCACATAGCGTCAGCGGCCTGTTGCACCGACTCAAAAGTGCCGCTCTTACCCAGGTACTGGCCGATGCGTTGCAGCGCCGCCCATTCGATCACCGGCCCCACATCGTTGAGCACCAGTCGCCGTACCGTGACTCCCACCGTGGGCGCATAGGCACATAAGAGCATGCCAATCAGGCCACCCATGCTGGTACCCACCCAGTCCAGCGTTTGGGGCTTGGTGTGCGCCAGCAACTGCAGCATGTCAGCCACGTAGGTGGGCAATTGGTAGCCCTGGGGGTCGGCCAAAAATTCGCTTTTTCCCCGGCCCACCACATCCGGGCACAGCACCCGTACCTGGCCACCTGCGCGCTCCACCAGCGTCTGCGCCAAGACGTCAAAGTCTCGCCCTTGGCGGGTCAAACCATGCACGCACAGCACCGTATGCGCCGCCGCCGGATCGCCCCACTCCCAATAGCCCATGCGGTGCGGCACCGGCGCCGTGCAATGGATAAATTCGAGGCGAGGTGGGTTCATGTTGAAAGTCTGGCGTGGACTGCAGATTGATAATGCAAGCATCGTAATGGAATCAAGCTCGCATATTTGGAGAAAAAAAGCATGCTAAAAGGTAAAACCGCCCTCGTTACCGGCTCCACCAGCGGCATCGGCCTGGGTCTGGCCAAAGCTTTGGCCGCCCAAGGCGCCAACATTGTGATGAACGGCTTTGGCGATATGGACGGCCCTATGGCTGAGATCAAAGCGCTGGGGTCTGCGGTCAGCTACCACGGTGCGGACATGAGCAAGCCCGCAGAGATTGAAGCCATGGTGCACCACGCCGAGGCCACGTTTGGCGCGGTAGACATACTGGTGAACAACGCAGGCATTCAACACGTGGCGCGCATCGAAAACTTTCCGCCCGAGCGCTGGGACGCCATCATCGCCATCAACCTCAGCAGCGCCTTTCACGCCAGCCGCTTTGCGCTGCCGGGCATGCTTTCGCGCAACTGGGGACGCATTTTGAACGTGGCATCCGTGCACGGGCTGGTGGCATCGGCAGAAAAATCAGCCTATGTAGCTGCCAAACACGGCCTGGTGGGCTTGACCAAGGTCACCGCGCTGGAGAACGCCACCACGGGTGTCACCTGCAACGCCATTTGCCCGGGCTGGGTGCTCACGCCCCTGGTGCAAAGGCAGGTGGACGCTAAAGCTGCCGCCCTGGGCGTGACCAACGCCGAGGCCACCGCCTTGCTACTGACCGAAAAAGAGCCGTCCCTGCAATTCACCACTCCCGAAGAACTGGGTGCCTTAGCCGTGTTTTTGTGCTCAGTAGCCGGCAACAATGTACGGGGCGTGGCTTGGAACATGGACGGAGGCTGGGCCGCGCAGTAAGGGCCAACGCCCCGTTGCGTCAGCGGGTCAACAAAACCACAGCGCGCGCTTCGATCGCCAGCCCCTGGCCCACCGGGCCCATTTTTTCGGCGGTCTTGGCTTTTACATTGACCTGGTCCAAGGCCACCGACAACGACCGGGCGATGCTTGCGCGCATGGCCTGGATATAAGGCGCCAGCTTGGGCGCCTGCGCGACCACGGTGCTGTCTACGTTGCCAATCTCAAATCCCTGGGCCCTCACCCGACGCGCCGCCTCTTGAAGCAAAACGGCCGAATCCGCACCCTTGAACGCCGCGTCCGTGTCGGGAAAGTGCGTACCGATGTCGCCCATGGCGGCGGCGCCAAACAGCGCGTCGGTGATGGCGTGCAGCAATGCGTCGGCGTCGGAATGGCCCAGCAATCCCTTGGTGTGGGAGATTTCCACCCCGCCCAAAATAAGTTTACGGCCCTCCACCAGGGCATGAATGTCCCAGCCCTCGCCGATGCGGATGTTTGTCATAGATTGGGGGATTTCAGAGTATTGTTTTGGTGTTCAGGCTGATCGGACTTTGCCCCTGCCGATTCAATATTGACCCGCGCGGGATAGTTACCTTGGGCTTTGGTATTTCGCCACTGCCAATAAGTTTACCCATCACCGGGTTTTTTGGTCTCCTTTTCTTGCTCGTCGCCAGCGCAATGGAGTTCAGGGCGTGGCTGTTAACGCAATTGCCCAGGCCTACTTCACACAGTCGGGCTGTTCGTGAAAGTGGAAAGAACGGTTGGAGTAGCGCGCAAACTTTTATGTGCGGCTGCGACGATGCTCTGCGCGTTGACACCGAAGAAGGAGCGCAGGGCGGCACGGGTGTCGCTGCGGCCAAAGCCATCCGTACCCAGGCTGGTGTAGCGGCGGTCTTGCGGCAAATATGCACGCACCGACTCCGGCACGGCGCGCACATAGTCTGTGGCAGCAATGATGGGGCCGGCACTTTCCTGCAGTAGCAGGGCGATGTAGGGAGTGGCCTGTACCGAGGCGTCTAGGCCACCGATGCACGACTGGCCTTCGCGGGCTAACTCGCTCCAACTCGTCACGCTGAACACGGTGGAGGAAATGCCCTCCATGGCAAGCTGCTGCGCAGCCTTTATCACCTCAGTGAGAATTGCACCTGAGCCCATGAGAGTCACTTCTGCAGGTCCCTGCACCACTGCCGCAGCCGCAGCAGGCTCACCGCGGTAGGTGGCAAAGCGATAGCCGCCCTTGATCACGCCTTCCACCGCCTCTTGCGGAAGGTTGGGTTGGGCGTAGTTCTCATTCATGGCGGTTATGTAGTAGAAAACGTCTTGCTGCTCTTGCATCATCTCGCGCATGCCACGGTCCACAATCACCGCTAGCTCGCCGGCGAAGGCCGGGTCATAAGCCTTGCAGTTGGGAATGGTGGCGGCCACGATATGGCTGGTGCCGTCCTGGTGCTGCAAGCCTTCGCCACCCAGGGTCGTGCGGCCGGAGGTGGCGCCAATCAGGAAACCACGGGCTCGCTGGTCTGCTGCCGCCCAGATCTGGTCGCCCACGCGCTGAAAACCGAACATGGAGTAATAGATGTAGAAGGGCAACATAGCCATACCGTGCACGCTATAGCTGGTGCTGGCAGCTGTCCAGCTGGACATAGCGCCGGCCTCCGAAATACCTTCTTCCAGGATCTGCCCGTCCTTGGCCTCGCGGTAGCTCAGCACCGAACCAATATCTTCCGGCGCATAGCGCTGACCCACGCTCGAATATATGCCCACCTGCTTGAATAAATTGGCCATACCAAAAGTGCGCGCTTCATCGGCCACGATGGGAACAATGCGTTGCCCCAATACCTTGTCCTTCAACAAGTTCCCCAGCAAGCGCACAAATGCCATGGTGGTGCTCATCTCCTTGCCTTCGGCCTGCAAGGCAAATTGACCATAGGAAGACAGTGCCGGCACGGGCACAAGCTCGCACTGCGTGTAGCGCTTGGGCAAAAAGCCGCCCAAAGTCTTGCGCTTCTCATGCATATAGACCATCTCAGCGCTGTCAGCGGGTGGCCGATAGAAATCGATTGCGGTCACCTGGGCGTCGGTCAACGGTAACTGGAAGCGGTCGCGAAAGGCGATCAAATCGGTTTCGTCAAACTTTTTGTGGCTGTGCGTAGTCATCTTGCCCTGACCGGCGCTGCCCATTCCGTAGCCCTTCTTGGTATGGGCCAGAATGACCGTGGGCTGGCCTTGGTGCTTGAGGGCTGCGGCATAGGCGGTATAGATCTTCACCAGGTCATGGCCGCCGCGCTTGAGCTGGTCAATCTGCTCGTCCGTCATGCCTTGTGCCAAGGCAGCCAGTTCGGGGTTTTGTCCAAAAAAGGAATCGCGGTTAAAGCGGCCATCCTTCGCCGCAAAGGTCTGCATTTGTCCGTCCACCGTGTTGGCGAAGGCCTTCTTCAAAGCACCATGGCTGTCGCGCGCAAACAGTCCGTCCCAGTCACTACCCCAGACCAGCTTGATCACATTCCAGCCGGCGCCAGCGAAGAGCTGCTCCAACTCGTCAATGATGCGGCCATTGCCGCGCACCGGTCCGTCCAGTCGCTGCAAATTACAGTTAACCACCCATACCAAGTTGTCTAGTCCCTCACGCGCGGCCAGAGTGAGTGCACTCATGCTCTCGGGCTCGTCCATCTCGCCGTCGCCAAACACACCCCAGACCTTGCGCTCGGTGCAGTCCAGCAACTGACGGTCCGTGAGGTAGTGCATGAAGCGCGCGTGGTAGATCGAGCTGATGGGGCCGATACCCATGGAGCCAGTAGGGAACTGCCAGAAGTCGGGCATCAGGTAAGGGTGGGGGTAGCTGCACAATCCCCGCGCACCTTCTCCTGTGAGCTGCAAGGGCGAGGTCAATTCCTGGCGATACAGAGCAAGATCGGCTTCTGTGAGGCGCCCCTCCAAATAGGCACGCGCATAGACGCCGGGCGCGCTGTGCGGTTGGAAAAAGACCAGATCGCCCAAATTGGCTTTGCCATTTCCTTCGCTGCGGGCACGGAAAAAATGGTTGAAGCCCACCTCAAACAAATCAGCGGCACTCGCATAGCTGGCGATGTGGCCACCCAACTCGCCATAGGCTTGGTTGGCACGCACCACCATGGCCAAGGCGTTCCAGCGCATCAGTGAGGCCAGACGCTCCTCTACAGCCAGATCGCCCGGAAAGACGGGCTGTTGGTCTACCGCGATGGTGTTTACATACGGCGTCTTCTGGGAGGGCTTCCAGGCAATGGCTGGGTCACGCCCCATTTCACTAAGCATGTTCAGCACTTCACGCACACGCTCAGGCCCGGCGGACTGGAGCAGCGATTGCAGCGCATCGCGCCATTCCTGCGTTTCTAGGGGGTCGCTGTCGATGGGGCAGGCGTCGTCGTTCTGTTCAAACTGGGATGGCATGAGGCGCTCACAAAGAAGTAGAGTTCAGTGAACGAAACTGTAGAATCCAATGGCCGATATATGTAGCTATATTTTGGTAAAAAAATGGTTTTTACAGCACTTTATGCTGCCATAAGACACTAAAGAAGCATGTCCGACTTAGACAGTACCGATCGCAAGATTCTGAACGCCTTGCAGGCGGACTCCAGCATTTCCAATGTCGAACTGGCCCGGCGCGTGCATCTATCACCCTCGCCCTGCCTGGCACGGGTGCGCAGACTCGAAGCCCAAGGACTGATCCGCAGCTATGTGGCTTTGCTCGATCCGCAGCAACTGGGCCTGCATTTGAACGTGTTCATCTCCATCAGCCTCAAGCAACAGAGTCGCAAGGCCTTGCAGGCCTTTGAGGATCGCATCTGCACACGCGAGGAAGTCATGGAGTGCTACCTCATGACGGGCGAATCGGACTACCTCATTCGCGTAGCCGTCGCAGACATGCCCTCACTGGAGCGCTTTATTTTGGAACATCTCTCACCGATCGCGCAGGTGGAAAAAATTCGCTCCAGCTTTGCCCTTAAACAAGTGCGGTACAAAACCGCCTTGCCCTTGGGCAATTAGGTCACGAAAAATAATGAGAACGAAGATCCCCGGGCAAAAAGACGGCAGCCGGCGCTTGCAAAGCGGCGATGCTCGAGGCAGTGGTGCGTGAAGCTTCAGCTGCTTAGCACCGCACGCGCCAGCGCAAAATCCGCCGGGTAAGTGACTTTGAAGTTGTGCGCGCTGCCCGGCACCAGCAGCGGCTGTAGACCTGCCATTTCCAGTGCGCTGGCTTCGTCGGTAACGCCGGCAAAGTCCGATGCCGCTTGCCCCGCCAGGGCGTCTTGCAACGTGCCCAGACGGAACATTTGCGGTGTCTGCGCCAGCCATTTGTCCTCGCGCGGCACGGTGGCGGCCACGCGGCCCGCTTGTGCGTGCTTGAGGGTGTCTGGCAGGGGCAGCGCCAGTAGGCCGCCCACCGGGTCATTCGTGCAGGCGTCGATCAGGGTGTCCACCAGTGCGGGCGTGATCAGGCAGCGTGCCGCGTCGTGCACCAGCACCCAGTCCTCGTCGCGCGCACCCGATTCACGCAGGGCCTGCAGGCCGTTGAAGACGCTGTGCGCCCGGCTGGCGCCGCCGCAAGACGCGCGGGTAAAGCGCGCGGGCCAGGCTGCGCCGTCGGGCCAAACAAAGTTGTCGCCCTTCGCCAGCACCACCAGGCCCGCGGCCAGGCGCGCCACCCCGGCCAACGCCCACAATGTATGCATCACCATGGGCTGACCGGCCACGCTTTGATATTGCTTGGGCTGCGCCGTGCCCGCGCGGCTGCCCGCGCCCGCGCAAGGCACCAGCGCGAAGTAACGCGGCTGGACGGGGCTGGCTGAGGCGCTGGAAGCAGCGTTGGAAATGGAGCGTGCTTGGGGCATTAAAAAGGCGGGCCACACCGGCACGCAACGATCAGATGGTACCGGCCATTCTAAAATCACCACTCCTGCGTTTTTTTCACCTCCGCACCCCCCTCACGGGGCAGACGGGGGTTTTCGTATTTGTAGCCTTCATGACCCTCCCCGCGCCCTTGACTGCCAAGCTCCCTACCCTCACCCCTGGTAAACGTTTCACGCTGCCGCGCCCCGTCGGCTCCGCTGACGCGGTGCTGATGGCCCAACTGGCGCAGCGCGACAAATCCTTAGGCCGCATGACGGCCATCATCACCGCCGATGCGGCAGACGCCCAGCGCCTGATGGACGAGATGGTATTTTTTGCGCCCGAGCTGCGCTGCACCGAATTCCCGGACTGGGAGACCCTGCCCTACGACACGTTTTCGCCACACCAGGACCTGATCAGCGAACGCCTGGCCACGCTGTGGCGCATTAGCCAGCGCGACCACGAACAAGGCGCCGACGTGGTGCTCATGCCGGCTACCACCGCGCTGTACCGGCTGGCACCCCCGGCGTTTTTGGCCGGCTACACCTTTGAGTTCACCGTCAAGCAAAAGCTGGATGAGGCCAAACTCAAAGCCCAGCTCACGCTGGCGGGCTACAGCCACGTCACGCAAGTGGTCAGCCCCGGCGAATACGCGGTGCGCGGCGGGCTGATTGATTTGTTTCCCATGGGCTCGCTCGTGCCTTTTCGGGTGGATTTGTTTGACAATAAAATTGACAGCATACGCACATTCGATCCCGACAGCCAGCGCAGCCTGTACCCGGTGCCAGAGGTACGCTTGCTGCCGGGGCGCGAATTTCCGATGGACGAGGCGGCGCGCGCCAAGTTCCGCAGCCGCTGGCGCGAGCTGCTTGAAGGCGACCCGACCAAGAGCCGCATCTACAAAGACATGGGCGCAGGCGTAGCCACGGCGGGCATTGAGTACTACCTGCCGCTGTTTTTTGATAGCACCGCCACGGTGTTTGACTACCTGGGCACCCAAGCCACGGTGGTGCTGCACGGCGACCTGGAGCCGTCTTTCCAGCGCTTTTGGCAAGACACCAAAGACCGCTACCGCCTGGTACACGGCGACCCGGAGCGCCCGGTGCTGCCGCCCGAGGCCTTGTTTTTGGGCATAGAGCAGTTTTATGCCGCCGCGCGCGACTACGCGCAACTGGCCATTCGCCCGCTGGCTGCAGAACCTGGCGCTGTAAGCCCCTACGCCGAATTTGACGCCATGCCCCCGGTGGCTGCGGTACGTGGCGTGGAAGACCCGCTTTTGCAGCTGAAAAGCCATATGGCCAACACCGCGCACCGCGTGCTGGTGCTGGCCGAAAGCCAGGGGCGCCAAACCAGCTTGCTCGACTTTTTGCACGCCAGCCACCTGCGCCCACCGGCGTTTGACAGCCTGGCCGAGTTCTTGACCAGCACCGAGCCGCTGGGAATTACCACTGCCGCGCTCAACGTAGGCTTTCGCTGGCTGGCGCATGGCGTGGATCTGGTCACTGAGACCGAGCTGTTTGCTGCGGGCCCCACCACGCGCCGGCGCAAAAAGCAGGAGCAGGTGAGCGACGTTGAGGCGCTTATCAAAGACCTCAGCGAGCTCAAGATTGGCGACCCGGTGGTGCACTCAAGCCATGGCATTGGCCGCTACATCGGGCTGGCGCACCTGGACCTGGGCAATAAAAACGCCCAGGGCAAGCCCGAACTGCAAGAATTTTTGCATCTGGAATACGCCGACAAAGCCACTTTGTATGTGCCGGTCAGCCAGTTGCAGCTGATCAGCCGCTACACCGGCGTGAGCGCCGACGAGGCGCCCTTGCACCGCCTGGGCTCGGGCCAGTGGGAAAAAGCCAAGCGCCGCGCAGCCGAACAGGTGCGCGACGCCGCAGCCGAGCTGCTCAACATTTACGCCCGCCGCGCCGCGCGCGAGGGCCACGCCTTCCGCTACTCGCCCACCGACTACGAAACCTTTGCCAACGACTTTGGCTTTGAGGAAACGCCGGACCAAAAAGCCGCCATTCACGCCGTCATCCAAGACATGATCAGCCCGCGCCCTATGGACCGGCTGGTCTGCGGCGACGTGGGCTTTGGCAAAACCGAAGTCGCCCTGCGCGCCGCCTTTATTGCCATTACCGGCGGCAAGCAGGTGGCGCTGCTGGCACCCACCACGCTCTTGGCAGAGCAGCACTACCAAACGCTGATAGACCGCTTTGGCAAATGGCCGGTGAAGGTGGCGGAGATGAGCCGCTTTCGCAGCGGCAAAGAGATCACCGCTGCGCTCAAGGGCGTGGCCGACGGCACCATCGACATCGTGGTCGGCACGCACAAGCTGCTGAGCCAAGACACGCATTTCAAAAACCTGGGCCTCTTGATCATTGACGAGGAACACCGTTTTGGCGTGCGCCACAAAGAGGCCATGAAGGCCTTGCGCGCCGAGGTGGACGTGCTCACCCTCACCGCCACGCCCATCCCCCGCACCCTGGGCATGGCGCTAGAAGGCCTGCGCGACCTGAGCGTGATTGCCACCGCGCCGCAGCGCCGCCTGGCCATCAAAACCTTTGTGCGTACCGAGGGCAATGGGGTGATCCGCGAGGCAGTGCTGCGCGAACTCAAGCGCGGCGGCCAGGTCTACTTTTTGCACAACGAGGTCGACACGATTGAGAACCGCCGCGCCAGGCTCGAAGAGCTGCTGCCCGAGGCGCGCATTGCCGTGGCACACGGCCAGATGCCCGAGCGACAGCTGGAGAGCGTGATGCGCGACTTTATTGCCCAGCGCTACAACCTGCTCTTGTGCTCCACCATCATTGAGACCGGCATCGACGTGCCCACCGCCAACACTATCGTCATGAGCCGCGCCGACAAGTTTGGCCTGGCGCAGTTGCACCAGCTGCGCGGTCGCGTGGGGCGCAGCCACCACCAGGCCTATGCGTATTTGATGGTGCCCGACCTGGAAGGCCTGACCAAGCAAGCCCAGCAGCGCCTGGACGCCATCCAGCAAATGGAAGAACTGGGCAGCGGCTTTTATTTGGCCATGCACGACCTGGAAATTCGCGGCGCAGGCGAAGTGCTGGGTGAAAACCAGAGCGGCAATATGCTCGAAGTGGGCTTTCAGCTCTACAACGAAATGCTGTCCGAGGCGGTGCGCTGCCTCAAAGCCGGTATTGAGCCCGATTTGCTCAGCCCGCTGAATGTGACCACCGAGATCAACCTGCACGCACCGGCACTCCTGCCCGACGACTTTTGTGGCGACGTGCATTTGCGCCTGTCGTTTTACAAAAAGTTTGCCACCGCCAAAACCACCGAGCAAATCGACACGCTGCTCGAAGAAATTGTGGACCGCTTTGGCAAGTTGCCGCCCCAGGCGCAAACCCTGGTGGACGTGCACCGCCTGCGCGTGATCGCCAAGCCCTATGGCGTGGTGAAGGTGGACGCGGCGCCTGGCGTGATCAGCATCACCTTCAAGAAAAACGCGCCGATTGACCCCATGAAGATCATCGGCCTGATCCAAAAGAACAAGCACATCAAGCTAGTGGGTAATGAGAAGCTGCGCATCGAGCGCGAACTGCCCGAAGTGAAAGACCGCACGCAGATGGTGCGCGACATCTTGCGCAGCCTGGGGCAACCGGTGGCAGAGACAATAACTGCGTGACATAGGCCTAGGCCTATGCTAAGGTGCATTCTTTTCATTTTGGAGGTGAGCCATGTCGACTACCGCTCTCATCGCTGCCGAAAAATTGCAGGAGTATTTACCGCTGAGGTCCGAAGCCCTAAGCGCCGAGGCCTCGCGACGCGTTCGTTTGTTTCGCAATGGCGCGAATCAGGCGGTGCGCATCCCCAAAGAGTTTGAGCTGCCGGGCACCGATGCCCTCATGCGCCGGGAAGGCAATCGCCTCATTTTGGAACTGGTGCCAGACAGACCCAAAAAAGGTTCTGCCGCTGCGCTGCTCTTGGCCTTGGAAGAAATTGCCAAGCTCGGACCGTGCGACGACGAATTCCCGGATATCGGCGACGAAGGCTTGCTCCCGCTCGACGATATTGACCTCGGAGAGGACTGAAGATGCCCGTCACCTACCTGCTTGATACCAACATCATCAGCCACCTCATGAAGGAGGTGAGTAGCGAAAACCTCAAGCGCTACCGCGCCCGACTGCAAAGCGAACCAGACTGCACCGTCGTTACCAGCGTAGTCGTGCAATGTGAGCTCCTGTTTGGCTTGGCAAGGCACCCGTCACCGCGCCTTCAAAGGGCCTACGCCCTCCAGATGGAACACCTACCCGCCATCGCTTTGGAGCCCAGTGTTTGCACCCACTACGCAAACCTGCGCACCTTCCTTGATCAAGCTGGTACCCCCATCGGAGCCAACGACACGCTGATCGCCGCCCACGCCATTGCGCTGGACGCCACCCTGGTGAGCGCCGATGCTGCGTTCGCCCGTGTGCCGGGCTTGCGCTTGGAGAACTGGTTCGAGGTGCCAGCCGCAGCCCTTAGCTGACTTGGAGTTGCACAGGTAAAACCCCGTCACAGCCCTTTCGCCCACCCTGGATAGACCACATGACTCCACACAATACAGACACCACCCCGGGCCTCGTTCTACAAAGCTTCACGCCACCTCTGCGCCTGTCCGACTTCAAGCTCATTGCCTTTGACATGGACTCCACGCTGATTAACATCGAGTGCGTGGACGAGATTGCCGACGCCGCCGGGCGCCGGGCCGAGGTAGCGGCCATAACCGAGGCCGCCATGCGCGGCGAGATTGCGGACTACAAAGAAAGCCTGCGCCAGCGCGTGCGCCTGCTGGCCGGTGTGACGGTGGTCCACATGCAGCAGGTGCTGGACCAGCGCCTGCAACTCAACCCCGGAGCCGCCGAGCTAGTGCGTGCCTGTCAGGCGGCAGGTCTCAAAACCCTTTTGGTCAGCGGTGGCTTCACCTTTTTTACCGATGCAGTGCGCGACCGCCTGCGCATTGACTGGACGCGCTCCAATGTGCTCGAAGTGGCCAACGGTCTGCTGACCGGGCGCATGGTGGACCAGCCTTGGGGCGATATTTGCGACGGCGCCGAAAAACGCGTGATGCTGCTGCAAACTTGCGCCCAGATGGGTATCGACCCTTCGCAGGCCATTGCCATGGGTGACGGCGCCAACGATTTGCCGATGATGGGCGCGGCCGGACTGTCGGTGGCTTATCACGCTAAACCGGCGGTGCGGGCGCAGGCGATGGTGGCGATTAATGAGGGCGGGCTCGACCGACTGCTCGAAGTGCTGGTGTGATTTCCCACTCTCCCCCCCAACCCCTTTCTCGCCCAGCGGACGAGAAAGGGGGGCCAACAGCCACATTTGGTTCCGTCGCAACGACCAGCCTCCTACTGGCGCAATACCCGCTGGCTCTCGCACGCGATGTCCGTTCTGAGTCGAATTTCTGCAAAAGTGGCCATTGGTGCCTTAGCCAAAGCGAGGAAATCAAAGGTGGCTGTTCGCTCCCCCTTTCTACTCCGCCGGGGTGGAAAGGGGGCCGGGGGGATAGGGGGAGAAGCTAGCCAACCGCCCAAAGGCACTCACCACCTCAGGCGGCGCCTGCACCAGCTCGATGAGCACGCCCTCCCCGGCGATAGGGAACTCGTCATTGGCCTTGGGGTGCAAAAAGCAGATGTCAAAGCCGGCCGCACCCTTGCGGATGCCGCCGGGTGCAAAGCGCACGCCTTGGGTGGTTAACCACTGGACGGCGACCGGCAGGTCGTCGATCCAAAGCCCGATGTGGTTAAGCGGCGTGGTGTGGACGGCGGGTTTTTTGTCCGGGTCAATGGGCTGCATCAAATCAACCTCGACTTTGAACGGGCCGCGTCCGATGGCGCAAATGTCTTCGTCCACGTTTTCGCGCTCGCTCTTGAACGTGCCGGTCACTTCCAGCCCCAGCATCTCTACCCAGAGCTTTTGCAGGCGCAGCTTGTCCGGGCCGCCAATGGCGATTTGCTGAACCCCCAGCACCTGAAAGGGCCGAACTGCGGCGGCGCTCATGCTGCGAACTCCACAATCGGCTGGTCTACCGTCAGGCTTTCGCCTTGCGCGGCCATGACCTTGCTGACCACGCCGTCGGCGGCGGCGAACAGCACATTTTCCATTTTCATGGCCTCAATCACGGCCACGCGTTCACCGGCCTGCACTTTTTGGCCGGGCACCACCGCCACCTGCACCAGCAGGCCGGGCATGGGGGAAAGGATAAAGCGACTCATATCGGGTGCCGCCTTAAAGAGCATCAGCGCGTGCAACTCCGCCATGCGCGGCGACACCACCAGGGCGTCGATGCGCCTGCCGTTGTGCTGCACCCGCAGCGCCAGCGGTTTTTTGGGTGTGCCGCGCTCAATTTGAGCCACAAATGCGCGGCCATTGACCGTGCCGGTGATAGCGATGTCATTCAGGCGAGACTGGCTGCGGATTTCAAATTCCGACGCCCGCACCCGAACCCGCGCCGAGCCCAGTTCGCCCTGGAACTCATCCACATGCACCGGCGTATAGGCGTGCTGGCCATCTTCGGCCAGGGTGATAACCACATAGTCTTTGCCCGCATCCACCGCATATCCCGGCAGCTGCCCGCTGATGGTGGTTGCACGCTCGCGCGACTTGCGGCGCACAAAGGCGGCCAACGCGGTGAGGAACAGCGGGTCGTCGTGCGGTACGTCCTCAGCGCGAAAGCCATGGGCGTAGTGCTCGGCAATAAAGCCGGTGTTGAAGTCCCCTGCCACAAATTTGGGGTGGGCCAGCAGCGCCGCCTGAAACGGAATGTTGCTCGACACGCCACGAATCACAAAGCCATTGAGCGCCTCGCGCATCTTGGCTATCGCGTCCAAACGGTCAACGCCATGGACGATGAGCTTGGCGATCATCGAGTCGTAATACATCGGAATCTCGCCACCGTCCTGCACGCCGGTGTCCACGCGCACGCCGTGCAGGTGCGCGGTATCGCCCTGCCACATGGTTTGCGTCGGTGGAGCAAAGCGCACCAGGCGGCCGGTGGAGGGTAAAAAGCCCCGGAACGGGTCTTCGGCGTTGATGCGGCATTCCATGGCCCAGCCATTGCGTTTCACCTCGGCTTGCGTGAGCGGCAGTTTTTCGCCTGCGGCCACGCGGATCATCAGCTCCACCAGGTCCAGGCCGGTGATGGCCTCGGTGACCGGGTGCTCCACTTGCAAGCGGGTGTTCATTTCTAA
>Ga0164294_10000808_pt1 | contig 29727 bp, 22 predicted proteins | sample GEODES005metaG_FD_111479 | JGI IMG/M metagenome (GOLD analysis project Ga0164294, IMG submission 111479) | Oligotrophic lake water microbial communities from Sparkling Lake, Wisconsin, USA - GEODES005 metaG | ecosystem: Environmental > Aquatic > Freshwater > Lake | place: USA: Sparkling Lake...
AGCGTGAAGGGCAGGCGCACGACGCGGCCAAAGGGGTCGGCGAAGAGGCGCAATTCGCCGCTGAGGGGCTGCTGGCCTTGGAGGCGCAGGGATGTGTCGCGGCGCTGGGTGGCCTTGGCGGCGAGGGCGCCGATGGAGAGCTCGGACTGGCCGAGCTCGGCGCGGCTGGCCTCGTCGAGGACCACGCGGGCGCGCACATTGCTGAGGGCGGCGTCGCCGGCGTTCTCCACCGAGACCTCGAGCCTGCGGGCGTTGGCGGGGCCCACGATGTCGGCCACCACCACGAGGGGCGGCGGGCTGCGACCGATCACCCGGAGTTGGGCGGGCTCGGCGAGGACGGGGGTGCGCCGGTGGGCGACGACGGTGAGGCTGATCTCGTCGGCGCGATCGGGCTCGTCGGCGGAGAGGTTGGCGAGCACGCTGCCGTAGCCGACCTCGCCGGGGGCGATGGAGCCCACCGGTAAGACGAGGTCGTTCCAGGGCAGGCTGGCGTCGTCGGTGCCGAGGTGAACGCGCAGGCGGTGCAGGGTGCCGCTGCCCTGGTTGGTGACCTCGGCGCGCAGCTCAACCTTCTCGCCGGCCAGCACGGGGTCGACGGCGACCAGCTTGACGGCGACGTCGATGGGCTCGCCGCCGGAGGGGGCGGGCGACCAGTTGATGCCGCGAAGCTGGAAGGTGTCGACGAGGCGCTGGTCTTCGGCCTTGTTGAGGGCGGGCTGCACGGCGCGGATGGCGGCCAGCAGTTGGGTGCGGGTGGGGCCCTGGGTCTCGAGCAGCACCCGCTCGGCCACGCGCTCGGCGGCGTCTTCGCCGGTGGGCAGGGTGCTGTTGCGCCAGCCAGGCTCTTCGTCGACGAGGAGCAGCCCGCCGGCGGCCTGCTTCATCGGCATCGCGACGCCGCCGCGCGAGAAGGTGGCTGACTCCAGCCAGAGGTCGGGCTCGAGGCCGACGCCGGGCTGGATGCGGTAGTCGCCGGGCAGGAGGTAGCGGCCGACGGTGAGCTTGAGCCGGGCGCGATCTTCGCCCTCGCCGGGGCGCAGGGTGTAGAGCTTTTGGACGGTGCCCTTGCCGTGGGAGCGATCGCCGATGAGCACGGTGCGATCGAGGCGTTGCAGGGCGCCGGCCAGGATCTCCGAGGCGCTGGCGCTGCCGCGGTCGATCAGCACCACCACGGGCACGCCGGGCTCGGCGGCCTCGGGGTGGGCGCGGTACTCGCGCAGGAGGCCTTCGACCCGCTGGCCGCCGCGGCCCTCGGTGCGCAGCACCATGCCCTCGCGCAGGAAGAGGTCGGCGGCCCGGCAGCTCTGGATCATCGAGCCGCCTTCGTTGCCGCGTAGATCGACGATGATGCCGCGCAGGCCGGCCTCTTCGGCCTCAAAGCTGTCGAGGGCCCGGCGGAGGAGCTGGGTGGTCTGCTCGCTGAAGTGGTCGATGCGAATGACGCCGACGCCGCTCTTGCGCAGCTCCCACTCGACATTGGGCACCACCACCTCGGCGCGGAGCATGGTGAGGTCGAGCTCAAAGGCCCCGCCGGGGGCGGCGCGGCGCAGGTGCAGGGTGATCGGGCTGCCCTCGTCGCCGCGGATGCGCTTGACGGCGCTGTCGACGTCCATGCCGACGGTGGAGACGCCGTCGATGCGCAGCAGGACGTCGCCCACCTTGAGGCCGGCCTTGGCGCCGGGGCCTTCGTCAAAGACCGACTTGATGACGAGCTTGCCCTCTTCGGCCCCGATGCGGGCGCCCACGCCGAGGAGCTTGCCGGAGATGCGCTCGTCAAAGCGGTCGAGGCGCTCCTGAGAGAGCACCATCGAGTGGCGGTCGAGGGCCCGGGCGGCGCCGCGGATCAGCTCCACGGGCAGATCGATGGCGGCGGGGATGGGCTCGGCGGCGCCGCGGATGGCCTCTTCGAGGCGCTCCAGGGCGCCGGGCAGATCCTCGATGCGGCCGGCCCGGCTCGGGTCCATGCTGAGCGCCAGGGTGGCGAAGGGGCCGCGCTGGCCGTGGCGCAGCACCACGCGCTCGCCGACCCCATCGACGATGAGCCAGGGGATGACGCGCTCGGCCTGCTCGGCGGCCTCCTCGAAGGCGAGGTAGGGGTCGAGGGTGTCGACGTCGACGTAGCGGTCCTGGATCAGGCTGACGCCGTGCTCGTAGAGCGAGCGGTCGCCGGCCAGGGCGGCGGCGCTGAGCCCGAGCAGGCCGATCGACGCCCAACGCCGGCGCCCAACAAGGGAGCCCCACAGGAGGCGAAGGTGGGCGAGGTGCGGGCCGCGGCGCATGGCCCAAGATGCCCGCAATTGGCCGCTCGCGCCACCCCTCGCGGCGGGCTGCTGCGGCGTGTGTCGCGGCCTCGCTGGGTTACCGGGCCGGCCATGCCTACCCCGCCCCCCGCCGACGCCCTCGCCGCCCACCTCGGCTTCGCGACCCTCGACCTTGGACGCCTCCGCCGGACTGGCCACCCCGAGGTGATCTTCGGCCAGGGCAAGACCGCCGAGCAGATCGCCGCCTTGTTGCAGGCCCTGCACGCGGCGGGTCAAGAGGCGCTGGCCACGCGGGTTGACCCCGAGAAGGCCGATGCGGCCTTGCTCCTCACGCCGGGAGCGGTCTACCACCCCCTCGCCCGCTGCCTGCACCTGCCGGCCCCCCAGCCGCCGCCGCGGGTAGGCAACATCACGGTGGTCTGCGCGGGGACGAGCGACCTGCCGGTGGCCGAAGAGGCGGCGCTGGTGGCCGAGATCCTGGGCAACCGGGTGGTGCGCATCCACGATGTGGGGGTGGCCGGCCTGCACCGCCTGCTCGCCCGCCTCGATGATCTGCGCGCGGCGCGGGTGATCATCGCGGTGGCCGGCATGGAGGGCGCGCTGCCGAGCGTGCTGGGGGGCCTCGTCGACAAGCCGGTGATCGCGGTGCCCACCAGCGTCGGCTACGGCGCCAACCTGGGCGGGCTCTCGGCCCTGCTCTCGATGCTCAACTCCTGCGCGGCCGGGGTGAGCGTGGTCAACATCGACAATGGCTTTGGCGCGGCGGCCCAGGCCTCGCTCATCAACCACATGGGGGCGGCCGACCATGCCGGGTAATGTGCTCTTCCTCGACCTCTTCGGCGGGGCGGCCGGCGACATGCTGGTGGCCACGCTGCTCGCCTGTGGGGTCCGCCTGGAGGCGCTGCAGGCCGAGCTCTCCAAGGTCGACCTGCGCGGCTACCGCCTGCGAACCGAGCGGGTGCAGCGCGGGGCCTTCGCGGCGGTGCGCTTTGTCGTGGAGTCCGATGGCAGCGCGCCGGCGACGGCGGTGGAGCACCGGGGGCACGATCATGGGCATGATCACGGCCACAGCCACGACCATGGCCACGCTCATGGGCATGTCGCTGCGGCCTTGGGGCTCGTCACGGCGTCGGCCCTCGACCCCACCGGCGGCTTTCCGGGCCAGCCCTGGCGCACCTGGCGGCAGATCCGGGCCCTCATCCAGCAGGCCGGCCTCGCCCCGCGGGTGACCGAGCGGGCCCTGCTCGCCTTTGGGCTGCTGGCCGAGGCCGAGGCGCGGGTGCACGGCATGGATGTGGAGGAGGTCAACTTCCACGAGGTGGGCGCCGTCGACTCAATCGTCGACATCGTGGCCTTCTGCATCGGTCTGGAGCTGCTCGACGTCGAGGTCGTGGTGGCGAGCCCGCCGCCGATGGGCTCGGGGCAGGTCTACACGGCCCACGGCTGGATCCCAATCCCGGCGCCGGCCACCCTGGAGTGCCTGCGCGGCTGGCCGGTGCGGCCGGGGCTGGCGGGCATGGAGCAGGTCACGCCGACCGGGGCGGCGCTGGTGGCGGCCCTGGCCCGACCGGGCGCCCTGCCGGCGATGACGGTGACGACGATGGGCTACGGCGGCGGCACCCGCAACCCGCCGGAGCTGGCCAACGTCATTCGCGGCGTGCTCGGCCGCCCGGCGATCGACGAGAGCGCGCGCGAGATCGAGGTGATCGAGGCCCAGATGGACGATCTGGTGGGCGAAGACCTGCCGAGCCTGCTCGACGCCCTCCTCGATGCCGGCGCGGTCGACGCCTTCGCCACGCCGGTGCTGATGAAGAAGGGGCGGCCGGGCCTGCTGGTGACGGCCCTGGCGACGGCGGCGACGGTGAGCGCGGTGGAGCGGGCCTTCCTGGCGGCCGGCAGCAGCTTTGGCCTGCGCCGCGCCCCCGCCCGTCGGCGGGTGCTCGACCGCTGGTTTGAGCGGGTGGAGACCCCGATCGGCAGCGCCCGGGTCAAGATCGGCGCCGAGGCGGGCGAGCGGCTGCAGGCCAAGCCCGAGTTCGAGGATCTGCGCGCGCTGGCCGCCGAGAGCGGGCGGACGGTGCGGGAGGTGCGGGCGATGGTGATGGCGGCCTACGCCAGCACCCAGCCGGGGGGCCCCCGCGGGGTGTAGAGTCCGGCCATGAACGCCGACGCTGAACCCGAGTCCGTCGAAGCCTGGGGCGATCTCGCGCTCCTGGGCACCTTGTCCGAAGCGGTGCGCGCCGCCCTGCGCGCCGCCGGCTTCCAAGACGACCCCACCGCCGAGTTGGCGGTGGCCTCGCCCTCGGCCGGCGAGGTGGTGCGGCTGCTGCGCAACCCCGAGCGGGTGGAGCAGCCGCTGGTGATCCTCGCCGACGACGATGAGGTGGCCCGCCTCGCCGAGGCCGCAGGCGCCATCGACGTCATCCGCGGGCCCTTTACCGCTGAGGCGCTGCGGGCGCGGCTCTCGCCGCTCTACCGCATGACCCGCGTGAACCTGCGGCGGCTCAAGGCCCAGGAGCAGCGGGCGCGCCGCGCGATGGACGATCTGCAGTCCACCCGCGATCTGCTGGGCCGGCTGATCGACGCCACGCCGAACCCGGTGATGGCCACCGACACCAGCGGCCGGGTGCTGGTCTTCAACCGGGCGGCCGAGGCGGCTCTTGGCTACGAGTCGCAGTGGGCCCGCGATCACATGCATGTGACCGAGGTCTACGCCGATGCCAGCGACGCGCGAAGGGTGCTGGCCGAGCTGCGGGCCCAGGCGGGCGGCATCGCCCAGGTCGAGGTGCGCCTGCGGGCGCGCTCGGGGGAGATCATCCCGGTGGAGCTGGCGGCGGCCGAGGTCTTCTCGGCCAAGGGCACGCCGATCGCCACGGTGGGGGTCTTCGATGATCAGCGCCCCGAGCTGGCCCTGAAGCGGCGCCTCGCGGCCACCACCGAGCAGCTCATCGCCACCGAGAAGCGGGCGGCGGCGATGGAGGTGGCGGGGGCGGCGGCCCATGAGCTCAACCAGCCCCTGACGGCGGTCATGGGCTCGCTGGAGCTGCTGCACCTGCGCGAAGACCTGCCGGCTGGGGTCCACACCCGCCTCGACCGCGCCTATGAGCAGCTGGAGCGGATGGCCGAGATCGTGCGCAGCCTCGCCCGCACCTCGCGGCCGCGCACCGTGGGCTACGTCGGCCAGACGCGCATCCTCGACCTCAGCTCTGACACCGAGTAGGCGTCGCCAGGGGCTTGTGCTGGGATAGCCGACGGTCCCGCAAGGGAGCCCCGATGTACCCCAAAGCCCTGGTGATGCTGGCCCTCGATCCGCGCGATCACACCGTGGTGGAGGCCCTGGTGGCCTCGGCGACGCGACTGGGAGTGCGCGATGTGCGGGTGGCCCATGTCCACGCCCGTGACCCCTTCCCCGCGGCCCTGGCCCCCCCGCTGGCCCCCGCCGACCGCCCCGAGCTGCTCGACCGGGCGGTGGAGGAGCTTCGCCAGCGCCTGCCGGGCTGCTCGGTGGTGGGCGTGCACGCGGTGGGGCGCCCCGATGAGGAGCTGGCCCACATCATCGCCGTCGAAGACATCGATCTGCTCGTGATCGGGCGCAGCCGGGCCGCCGGGGGCAAGGATGGCTGGGGGCCGCGGGGCCGCACCCTGCTCCACGCCATCCGGTGCTCGGCCCTGGTGGTGCCCGAGGGCGCGCGCCTCGATCTCAGCGATGTCGTCGTGGGATTCGACTTCTCCCAATGCTCAGCCGAGGCCCTGTCGATCGCCACCCACATCGCCGACCGGGTGGAGGCGGTCTACCAGTACGACCTCGCGGCGGCGGGCACCGGGGCGCTCACGGCCGAAGAGTTCCAGATCCAGCTCTCCGGCAACGCGCTCACCCACTTCGAGGGCACGGTGCTGCCGCAGTTGGGCCCGGTGCCGCGCCCCGAACTGGTGGTGATCCCCGGGGCCGATCCCTCCGGCGTGCTGGTGTCGGTGGCTGGCGAGCGGCCCATCGTGATGGGCTCCCGCGGCCTCACCCGGCTGGCCCTCATGCTCCTGGGCTCCACCGCCGAGACCGTGGCAGGAATGGCCGACGGTCCGGTGTTGATCGCGCGAAAGAAGGGCGAGACCACCGGCCTCCTCGAAGGCCTGATTCACCGGTAGGGGCGAGGATGTCGATGTTCTGGGCTTTCTTGGGGCTGGCGATGGCGGCGACCTCGCCCGAGGCGGTGCTGGCGACGGCGCGCAAGGCGGTGGCGGTCGACGCCTCGGTGCAGACGGTGCGCCTGGAGCTGGTGGGGCGCGGCGGGGCGGGGCGCAGCCGCGAGATGGTGGTCTCCACCCGGCGCGATCCCGACGCCCAGCGCACCCACCTGCGCTTTACGGCGCCGACGGAGGTGGCAGGCACGCAGATGGTGCTGGTCGACCGCCCCAATGCCCCCGACGAGGCCCTGCTCTACCTGCCGGCCCTCAAGAAGGTCAGCACGGTGGGCGGCCGGGGGCGGGGCGGCTCCTTCATGGGCAGCGACTTCAGCTTTGAAGACCTGGAGCTGATCTCCAGCCTCTCCGGGGCCTCCACCCTGATCTCCGAGGGGGCCGAGCGGGTGGTGATCGACCTCCAGCCGGGGGCGGGCTCCTCGTACAGCCGCCTGCGCTGCAGCTTTGAGCGGTCCACCGGCCTGCTGCGCGAGGCCGAGCTCTTTGACGCCCAGGGCGCCGCCGTGAAGCGCCTCGTGGTGAGCGAGGTGGCCACCGTGGGGGGGCGGGTGGTGCCGGTGCGCTCGGAGATGGCCAACCTGAAGAACGGCAGCAGCACGCGCATGGTCGTGCTGAGCCAGCGCCTCGACGCGCCGCGCAGCGAGCTCCCCGACGCGATGTTTACTTCGGCCTGGATGGAGTCCCACCCTTGAGCCCGGCCCTCGGGTAGGAGGGCGGCGCTGTGGAGCCTGCCGTGATGCCTCGCCTGTTGATGATCGCCTTGTTGGCCCTTTGGGGGGTCGAGGCTGGGGCCACCCAGGTCTCGGTCTCCACGCTGCCTTGCCCGATGGGCACGGGCTCGGTGAAGGTCTACGAGAAGATGAGCGCCAACACCCACGGCGGCTTCGACTCCGACCTCGCGGCCTACAGCACCGCGGGCCAGTTTCGGGCCTACGCGCTGTCCACCTGCCCCGACTCGCTCTTCACCCTCTACGGCGAGGACATGAAGAAGCCGGTGGACGAGGCCCAGAAGGCGCGCCTTGGCGCCGCCCTGGCCGACGAGCTGACCCGGGTGAGCAGCCGCACCGAGCCCGCGATCTGGGAGCGCTACGGCATCGCGGCGCGCATGTACCGCGAGATGGGCCGCGATCCGCTCTTTCTGGCCGAGCTGTACCTGACAGCGAGCCACACGGCGCGGGATCAGGCGGTCGACGTCTACGAGGGCCTGCAGGGCCCCGCGGCGACCCGGGCCCTGCTCGATCAGGGGGCGGCCGAGCTGAAGAAGAACCTGCCGGTGGCCACCCGCAAGGTGCTGCTCTACAACCTCGCCCGGGTGGCGGCCCGCGGCGGCTATGTCGAAGAGCGCGACGCCCACCTCAAGGCTTTCGTGGCGGCCGGCGGCCTCACCGCCAAAGAGAAAGAGGCGGTGGGCCGCTTCACCGTGGGGGTGGCGGCCGAGGCGGTCTACCAGGACCTCGCCATCGCCGCCTTTCAAAGCGCCCTGCGGGCCGAGATGCCGAACGGCGACAAAAAGATCCGCTCCACCTACCTGCTGGCCGATCTGCTGCGCCGGCGCGGCCGGTACACCGAGGCCCTGCCGCTGTACGCGCTGGTGATGAGCCACCCCGAGGCGCCGCCCAACCTGCGGGAGATGGCGCTGCTGCTCTCGCGGGAGATCACCGTGCGTCATCCCGCGGCGCTTGAAGGCAAGGGCCCCACGAAATAGGGCCGCGCGGCTTCTGTTCACGCGCGCTCCCCCGGGACCTCATGCGCCTCGCCTTGATCGTCACGAGCGTCGCGGGCATGGACCCGACCTGGACCACCATCCACCTCATCCATGCGGCGGTGGCGGCGGGCCACACCGTGCGCCTCGCCGAGCCGCAGGACTTCGAGGTGACCGCGGCAGGGCGCCTCGTGATGCGGGCCTGGTGCCTCGATCACCCGATCGTCGATCGCATCGAGCTGACCCGGCGCATCACCCACAGCGAGCTGCCGCGTCGCTACGTCGACGTCGGCGGCTGCGATCGCCTGCTCATCCGCGTAAACCCGCTGTCGGCCGACCTCGTTCACTACGCCCTGCTCGCCCAGGACGCGGGCGTGACGGTGATCAACGATCCGATGGGCCTGATGCGCACCCGCAGCAAGTCCTGGCTGGCCACCCTCACCGATGTGCCGCGGCCGAGCACGCTGGTCAGCACCAGCAAGGCCAGCATTCAGGCCTTCGCCCAGAACCTGGGGCGCAAGGTCGTGGTCAAGCCGGTGAACGCGAGCGGAGGTCGTGGCGTGGCGCTGGTGTCTCCAATGGAGCCGGAGCGGCTCGAAGAGGCGGTCGATCAGGCCCGCGCCCACGCCCACGGCGGGCCGGTGGTGGTGCAGGAGTACCTGGAGGAGGCCCCCCAGGGCGAAAAACGCCTCTTCTGGGTCGATGGCGCCCTGCTCGGCGCTTACCTGCGCCGGCCGGCCGAGGGGGAGTTCCGGCACAACCTGAAGCAGGGGGCGCTGCCCCACGCCACGCAGATCGACGCCGCAGACCGGCGGATCGCGAAAGCCCTCTCCCCTCACCTGCTGCGCGCCGGGATACGCATCGCCGGCTTGGATGTCATCGGGGGCCGGCTGGTCGAGGTCAACACGCTGAACCCTGGCGGCGTGCACTGGTCCGACGCCCTGGGCAGCGCACCGCCGGGCGCGATGGCGGCCCAGGCCATCCTGCTCCTCACTGGCCCAGCGCCGATCTCGGAGGCCCCTCGTCCATGTCCGTGAAGCGCTCCACCATCGAGCTCGACGAGCTCGCCGCCACCCCCGAGACCCTCACCCGCAAGCAGGTGCAAGAGGCCATTCGCAAGGGCAGCTCGCTGGTCGAGGCCGACATGCGCGCCTCCGACCTCGCCGGCCTCTCCTTCGACGGCGTCGACCTGCGCTGGGCCAAGCTGGCCGAGGCCAACCTCACGGGCTGCACCTTCCGCAACGCCAACCTCTCGCGGGCCAGCCTCTGGCATGCCAACCTGCAGGGCGCGGTGCTCGACGGCGCCACCCTTGAAGGCGCTGACTTCGACTTCGCCAACCTCGATGGGGTCTCGATCAAGGGGGCGCGCTTCAAAAAGGCGATCTTCCCGCTTGGCCGGCTCACCATCCAGTCCATCCAGGCGGCGGTGAAGAGCGGCGCCCTGCTGCAGATGGAGTCCTCCGGCATGGACGACGACGAGTAGGATGCGCGCAGGCCCCCCTCCTGGCGCCGACCTGCCCGATGAGGAGCTGGTGCGGCGCGTCGTGGGCGGGGACCGTGAGGCCTTCTCGGCCATCGTGCTGCGCTACCAGGACCGCATCTACACGGTCTGCCTGCGCATGCTGGGCACCGAGAGCGCCGCCGAAGAGGTCGCCCAGGAGGTCTTTCTCGCGGCCTACCGCAACATGGCCTCCTTTCGCGGCGATGCCCGGCTCTCGACCTGGCTGTACCGGGTGGCGATCAACCACTGCAAGAACCGTCGCCTCTACGAGCACCGCCGCGCCGCCGGCCGCCACGAGCCCCTCGAAGGGCTGCCGCGTGACGATGAGCCAATTCGTGAGCTCGCCGACCCTGGACCGGGAACCGATGAGGCCCTCCATCGGTCTGAAGCGGCGAGGTTGGTGCAAGATGCCCTGGCCGACCTCGACCCCGACCATCGAAACATCGTGCTGCTGCGCGATGTGGATGGCCTGCCCTACGAGGAGATCGCCGACATCCTCGACCTGCCGCGGGGTACGGTGAAGAGCCGCCTGCACCGCGCCCGCGCCCAGTTGGGCAAGGCCCTGTCCCGCTTTCTGGGCCGGGCCGATATCTTTGAATGACCCCCACCGGAGGGTCCCCATGGACGCCTTCTTCGCCCGCAACCGCCTGCACGCCTACCTCGACGGCTCTCTCAGCTCCGCCGAGGCCGAAGCCGTGGCCGCCGCCATCGCCCGCGACCCGGCCTTGCGCGCCGAGCACGAGCAGCTCCGCCAGACCTTGTCGCTGGTGCAGCGCCACGGTCGCGCGGCAGCGCCCATGGGCCTTCACGACAAGGTGATGGCCCAGGTGGCGGCCGAGCCGGCGCCGGGGGGCATGGTGCCCCGCCTGCGGCGCCTGCTGCGCCGGACGCCGGTCGAGGCGGTCGCCCTGCTGGCAGCAGCGGCGGCGGTGGTGATCATGATCCAGCGCCCGCCGGCCCCCGCCGTCGAAGAAGAGGCGCCGGCCGAGGTCGCTGCGGTGGTCACCCCGCCAGAGGCGCCGGCCGCCGGGGTCGCCGAGAAGCCGCCCGTGCCCGCCCCCGAGGTGGGCAGCCCGCAGCCGCGCCGGCTCGCCTCGGCCCAGGCCCCCCTCGCCGCTGAAGAAGAGCAGGAGGCCGCGCCCGAAGAGGCGCCGCGCCTCTTTTCGGGCTCCACCGGCTACCGCATCTCCGTCCAGGATCCGGGCATGGTGCGCACCCTCCTCGCCCTGGCCCAGTCCTCCCAGGGCGCCCTCTACGACCTCAACAACCGCCCGGTCCAGCCGCGCGAGCTGACGGTCGAAGAGAACTTCCAGCGCGTGATGCTGGTGGTGCCGGTCGACGAGGCCGCCGCCGTCGACGCCTGGCTGCGCAGCGCTGGCGGTCGGTCGATCACCTCGGAGTCCTCGATGGTCTTCGGAGAAGGCCAGACCGGCTTTTACGTCGAGGTCGCCTACCTGGAGTAGCCAGGCTTCGCCGACAACCGTCGAATTCCGTCAGCGAAAGCGCCTGATCTTCCATTGGCATGGGGCTTGCAAAGAAGGGGGTCGCACCCTGGAGAGCCTGATGCGACCCCGTGAACGCTACCTCAACCTTGGCCCCGAATCGATCACCGACCCCGAGCTGCTGGCGCTGATCATCAACACCGGCGACGGGCGCCGCAGCGCCATCGAGATCGGCGCCCAGCTCCTCGAGAGCTTCGGCGACCTCAACACCATCGCGGGGGCTCCCCTGCAGGCTTTGATGAGCCAGCCCGGCGTCGGCCCGGCCCGCGCGGTGCAGATCCACGCCGCGCTGCAGGCCGGCCGTCGGGCGGTGGCGCCGGTCAGCCACACCCGCTTCGTCACCGGGCCCGAGGCCGCCTACCAGCTCTTCGCCCAACGCATGACCGGCCTCGACGTGGAAGAGCTGCACGCGCTCTTCGTCGGCCGTCGCTGCGAGCTGCTCTGCGCGGAGCGCATCAGCCGCGGCAGCGCCGCCTTCACCATCGTCGACCCGCGCCAGGTCTTCCGCCGGGCTCTGGTGGCCGGCGCCTCCTCGGTGATCCTCGCCCACAACCACCCGAGCGGCGACCCCACCCCCTCCCAGGAGGACCTGTCGATCACCCAGCGCCTGCGCGACGCCGGCGCGGCCCTGGCCCTGCCCCTGGCCGACCACCTGATCATCGGGGCCGGCACCTTCGTGTCGCTGCGCGAGCGTGGCCTGCTGTTGCCGGTGGCCGACTACGCGATGGTGCCGATGGTAGCCTGATCTACACGCCCGATGTGGGCTGCAGGAGCTCGGCGTAGGCCCGCACCTTTTGCGGCTCGCCGATCACGATCAGCACGTCGCCAGCGTCTACGCGGGCGTCGCCGGCTGGGGTTGCCACCATCCGGCCGTCGGACCGGCGGATGGCCACCACCAGCACCCGCGTGCGCTCGCCCGCCGCCAGCTCGGCCAGGGTGCGCCCCACCGCGGGCCCCACGCCGGCGATTGGGATCTCCTCCAGCTGGAGATCATCGTGCTCGGCGAGGGTGGCGATGTCGAAGAAGCTGCTGGCGTGCGGGCGAAGGAGGCCATGGGCCATGCGCCAGCCGCCCATGCTGAGCGGGCTCACCACCGCCGTCGCGCCGGCGCGCCGGGCCTTGGCGGCCTCGGCCTCGTGCTCGATGCGGGTGAGGATCGGCACCGTGGGGTGGAGCTGGCGCACCGACAAGGTGGCGAAGATGGCGTCGGCCACCGGCGCCGCGGTGATGGCCACCCCGCGGGCCCGGTCGATGCCCGCCTGTCGCAGGACGGCGTCTTCGGCGCCGTCGCCGATGAAGAAGGGCACGCTGTGGCCCTTGTGGCGCAGCTCCTCCAGAATGGGGCCGCGCTCGATCACGCAGACCCGCGCGCCGGAGCTGAGCAGCTCAGCCACGACCGCCCGCCCCAGGCGCCCATAGCCGATGACGATGTAGTGGCCCGACAGCGCGCTCATCTCCCGCCTCCATCGCCGGGCCCGAACCCAGCGCCCCAACTCGCCCTCGACCGCCAGTTGGGTGATCTGCCCCATCGCATAGGCGCCCACGCCGACGCCGGCGATGATGAGCCCCATCGTAAACCAGCGCCCGGTCGGCGAGAGGGGATGGATCTCGCCAAAGCCGATGGTGGTGAGCGTGATCACCACCATCCAGGCCGCATCGGTGAACGACCAGCCTTCGATCAGCCGATAGCCAATGATGCCGCCGATGATGATGCCCAGCAGCAGGCCGATGGCGCGGGGGATGGCGCGGGGGAGCTCCACGAGCCCAGCCCTATCCGCGCCCCGGCCGCGCCGCGCCGGCCTCAGTGCCCTTCGCTGACCTCATTGCGCTTCCAGGCCGGCAGCTCCACCACCACATCGCAGGAGCCGTCCGGCACAAACTGGCAGGAGAGGCGAGAATTGGCCTTGAGCGCCGGCGCAAAGTCCAGCATGTCCTCTTCTTCTTCGATCGCCTCGGGCGCGCTGTCGAGCCCCTGGTGCACGTAGATGTGGCAGGTCGAGCAGGCGCAGACCCCGCCGCAGGAGTGGTCGATCTCGACCCCCTGGGCCAGGAGGATCGACAGCACGCTGCCCACGTGGCCGTCTTCATCGACAGGGAGCTCGTCGGGATCGATCTCGTAGACGATTCCGGTGTTTTTGAGGGTCAAGCGGTAGCGGCGCGTGGGCGGCGGCGGGGCTTCGGCGCGGATGAACGGGTTTTTGGCCATGGGTCGGCCCTCCAGGGCACAGCGCCTAGCCCGGATCGGGGCCGGCGCACACCAGGGGCGCGGATTGGCGCCTCGAACCGTCTACGCTCGCGAGACCCGGTGTAGATTGGGATCGCAATCTCTGGGAGCTTTGATGCGACACATCCTCATCATCAGCGATGTCCACCTCGGAAACGGACAGGGCTACGACATCTACGCAGGCGAAGACGCGCTGCCCAGCTTCCTCGACAAGGCCGTGCACCCCGACACCCTGCTCCTCGTCAATGGGGACTTCGCCGACTTCCTGATGAACGAAGACCCGCTGGTCTTGGAGCGCGACCGGGCGATCGCCCAGGCGCAGGCCCTGGTCGCCTGGCCGCCCACCGCCGCGGTGCTCCAGGCGCTCGGACGGGCCCTGGCCCGGGGCGCCCAGGTGGTGATCCGGCTCGGCAATCACGACGCCGAGCTCGGTATTCCCACGGTGCAGGCCGTCCTGCGCGGGGCGCTCGGCCAGCCCGAGGCCGTCGCGCGGCGCCTCGCCTTTCAGTTGGGCGACAAGCCCGCCATCGAAGAGATCGGCGGCGCGCGGGTGCTCATCACCCATGGCGAGCACAATGACCCCTGGAACCGCTTCGACGCCGCCCCCCTCGCAACGGTGCCGGCCCAGGGCGGCTCGGACTTCGTCTACCCCCCCGGCTCCCGCCTCGTAAAGACCATCATGAACCCCCTCAAGCGCAAGCACGGCCTGCGCTTTGTGGACCTCCTCAAGCCCGACATCCAGGGCGGCGTGTTGACTGCCCTCGCCGTCGATCCGGGCGCCGTCAGCCTCGTCTTTCAAGGCTCCACCCTCTCCTTGATGTGGCAGCTCTTCCACGAGCGCCACTTTGGCGATCTCTCCTTTGAGGCCGACGGCGCCGAGCCGGAGGCCGAGACCGGGCTCCACAGCGCCCTCGACGAGGCCGGCCTCACCGAAGACGAGCGGCAGGCCCTGCGCGATGTGCTCGATCCCAGCGGCGGCCTCTCGTTTGGCAGCGGCGACAGCAGCGCCCTCGACGGCGCCCGCTTCAAGCTGGCCCGCCGCGGCCTCGCCGGCATCGCCCGGCTCCAAAAGCGCCTCACCGGAGACGACGGCACGGTCTACTTCGACACCGTGCCCCTCCCCGCCGAGTGGGAAGAAGCCCACCGCCTCGCCGACAAGTTCAAGGTCGACGCCGTGCTGCTCGGTCACAGCCACGCCGCCCGCTTTGGCGTCGACAAGGGCCGCGTCTACGTCAACTCCGGGACCTGGATCACCCAGCTCAGCCTGCCCGCCCCCGACGCGCCGGCTGCCGCCTGGGCCGCCTACCTCCACCAGCTCTGCGACAACCCCGGCCTCGACCCGGCCAAGGGCGCCACCGGCATCGCCGCCACGCGCTTCAACGCCGCGGCGGTGGAGGTCAACGGCGCCGGCAAGGCGGTGGTGCAGCTCCTGGAGATCGACGCCCAGGGCCGCTCCCGCGTGACCGCCCAGCACACCCTGGGCTGAGCCCCAACGACAAAGGCCCCTGGAGCAACCAGGGGCCTTTGAGAGTGGCACGGGCAGAGGGACTTGAACCCCCGGCCTGCGGATTTGGAATCCGCTGCTCTACCAACTGAGCTATACCCGTTCAACCCGACCCATCTAATGGACGGACCCGAGGGCGTCAAGGCTACCGCGCACTTTTACATTCAGGGAGCCGCCGGGGTCACCGGCGGCGGCGGCGCGGCGGCGAGGCCTCGCAGGTAGGTCGAGATGTCGTCGAGATCGGCCTCCGACAGGCGTGAGAAGGGCATCATCGCCGTCCCCGGCTTGCCGGCCCGCACGCTCGCCTTGAGCGCCTCGTCGGTGCGCCCCGTCCAGAAAGCCGGCGCGGTGAAGTCGGTCGGCCGGGGGCTGAGGGCCGCGGCGGCCGGGCCCTTTCCGTCGCCCTTCATGCCATGACAGGCCATGCAGCTCGCGTTGTAGAGGGTGCGGCCCTTGACGACGTCGCCCGCGGCCTGGGCGGGGCGCGAGAGGGCCAGGAACACCAGCAGTGTGAGCAGCGGTCGCATCAGAGCTCCTGACAGGAAGACACCGTCGGGCGAGGCACCATCCTCGCCGCGCAGGCCGCCGCCGTCAATTCTCCGCCCCTTCTTCTTCGCCTGGCGTCTTGGGCTCGGCGGGCACCTTGGGCGCGGTCTTGGCGTCGGCCTTTTTGGCCCCCCGATCGGCGCCGGTTTTGGGATCGAGCTCGGCCAGCCAGACCAGGATGCGGCGCGTCTCGGACTTGTCCATCACCGCCGAGAAGCCCGGCATGTCGCCCTTGCCGGCCTGGATCAGGGCCACCGCCTCGTCGTAGCCGCTCGCCGAGATGCGCCCCGCCAACGGTGGGCTCGCCATCGCTGGCCCATCGCCCAAGGCGGCCTCGCCGTGGCAGGGCCAGCAGTTGATCGCATACAGCTCGCGCCCGCGATCCCGGTCGGGCGGGATCTTGGTGGGGACGCCAGCGAGCCAGACAAGCAGGGCGACATGGGACATGACAACCGAACCAGAAAAAAAAACGCCCGAGGTTTTATCCTCGGGCGTCTTTGTGTGGCGGGGTTGACGGGACTCGAACCCGCGGCCTTCGGCGTGACAGGCCGACGTTCTAACCGACTGAACTACAACCCCATAACCAGAGCAACCCGCAGGGAGTGGGCGGAACAGGGTTCGAACCTGTGACCCGCAGCTTGTAAGGCTGCTGCTCTCCCGACTGAGCTATCCGCCCGAAGTGTCCGTGTCAAGCGCCGCGAGAGATTTTATTCTTTCGCTTTGTTTGACTGTCAGCAGATACACTACTGACATTCACTGGACCCGAATGTGTGAGCGGCCTGTCACAACCGCTCACTCGGGGCCGGTGCCCCCGGGAGACGCCTGCTATTTATAGGGCCCATGGCCCTGCGTCAAGGAACAAATTTCAGATCGACGACTTCCATGCGATCGCCAGACGAAGATCCCGATCCCATCGAGCTTACCGCCGAGGCAGGGGCCATCACCGCGGTGGGGGCCACGTCCGGAGCCACCGCGGCGGCCGCGACCTGAACCGGGAAGACCATCGGCCCATGGGGCCAGCGCAGGGCCCGCTCCAGGACCTCATCCATGTGAGAGACCGGCACCAGCTCGAGCTGATCGCGGATCGCCTTGGGGATCTCCTCCAGGTCTTTGGTGTTGGCCTCGGGGAAGAGCACCGTGCGCAGCTCCGCCCGGTGGGCCGCCATCGCCTTCTCTTTGAGGCCGCCGATGGGCAAGGCGCGCCCCCGCAGGGAGATTTCGCCGGTCATGGCGAGATCGTGGCGCACCGGCACGCCGGTGAGCGCGCTGGTGAGGGCCGTGGCCATCGCGATGCCGGCGCTGGGGCCGTCGGCCCCCTGCCCCCCTGGGTAGTGCACGTGGAGATCGTACTTCTCGTAAAAGAGCGGGTCGAGCCCGAGGGTCACCGCCCGAGCCCGCACATACGAGAAGCCCGCCGTGGCGCTCTCCTTGAGCCAGTCGCCGAGCCGCCCGGTCAGGATGAGCTTGCCCTTTCCGGGCATCACGCTGACCTCGATGTCGAGCACCTCGCCGCCCCAGGGGGTCACGGCGAGCCCCTTGACGAGGCCCACCTGGTCTTGGCGGTCGTGGCGGCTGTCGACCTGATGCGGCACGCCGAGCAGCTTGTGCAGGTTCTCGCTGGTGACCCGCACGCGGGTCTCGGGGCCCTTCTCCACCACCCGGCGGGCGACCTTGCGGCAGACCGTGGCGATCTCGCGCTCGAGGTTGCGCACGCCGGCCTCGCGCGTGTACCGGCGAATGGTGGTGGACACGGCTTCGCGCGTGATCAGGAGCTGCTCTTCGGCGAGGCCGTTGGCGGCGAGCTGCTTGGGGATCAGGTAGCGCCGGGCGATGCTGAGCTTCTCGGGCTCGGTGTAGCCGGTGAGGCGGATGATCTCCAAGCGGTCCTGCAGCGGCAGCGGGATGCCCTGCAAGGAGTTGGCGGTGCAGATGAACATCACCCGCGACAGATCAAAGTCCATGTCGAGGTAGTGGTCGTTAAAGCTGTGGTTCTGTTCGGGATCGAGGACCTCCAGCAGCGCCGAGGAGGGGTCGCCGCGGAAGTCGGTGGTCATCTTGTCGATCTCATCGAGCAAAAAGACCGGGTTGGAGGAGCCCGCCTTGCGCAGGCTCTGAACGATCTTGCCCGGCAGCGCGCCGATGTAGGTACGCCGGTGCCCGCGAATCTCGGCCTCGTCACGCACGCCGCCCAGGGCCTGGCGCACGAACTTGCGGTTGGTCGCCGCGGCCACCGAGCGGGCCAGCGAGGTCTTGCCCACGCCGGGCGGGCCAACCAGACAGAGAATGGGGCCCTGCATCTTGTCGACGAGGCTGGTGACGGCGAGGTGCTCGAGGATTCGCTCCTTCACCTTGCGCAGCCCGAAGTGGTCTTCGTCCAGCACGGCGCTGGCATGGGCGATGTCGAGCCGATCTTCGGTGAGCTCCCCCCAGGGCAGGGCCAGCACCCAGTCGATGTAGTTGCGGATCACCGTCGCTTCCGCGCTCATCGGGCTCATCATCTTGAGCTTGCGCAGCTCGCGGCCCACCTTGTCGGCCGCCTCCTCCGACAGCGGTGTCTCGCGGATGCGGCGCTCCAGCTCGGCCATCTCGGCCTTGAACTCGTCTTTTTCGCCGAGCTCCTTCTGAATCGCCTGCATCTGTTCGTTCAGGTAATACTCTTTCTGGCTCTTCTCCATCTGCTTCTTCACGCGGGTCTTGATCTTGCGCTCCACCTGGAGGATCTCGATCTCGGCCTGGATGAAGTTGTAGATCCGCTCCAAACGCACGGTGGCGTCTTCGCTCTCGAGGAGCTCCTGGCGGTCTTCGAGCTTGAAGGACAGGTGCGCGATCATCGTGTCGGCGAGCTTGCTCGGCTCCTCGATGCTGGCCACCGTCAGGAGCATCTCGGGGGGGATGCCCTTGTTGAGCTTGACGTATTGCTCAAAGGCCCCGCGCACCGAGCGGATCAGCGCCTCTTGCTCCACGGTGGCCTGCGGGCTGGCCTCCGCCGCGCCCATCGGCATCACCTCGGCGCGCACAAACTCGCCGTCGACGCAACGCAACAAACGAGCCCGGCCGCGGCCCTCCACCAGCACCTTGAGGTTGTCGTCGGGCAGGCGCAGGAGCTGGATGATCGTGGCGACCACGCCGACGGCGTAGAGGTCTTCGGGGTTGGGGTCGGCCGTCTTCGACGAGCGCTGCGCGACCAGGAAGATCTCCTTGTCGGCCTTGTGGGCCGCCAGCAGCGCGGCCCGCGACCGGGGCCGCCCGACGATCAGCGGCACCACCATGTGCGGAAAGACCACGAGGTCACGGAGGGGCAGCAGCGGGAGGCTCAGCACCCGCGGCTCACTGGCGCCTTTGCGATCCCGGAAGAACATCCACCCTCCATCCCGTCCTCAGGTCCACTCGGCGTCGTTCTCGTACACGAGGATGGGCTCGCGCTTTCGCTGCACCACCTCTTCGCTGATGATGCACTCGCGCACATTGTCGCGGCCCGGCAGGTCGTACATCACGTCGACCATGATCTCTTCGAGGATGGCCCGCAGGCCGCGCGCGCCGGTCTTGCGCTTGAGCGCCTCTTTGGCGATGGCCAGCAGCGCGGTGTCGGTGAACTTGAGGCTGACCCGCTCCATCTCGAAGAGCTTCTGGTACTGCCGGATGAGCGCGTTGCGCGGCTCGGTGAGGATGCGCACCAGCGACGGCTCATCGAGCTCATCGAGGGTGGCGGTCATCGGCAAGCGGCCAATAAACTCGGGGATCATGCCGAACTTGAGCAGATCCTCGGGCTCCACCATCGCCAGCAGCTCGTTCTTGGTGAGCTTGTCCTTGGCGCCCTGCTTCTCGCCAAAGCCGATGCCGCTCTTGGTCACCCGAGACTCGACGACCTTGTCGATGCCGACGAAGGCCCCGCCGCAAATGAAGAGGATGTTGGTGGTGTCGACCTGCAGGAAGTCCTGCTGGGGGTGCTTGCGCCCGCCCTTGGGCGGCACGTTGGCCACCGTGCCCTCGATGATCTTGAGAAGGGCCTGCTGCACACCCTCACCCGAGACGTCGCGCGTAATGCTGGGGTTCTCCCCCTTGCGGGCGATCTTGTCGATCTCATCGACGTAGATGATGCCCTTCATCGTGCGCTCAACGTTGAACTCGGCCGCCTGGTAGAGCGACAGGATGATGTTCTCCACGTCTTCGCCGACGTAGCCGGCCTCGGTGAGGCTGGTGGCGTCGACGATCGCGAAGGGCACGTTGAGGAAGCGGGCCAGGGTCTGGGCGAGCAGGGTCTTGCCCGTGCCGGTGGGCCCGACGATCAGGATGTTCGACTTTTGCAGTTCCACCTCGTCGTGGGTGCTGCGGCTGTCGATGCGCTTGTAGTGATTGTGCACCGCCACGCTCAGGATCTTCTTGGCGCGGTCCTGGCCGATCACGTACTCATCGAGGTGCGCGCGGATGTCCTTGGGCTTGGGCACCAGCGAGCGGGAGGCGTAGTAGTCCTCGCGCTCGTACTCCTCGGTGACGATCTCATTGCAGAGATCGACGCACTCATCACAGATGTAGACCGAGGGGCCAGCGATGAGCTTGCGGACCTCCCGCTGGGACTTTCCACAGAAGGAGCATCGGAGGTCCCGATTGGAGCTGGTCTTTGCGCGCACGCGAGCACCTCTCACACACAATGCTAAGGCGAAGGGCCAGCCCCCCGCGAGGTCGCGGCCCCTATAGCCGCGCCCCCCGCAGCGGTCACGCTGGGCGACCCTGGAGCGTCGCCGCCCTTCATCGGCGGCAACCCCCCGGGGCTGTACCCAGCCATCGCGGCTACCCCTCCTGCTTGCGCTCGATGACCTCGTCGATGATGCCGTAGGCGTGGGCCTCGGCGGCGGTCATGAAATAGTCGCGCTCGGAGTCGCGCTTGACCTCTTCGAGGGTCTTGCCCGTGTGCTTGGACAGGATCTGCGAGAGGTACTCCTTGGTGCGCAGGTACTCCCGAACATGAATCTCCATGTCGGTGACCTGGCCCTGGGTGCCCGCCGAGGGCTGGTGAATCATGATGCTGGCGTGGGGCAGCGCCCGGCGCTTGCCCTTGGCTCCGCCGGCGAGCAGCAGAGCGCCCATCGAGGCCGCCTGACCGATGCAGATGGTGGCCACATCAGGCCGGATGTACTGCATGGTGTCGTAGATGGCCATGCCCGCGGTCACCGAGCCGCCCGGGCTGTTGATGTAGAGGTAGACGTCCTTGTCGGGGTCCTGGCTCTCCAGAAAGAGCAGCTGGGCCGTGATGACGTTGGCCACATCGGCGTTCACCGGGGTGCCCAGGAAGACGATGCGGTCCATGAGCAGGCGGGAGTAGATGTCAAAGGAACGCTCCCCCCGGTGGGTCTGCTCGACCACGAAGGGGATGATGGCCTGAGGCTCGCGAAGATCAAGGCGCATGGGCAGGGCTCCGGAGGGGGCATGAAAGAGTCAAAGGGCCAGAAACAGCAACCCCACCCCGTCGGTCCGGCAGGGGTCCGAGGGGTGGGGCCGCACGGTGCAAGGCGTCGGGATCAACCCTCCGTAGAGGCGACCTCTTCCGCCGGCGCGGCCTGGGCGGCGTCGTCCACCGGCGCGGCGACCTGCAGGTCGGCGTTCTCCAGCAGCCACTCCAGGGTCTTCTCTTCGAGGATGCGGTCCTTCAGCATCGGGATCGCGTTCTCGCGCACGAGATAGCCCTTGATGGCCTCGGGGGCCTGACCGCGGGCGTCGGCGATCTCGCGGATCTTGGCGTCGATGTCGGCGTCGGTGACGCCGAGGCTCTCGGCCTTGGAGACCTCAGACAGCAGCACGGCGCCCTTGGCGGCGAAGCGGGCCCGAGACCGCAGATCGGCCATCTCGGCGTCGCTGAAGCGGATCGAGCGGGGGTCGGTGCCGCCCCAGGCGCGCCGAACGCGCAGCTCTTCAACCAGGGCGTTGAGCTGCTCCTCGACGAGGCCATCGGGGACTTCGAAGTCGTGGCCATCGACCAGCTTCTGGAGCAGGGCCACGCGGGCCTGCATGCGGCCGGCCTCGTGGGCCTGGCCTTCGAGCTGCATGCGAAGGGCCGCGCGCATCGCGTCGACGCCGCCCTCATAGCCGAGCTCGGTGGCGAGCGCGTCGTCGAGGCTGGGCACCACCATCGCCTGGATGTTCTTGACCGAGACGGTCACCATGCCGGTGACGCCCACCAGCTCGTTGACGCCGGCCTTGTCGCCAAAGGCGACCTCTCCGCTCTTGGAGTCGCCCACGCCCATGCCGACGAGGAGGGCCTCGACGCCCGGGTAGTAGCGCTCGCCCGAGGTGTTGATCAGCGTGCCCGGGTGGTCATGAACCACCGCGCCGTTGACCTCAACGGTGAGCGCGGTGTTGACCTTGTCGCCGACCTGCACGGGGCGATCGGTGATGTCGGCGAGGCGGGCCTTGCCCTGCAGGCGCTGGTTGACGAGGCGATCGACGTCGGCCTCGATGACCACCGGCGCGGTGTAGCCGACCGACAGGCCCTTGTAGCCCTTGAGCTCGACGCTGGGCCGCACTTCGACGTTGATGGTGAAGCGGAAGGCCTGGGTGGGGTCCAGCTCGGTCTGCTCGACCAGCTCGGGCTGGCTGGTGACCGCGAAGCTCGGAGCCGCCTGGCGCCAGGTGCGCTCCACCAGCTTCTGCGCCAACTCGCCGCGGACGGAGCGGCCAAAGCGCGCCTCCAGGACCGACCGGGGAACCTTGCCGGGACGGAAGCCGGGGAGCTTCATCCGGTTCTTCATGTCGTTGAAGGCCTGATCAAGCTCCTTGCCCACCAGCTCCGGGGCAACGGTGAAGGTCAGGCGCCGACGGATCGAGCTGACATCTTCTACATGAAGGTCGTACTGCATCAGGGGCCTCGAAAGTGTTTGCGACGCCGGCTGTGCAGTAAACCTGCCCTGCCTCACCATGAGCAGTCGGGCCGCAAGGGCAGGCCCAGCCTACGCCGGCTTCGCGAGGGGTGCTATCCGATGAACCAGATTGGTGCGAGAAGGGGGACTCGAACCCCCACAGGACTCGCCCACCAGATCCTAAGTCTGGCGCGTCTACCAGTTCCGCCATTCTCGCGGCGAAATGAAAGACGCCGGGGTCGTTTCCGACACCGGCGTCTGATGATCGTGGAGAGAGTGGGCCCACCAGGAATCGAACCTGGAACCTGCGGATTAAGAGTCCGATGCTCTGCCAGTTGAGCTATGAGCCCGCAATTGATCGACTGAAAAGAACACGCGAGTGGGGTGAGTAGAGGGATTCGAACCCTCGACCTCCAGGGCCACAACCTGGCGCTCTAACCAACTGAGCTATACCCACCGCATGGTGACACGCTGGCGCTTGCGTGTGACGTGCAGCGACTGGAGCAGCTCACCCGGGTTACCCCGCCGCGCAGCGCCTCAGTTCCGCCCCCATATATGGGTCTCCTGAGAGGTTGGCAAGGAACGGATCGAAGTAAATCCCGGCGGCTCTGCGCCCATCGGAATTCCCATGCGATCCACCACCGCCGGCGCTTCGGCCTCCACCACGGCGCGAAGGTCCAGGGGCCCCTGGCCTTGCAGGACCCGCCCCAGCAGCGCCGCCACCACCGGCTCCAGGCGCAGGGGGAGCTGGCCCTCACCGGGGCCTGGCTGGCGACGCCCCGCCGAGAGCGTGCGCGGCAGGCCGATCAGCGGGTCCTCCACCCGCCAGAGTGGCGGCGTCCAGGGGCCCTCATCCACCGGCGAAAGCGCGCCGAGCGCGGTGAGAATCCCGATGGGATCAGCCCAGACGGCCTGGGGCGCGTAGGGCGCGGGGTCGAGCAGCTCCACCGCGCCGCGCTCGGGGCCCTCGCCCAGGAGGCGGGCCCCACCATCGACGGGCCCGCCGCTGACCGGATCCTCCCAGCCACCGCGGCCCCAAAGCGGCCCGCCCGCGAAGAGCTGCAGCCGGCCCTGGGCGCCGATGAAGCCCGCCGCTGCGGAGTCGGGCAGGCCGGTAGGCGTGGTGCGCAGGTCGAGGGCCCCGCCCTCGCCGTCCAGGACGAGGCGCGGCGTGCCGTCCAGCTCGGGCACCAGCCCGCTTCCGGCGATCGAGACGGGACCCCAGGGAGCCCAGAGGATCGCGCGCGGGGTGGGCCCGCCCAGGCAGAGAAAGCTGCCGGCATCGGCCTGATCGTCGGGGGCCCAGACGATCGGCATCCACTGGCCGTCGGCGCCGGTGAGCCCTGCGGGCCGGCCGAGGGCATCCCAGGTGATGCGCGCCGCGCCGAGGCCGCCGCCCACCCCGCTCATCCGACCGCGGCCGTCGCGCTCGATGCGCACAAAGCCGAGCGCGCCGATCACGCCGTCGAGACGGCCCTCGGCGTCGCGCACGGCGGCCAGGGCGCCGGGGCCCAGCGTCCAGGCGCCGAGCCCGCCCTCCACCCGGGCCTCTCCCCAGCGCCCGCTGCGGTCGAGGGTGACCTCCAGGCCCAGGCCTTGGAGCAGGTCGGGGGCGACGGAGAAGGTGGCCTCGCCGGCCTCCACGGCCACCCGCTCGCCCAGCGCACCCCGGGCCCGACTGGTGACCGACCCCTCCTCGATGCGCTCCAGGCCGCCATCCACGGCGAGGCTGAGGCGGCGGCTGCCCAGGCGCTGGCCGTCGCGGCCGATCAGCTCCTCGTCGAGCTGGCCGCCGACGCCGCTCCAGCGAAGCAGGGCCCCGTCGGGCAGGCGCAGCAAGGTGGGCACCCCAGCCGCATCGCGGTCGATGCCGATGGCAGCGCCATCCTCGCCCACCACCCGGATGATCCGGCCGGCGGCGTCGTACATCCAGCGTCGGGCGCCGCAGGGGGTCTCGGCCTCCACGCGCAGGCCGCGGCCGTCGTAGCGCAGGCGGCTGCTGTGGATGAGGCCGCCGGTGCGCACCTCTTCGCGCAGGGTGCGGCCGACCGGATCGCGCTCGATGCGCACCTCGCCGTCGACCCCCTCCACCCGGCGGAGGCGGGCGCTGAGATCCCGCTCCACGCGGATCCCCCAGCCCGCTGGGCTGACCAGCTCGCTGAGCCAGCCCGCGCCGTCGCGCACCATGCCGAGCACCACGCCGGGCGCGCGGGCCTCGATCAGGGCGCCGCTGGCGTCCCAGCGCCAGGCGGAGGGCCCTGCCTGGAGCGGCTGGCCCTGCGCGTCGCGGCGCAGCTCAAAGCGGGCAGCCCCCAGCGTGATCGCGCTGAGCTCCCCGAGCACATCGCGCTCCAGGCGCAGCCGGCTGCCGTCGGCCCGGGCGATGGCGGTGAGCCGGCCGGCGGCGTCACGCACGAGGCCGGTGCTGCGCCCCTGCCCGTCGACGATGCGGGTGACCGCGCCCGAGGCGCCGCGGCTCCAGCGGGTGACGACGCCGGTCCAGTCGGTGATCTGGACGAGCCGGCCGCCGGCGTCCCAGCGCAGCTCCACTTCGCGGCCGGCGGCGTCGCGGGCCGCGGTGAGGCGACCGAGCAGATCGCGCTTGATCTGCAGCTTGCCGCCGTCGCGCTCGACGATGGCGGCGAGCCGGCCGGCGCTGTCGCGCACGAGGCGAATGAGGTTGCCGGTGGGGTCGGTGATCGAGAGCAGGCGGCCGGCCGCGTCGAAGCCGAGGCGGGTGGTGGCGCCGGCGGGATCGACCACCCCGGTGATCTGCCCGGCCTCATCGCGCGGGAAGGCCCAGGGCCGCGAGCCCACCGAGCTGAGGGTCACCCGGCCCTGCGGATCGCGCTCGATCCGGTGCACCCGGCCGGCGCCGTCGAGGGTGCGGGCGAGGCGGCCGCGGTTGTCGCGCTCCCAGCGCCAGCGGGCGCCGCCCGGTAGGCTCAGGGCCATCGGCCGGCCCGCGGGGTCCACCTCGACGACAAAGCGCCGCCCGTCGGCCTCCACCTCCACGAGCCCCTCGCGCCGGCGCACCGAGGTCTGGCGGCCTCTGGGGTCCTCCCAGCCGACGATCACCTCGATGCCGCGCCCATCGCGGCCATAGTCGGTGCGGGTGCGACGCCCGGCGCCGTCGCGCACCTCCACGGCCCGCGCCCCCTGGTTGCCTGGCGCCGTCGGTCGGATCGACAGCTCGCCCTGGGCCGCGCTGCTGACCACGAGGCCCTCGCCATAGCGAAGCTCGATCTGCCGCGGCCCGGGGCCGATCAGCGCCACCACGCGGCTGTCGCGGTCGTAGCGCACGATGAGGCGCGAACCATCGGGCCACTCCACGCCGTCGAGGCGCCCGGCCTCGTCGTAGGAGAAGCGCCGGCTGCCGCCGCCGTCGACGTCGAGCCCGGCGAGCAGGGCGCCGCGCTGGGCCCGGCGCAGGGGCGCCGGCAGGGCCTCGGGGAGGGGCGCCCCGTTGAGGAAGAAGGCGCCCGCCTCATAGGAGAAGGTGTGCCCGCCGACATCGGTCTCTTCCAGGAAGAGCGCCCCATCGGAGGGCCGCACCACCACCGACCGGCCGGCCTCATCGGCCCCGGGGGGCAGCGTGCCGACCCAGCCCAGGCCGTCGGGGCCCAGGTGGGCCAGCCCCGGCGGCAGGGCGAGGGCCACCCCCAGGGCGAGCCACCACATCGGCTAGGGCAGGCCGAACAACAGCACCGAGCCCCAGAGCGCCGGATCGTCGTAGTCGGCGCCCAGCAGGGCGTCGCGCATCAAGGCCTCGCGGCCCTCTCCCAGCGCACGGGAGGCCGGCTTGTCGCGGGTGATGGCGCCGAACATGCCCTCCATGATCCGCTTGGAGCGCTGCTCGTCGATGGCCCAGGCCGAGACCACCACCGTGCGGGCCCCGGCGTCGAGGAAGGCCCGCGCCCGGGCGAGCTGCAGCTCCAGGGGCGCGCTGGCGCTGATCACCACCAGCTCGGCGATGGCCGCGCCGCTGCGGATGTCGCGCAGGCTGAGATCGCCGTCGGCGAGGCGGAAGCCGCCGTCGGGCGTGGCCGGGACGGCGGCGATGTGCACGAAGCGGGCCGTGCCCAGGCCACGGGTGACCGAGGCGACCGAGGCGTCGGAGCTCACCCAAACCTGATTGCGCCGGGCGCTGGCCTCGATCTCCGGCGGATCGGCCGGGAAGATCTGCGACACGCCGAGGATCTCGGGCGGGATGTTGTCTTTCTTGCCCTTGACCGCCATCAATTCCGCGTCGGATGGCATTGCCGACGGGGCGTCCTTGGCCTTGTCGTCCTTGGCCGGCTCTTCTTTGGCGGCCGCCGGGGCCTCGGCCTTCGCGGGGGCTGCCGGTGCGGCCGGCGCCGCAGCCGCCGGCTTGCCCACGCCCAGGTAGTCGGGGTTGAAGGCCCGGGGGCCGGCGTCGGGCCGCACCACCGCGCGCAGCGAGGGCGAGGCCGTGATGGTGCGGATGTCGGCCAGCCAGCGCATGCCCGAGGCTTGCTCGGGGAAGGTGGTGAAGGAGAAGCCCAGCAGCTCTTCGGGGGCCACCACGAAGTAGCGGCCAAAGCCAGCCAGCTCGCCGGTGAAGCTGTCGAGGAGCGCGGCCCGCAGCCGATCGCCGGCGGCGTGGTTGGCCTTGGCGTCGGTGGAGGCCGCGGCGAGAAGGGCCGACTGGTGATCGCGCGCCATGCCGCGGATCGCCGCCTCCTTGCCGATCTCGCGCATGCCACCGCCATTGGGGGTGGCCACCACCGCGTGAACCCGCCCGCGGCCGAAGTGGAAGCTGATCACCGCAGCCCCCGCCACCCGGGACCGCAGATCGGCCATCGCGGTGCCGGCCGCCGGCAGGATGCGCGCGAAGGTGGCGTTGCTCCCGCCAACCTTTTCGGCGGCCTCGACCGCCGCCACATCGGCCTCCGGGAACGAGCCGCCGCCAGCCAGCCAGACCCCGAGGCTCGTGCGCGCCCGGGCCGCTGCGACGAGGAGGCCCTCGCGCTCGGCCTCCCCAAGGCCCTCGGTGGGATCACGCCCCAGGTCGACGTCCTTGCGCAAGGTGAGCAGGCGGTGGTTGACCTCGTGGGCGAGCAGCGCAGCCGAGAGCGTGCTGTCGGAGATCGGCGCCTTGCCGAGCAGATCGAGCTCGCCATCGACCGGCACACCCTGGCTGCCGTCGAGGACCGTGCCGAGCGAGAGCAGGCCCTGGCGATGGAGCGGCAGCAGGCCAAGCGCCTTGCCCCAGGACTCCGCCGCCCCCTCGCCGCCCGAGGCCACCGCCACCTTACCGGCCGCCCAGGCCTGAAGGCCGCCCACCCAGGGGGCCGTGGTGGCCACCGAGACCGCGCTGCTGGCCGCCAAGGAGGCCCAGGCCCCCACCACCGGCGGCAGACCCGCGCTGCTCGGGAAGGCAGCCGCCGCCCCGTCGAGGGTGGCGCGGGCCGCCAGCTCGCCGCGCAGCGGATCCCCGGCCTCGCCGGCCGGCGCCAGCTTGAGCAGGTCCGCCCGCACCTTGGACCCATCCTGCCCACGCGCCCGCAGGCCCTGCTCCAAGGCCAGCCGACTGCCGATTCGCAGGGTCAGGACCCCGGTGCGATCGGCGGCGGCCACGCCGGCCTCCAGCCAGCGGCGCCCATTGGGAGCGTCCACCCGGGCCGCCTCGGCGCCGAGCAAGGCCAGATCGCGATCCATCAGGCCATTGGTGGGCAGGCGACCCCGCGCGGCCGCCCGGGTGCCCGCGTCATCGAGGGCCAGGGCCGAGAGCATCTGCTGGCGCGCCCCCGAGAGCGCCGACGCCGCCTCATTCACCGCCGCGGTGCGGCCCAGGAAATGGGCGCCGAGGCCCTCCATCCAGGCCGCCTCGGCCGCCCGATCGGCGTCCTTGGCCTCGGTGAGGGCGAGGCGGGCCGCCTTGCCGGCCTCGGCGGCGTCCTTGGGCAGGCCCGACCAGAGCGCCCCATGGGCCACATAGAGGGCCGCCCGGCCGCCCGCCGCCTTGGCGCCGGCCGCGTCCAGGGCCTCGCGGGCCTTGCGTGCGGTGGCCAGCGCCTCGTCATGGCGACCGGTGCGATCGGCCGCGGTCATCAGCAGCTCGAGGGCGTCGAGGGCAGCACCCGCGTCGCCCATCTCCATCGCCGCCGCCGCCGCCGAGCCGGCCCACTGCATCGCCTCTTCGGCCCCCGGGGCCGGCGCGCCCTTCACCCCGGGCACCCCCGCCAGACCGAGCCGCGCCCGGCCGAGGTTGCCGCGCACGATCGCCCGCGGATCGGCCCCGGTGGCCGCCGCCGCCGCGCTGAACTCGGCGAGCGCCTGGGCCTTGTCGCCGCGGGCCTCTTGCACCTCGGCCCGCAGCAGGGCCGCCCGCCAGCCGGCGACCGCCTCGGCCTTGGCCGCGAAGGGCGCCGCGCTGCGGGCGTCGCGGGCGACGGCCCACTGGATGAGAGAGTCGGCGGGATCGCGATCCTCGGGCTTCAGATCGCTGGGGGCGACCGGTGCGCCCGCCCGGGCAGCCCGGGCCTGGAGCGCCGCGGCCCCATCGCCATCTTCCACCAGGGCCAGGGCCGCCGCCGCCATCGCGTCGGCCGCCATGCCGGCCGCCAGGGCCAGCTCGGCGCGCAGGAGCTGATGCGGGCCCACGCGACCGCCGATCGCCGCGCTGGCGTCGAGGCGCGCAAAGAGCTCAGCCCCCTTGCCCGCGGCCAGGGCGGTGGTCTCGACGAGGCGCCAGGCGGCGTCGGCCTCGGGCTTCTCACCGAGCAGCTTCTCGGCCGCTTCGAGGGCGCCGGCGTAGTCGCCGCTCAAGGAGCGCTGCGTGGCCGCGGCGAGCTTCTCTTCGAAGGTGGCCACCTTGGCCACCGGGGCCTCGGCCACCGGCGCCTCGGCCTTCGGCGCCTCCGCCGCCTCGTCGCCGCTGCAGGCCAGCGCCAGGACGAGGGTCGAGCAGGCCAGCAGCCCGCGCACCGTGAAGGGGGAGAGCACCAGACCATGCGTAGAGCGTGCAGGCATCAAGTCACCTGTGGGCGGGGTGACAAAGGGGAGCCCCGCGACGGCCGTGCGTTGTACCACAGGCGCCGCGCCGATTGAGCGACCCAGCCCGGCCCCTCAGCGGCAGGACTGCGCGCCGCCCTCAAAGCAGGTGAAGGTGCGCGCTTCGGTGACCGTGACCAGCACCACACGCGGGCCCTCCGGATGGCCGCGGCCGATCACCTTGCAGGGCCCCGGCACGGCCCCCGACAGGCGCACGGTGCCGCCCCCGGCGCCGCTGACCCCCTCGTGGCAGCGCACCTCGATCTCGTTGATCGCAGGCTCACCGCTGGTGAAGGTCAGCGAAAACCCCGTCGGCGCCGCTTCGGCCGCGACCTGGGACCCCGATCCGCGCACCGGCGCGGGCGGCGCCGCCTCGGCCTTGGGCTCGGCGCGCGGCGGCGGCGCAGGGGGAGGAGCCGCCG
>Ga0164294_10000810_pt1 | contig 29683 bp, 26 predicted proteins | sample GEODES005metaG_FD_111479 | JGI IMG/M metagenome (GOLD analysis project Ga0164294, IMG submission 111479) | Oligotrophic lake water microbial communities from Sparkling Lake, Wisconsin, USA - GEODES005 metaG | ecosystem: Environmental > Aquatic > Freshwater > Lake | place: USA: Sparkling Lake...
AGCACGGCTCGCCAGGCAGGCCCGCCGCAGACAAGTTCCACAATCTGGCCGGCGAAGCGGCGGGCTTCGGGAGAGATTTCATCCTGCCAGAAGGCGAGAGCGGCGGCAGCGCCGGCAAAGAAAATCCCCACGCCCACGAGTACCCCACCGGCGCAGGCAGCCGTCGTGCCGAGGGGCGAGTCGGCGGGACGACGCAGCGCAAAGGCATCTCGGGCGTCGACCCGCTGCCACCAGGCGATGGCGAGCAGCGGCAGGAGCACGGCCACGGCCTGCTGGATCAGCAAGGCCGGCACAAACTCCTCGGGCGCGAGACCCTGCGCATACCACAGGGCGGCGAATCCCATCAGCACGACGGCCAAGCCCTGCCCGGGCGTGGGCCGCGACCGTGGCGGCGGCCGCCGGAAGCCGCGGATAGCCGTATCGGGGCCGCGAAACAGAATCTCCTCATTTGACACCAGCGACGCAGTGACCAGCAGCAAGAGCCAGGTGAAGGCGGCCGACGAGGCCACGGAGATCGCCAGCCCCGCCCCAAGTCCGACGGGGGTGGGCAGTGCGTCTGCAGCGGCCTTGGACGGGGCATCGGCCCGCTCGTGGAGCGTGCTCAGCATCGAGCGGGCCACGGCCACCTGGCCGGCAAAGGGAACGGCCGGCAACCACCGGTGGCCCTCCGAGCCCGGCAGCAGGGCGGAGCCGGCGAGGGCCGCGATCAGCATCACCACCGGCGTCAGCGTGTTTTGCGCCTCCTTGGCGCTCTTCGATGCGGCGGTGACCGTGAGGCAGAGCGCTGCGGCGACGGCCGCGAGACCCACGTAAGCCACGAGCGTGACCGCGGCGCAGGCGAGCGCGTCGCCGAGCGGCAGCCCGCCGACCATGCCCGCCGGCAGGAACCGGCCAAGCACCGTCGTCGTCAAGGCTATCGACACGGCATTAGCCACGAGCGTGGCGAGCGTGACCGCGAACACCGCCAAGAACTTGCCGGCCACGATGTCGAACGCCGAGCAGGGGGCGATCAGCAGCGTCTCGATCGTGCCCCGCTCCTTCTCGCCGGCGATCGCGTCGATGGCCGGATAAAACGCGCCGGTCGCCGTCAGGAGAGCCAACAGCACGAGCACCGCGGCGATCGCCGTGGGGAGGATCTCACGGACGGCCGAGCCCGATGCGGCGGGCCGATCGCCGGTGAAGTCGATCCGGAGGGGCTCGATGAGGCTGGCGGGCAGCCCAGCCCGCTGCAGGCGGGCGAGCCGCACCTCGTCGGCCACGCCTCGCAGCACGGTGAGCACGTGTTCTTTCACGCGGCGGTCAGGCGGTCGCACGGTCGAGAGCCTGACCTCCAGCGGGAGCGTGCCCTCCCCGTCGAGCCTCGCGATGCTTCCGCGTGGTATGGCAATCCAGGCGTCGGCGACCCCTTCGTCGATAATCGCGAGGGCCTCGTCGGCGTCGAAAATCCGCATGGCGATCGTGTCGGGCCAGTCGGCTGGCCGCCCCGCGCTGCGGCTGGCGAGCGAGCCGATGCGAATCCCGAAGGCCTCGGCATCCTCGCCGGAGAATGCCAGCACGAGCTGCTCGGCCTCCTGACGCCGGTCGAGTTCGAGGATCGCCGTCCGGATACCGAGCGTGCTGGAGAGGGCGAGCAGCGGGTACATCGCCATCGGCATCACGAGGGTGATGAACAGCGCACGACGATCACGGACGAACTCCACCAGGTCGCGGCGGGCGATCGCGAGTCGGGCGGGCCAGCCACCGGTGGGAGCGGACGGGATCACGGCGCGTCCCCCCGGCCGATCGTGGCGAAGAACGCCTCCTCCAGACCGCCAGGCCGTCCGGCGACGAGCGTTTCCCGCGAGCCCTCGGCGACGATTCTGCCCGCGTCGATGACGAGAAACCGATCGCAGCGATGCTCGATCTCGTGAAGCCGGTGCGTGGAGACGAGGATCGTGCGGCCGTCGGCCTGCAGCCCGGCCAGCAGGCCGAACAGATCACGGGAACCCAGCACGTCCAGCGCGCTGGTGGGCTCGTCGAGCACGAGCACCGGCGGGTCGTGCACCAGCGCCCGCCCCAGCGAGACCCGCTGCCGCTGGCCCGAGGAGAGCCGCCCGCACGGCCGGTCGAGAAAGGCCCCAAGATCGAGCGATTCCGCGAGCCCGCCAATCCGTGCGGCGATCGCGCTGCGATCGAGCCCGTGGAGCCGCGCAAAGGAGTCGAGCACCTCCCGCGGTGTGAGCCGGTCGGGCACGCCGGTGGTCGTGGAGACATAGCCGAGGTGGCGTCGGACCCCGATCGGGTCGTCGCGCACGTCGCGACCGGCGACCCGCGCCGTCCCCGAGGTCGGCCTGAGGAGCGTGGCCAGGATCCGCATGGTGGTGGTCTTGCCGGCGCCGTTGCCGCCCAGCAGCCCCACCATCTCACCGTCTCCGACCGCGAACGACACGCCGTCCACGGCCCGCACCGCCCTGCCGCCGGTACGGTACTCCTTCGCGAGCTCGTGAACCTCGATCATGGGCGGGCTCGTGAAGGACGATGGCGCATCACTGCTCCATCACTTCCGCTTCTTTCGTCCGCGCGAGGTCGCCGACGTTTCCCTCGTACTTCTTGGTCAGTTCCTGGACGTCCTCCTTGCACCGTTCGCAATCGTCCTCGGTGAGGTCGCCGTCGGAGCTGCCGGTGTCGGCAGCCTTGTTGGCATCGCGGCGGACGTTGCGGATCGCGACCTTGGCCTCCTCGGCAAGGTCGCGGATCCGCGCCGACATCTTCTTGCGGACGTCGGCAGAGAGCGCGGGGATCACAATCCGGATCAGGCGGCCATCGCTCTGCGGGTTGAGGCCGAGGTCACTGGCCTGGATCGCCTTTTCGATGTCTTTGAGCGTGCCCGGGTCGAACGGCCGGACCACGATCTGATTCGGCTCCGGCGCGCCGACGCTCGCCAACGCCTTGATCGGCGTCGGTGATCCGTAGACCTCGACGCGGAGAGTGTCAACGAGACCGGGGTTGGCCCGGCCGGTGCGAATGCCAGTCAGGGCGTGGCGAAACACGTCCACGGCCTTCTCCATCCGTTCTTCGGCATCAAGCAGAATGTCGTCGAGGGCCATCGGCGAAACTCCTGAGTGGGAGGGTGTTCGCCGAGTATACGCGGCTAGCCCACGTTCGTTTTACCTGTATCGCCGGCTCGGGGGCGGCAAAAGTCGCGTCGCCCGGGCGAGGATACGCCCAAGGCTCCGCGAGCGTTCGCCGACCCCCTTCGCCTACCCGCCCTCGCATGCTCAGACGACGCTCCACAGGAACTGTGTGCGATCTAGCCCGCAGCGGGCGGGGAGGCGGCGTCTCCCGGCCGCGGGGTGCCCACAATCGTGCCGATCCGCTCGCCCGCGACCGCCCGCTCGATGTTGCCCTCGCGCCGGTAGTTGAATACGAGGATCGGCATCCTGTGCTCCAGGCACTGCGAGATGGCCGTGCCGTCCATCACCCGGAGATTCTGCTGGATGACCTGCTGATACGACAGCTCGTTGTAGAGAACGGCGTGCGGGTTTTTCTCGGGGTCGTCGGAGTAGACGCCGTCGACGCGGGTGGCCTTCATGAGGATGTCGGCGCCGAGTTCGAGCGCCCGCTGGGCCGCCGCGGTGTCGGTCGTCACGAAGGGGCTGCCGGTGCCGGCAGCCAGGATCACGATTCGCCCCTTCTCCAGGTGCCGCCGGGCTCGCCGGCGGATGTAGGGCTCGGCCACGCCGTCCATCCGGATGGCGGTCATCAGCCGCGTCTGGGCCCCGAGGCTCTCCAGGGCGTCCTGCAAGGCGAGGCCGTTGATCACGGTCGCCAGCATGCCCATGTAGTGCGCCGTCGCCTCCTGGATCGCGGTGTTGCCCGCCGTGAAGGAACCTCCGCGGAGGATGTTGCCGCCACCGATCACGACGGCGAGTTCCACGCCGCGTGCCACGGCCTGCACCGTTTGCCGGGCGATGTGGACGACTTCGTCCATCGAGATGCCCCGCTCACCCTGGCGGGCGAAGCTCTCGCCGGAGAGTTTGAGGAGCACGCGGCGGTAGGGCGTGGAGTCAATCATGGGCATCCTCGGGTCCGAACTGCGGATGGACGCTCCGGGGTCGCGAACGTTCAGCCGCCGCAGATCCGCGGCAACGGGCGGAGCTGGCTTCGCATCGAACCGGTCATCCCCCAAGCTTCCAGTTCTCGACCGATTTCACCTCGAGGCCGGCCGACTTCGCCAGCTGGCCGACCGACTGCTTGTCATCCTTCACGAACGGCTGCTCGAGCAGCACGCACTGGCTGAAGAAGTTTCGCAGCCGGCCCTCGATCATCTTGGCGATGATGTTCTCCGGCTTCCCCTCTTTGCGAGCGGCCTCCGAGAGGATCTCCCGCTCCTTCTCCACCACGGCGGGGTCGAGGTCTTCCTTGCGGATCGCCTGCGGTGCGAGGGCCACGACGTGCATGGCGATATCCTTCGCCACCTCGGCCGCCTGCGGGCCGGTCACCGTGCCGGTGATCTCCACGAGCGAGGCCTTGGAGCCGTCGTGATGGGCGTAGCCGCCGCAGGCGCCGTCGATCCGCTTGATCCGCGCGAGTTCGAAGACCTCCCGCATGCGATTGAAGAGGTCGTCCTTCAGTTCGCCGAGCGTGCGATCGGGGTGCGCCGTGCTCTTCTGGGCGAGCAGGTCGGCCGGCGAAGCCGCGCCCGGCCCGAGGGCCAGGGTCGTGGCGATGTCGAAGGCGAGGTCTTTGAAGTCTTGGCTGCCGGCAACCGGCGGGCTCTCGCACTTCAGTTCGATGATCGTGCCCACGCCCTTGGCAGGGTCGGCGTAGACGGCGAGCCGGCCGCAGGAAGTCTCCCGATCGGCCCGCATCGACTGGGTCTTGATGCCCTGCTTGCGGAGCCACTCGACGGCCTCGTCGGTGTTGCCACCGCACTCGAGCAGCGCCTTTTTGCACTCCATCATCGGGAGGCCGGTTTTGTCCCGAAGGGCCATGACGGCCGCGGCGGTGATGTCTGCCATGGGGATTCCTTGTCGAGTGGGAATAAAGAGATGAATGACTGTTGCGGATGCAGGCAGGCCGCCAACCCCGAGCCATGGGCCGAACAGAACTCGCCCGCCTCTCGACGGGACCGATCCCGCGACCGAGGACGGAGCGTCAGGCCTTGGGCTTCGGCACCGAACGCTTGGCGACCATGGGACGGGCCTTCGGCTTCGGCTTGCCCTCCGACTCGCCTCCCGCGGCACCCTCGGCAGAGACCTGGGCCTCAGTCGCCGAATGCGACTTGCCTTCGAGGATCGCGTCGGCCAGACGGGCGGCGACGAGTTCGATCGAGCGGATCGAGTCGTCGTTGCCCGGGATCGGCAGATCGACGAGGTCGGGATCGCAGTCGGTGTCGATCAGGGCGACGGTCGTGATGCCCATCTTGCGGGCCTCGTTGACCGCGTTCTTCTCCTTCTTGGGATCGAACACGACGAGGCACTCCGGCAGCCGCGACAGGGTGCGGATGCCGCCGAGGTTGCGAAGCATCTTGCGGTGCTCGCGGCGGAGAGACGACTGCATCTTCTTGGAATAGCTGCCAAACGCATCTGACGGGATCAGCGTCTCGAGTTCCTCGAGGCGGGCGAGCCGGTTGCGGATGGTGCGGAAGTTGGTAAGGGTGCCGCCAAGCCAGCGATCGCTGACGTAGGGCATGCCGCAGCGGGCCGCCTCGCGGGCGACCGCCTCGGCTCCCTGCCGCTTGGTGCCGACGAACAGGATCAGGTTTCCAGTCGACGAAACCTGCTTGAGATACTTCTTGGCCCGGAGGAGACCGCGAATCGTTTCGCGGACGTCGATGATGTGGATGAGGTTCCGGCGCCCATGAATATAGGGCTTCATCTTCGGATTCCACCGGCTGGCACGATGCCCGAAGTGGACGCCGGCTTCGATCAGTTCCTGGGCCAAGACGTTCGACACGCTCTTCACGCTCGCTGAGGACGGAGGGGGGTCGGAGCCACGTATGCCCCGAGCACCGCAAACTATCGGCTTTTTTCCGGCTGTGTCAACGCACCTCCGCCGACCCCGGCCGGGGAGGCATTCCCGAGGGCCGGCCGCCCCGAAAACCCTGCGCGAGGCTTGAATGCGTGGGTTTGCCCTTACTAGACTCCGCCATCCCCCCGGCGGCCGCTTTCGCCCGGCGGCCCGTCTGCCATCCCCGGCCCAGAGCCCGTCGCGAGACAGCCATGCGTCACGTCCTCTCCGCAACCGTTCAGAACGTCCCCGGTGTGCTCGCCCACGTGTCGGGGATGCTCGCCTCCCGGGGCTACAATATCGACAGCCTGGCCGTTGGCGAGACGGAAGACCCGCGATTCTCGCGGATGACCTTCGTGCTCCGCGGAGACGACCGGGTGCTCGACCAGGTCCGCCGGCAGCTCGAGAAGATCGTCACCGTCGTTCGCGTCGACGACATTAGCAGCCGCAACTACGTGGAGCGTGACCTGATGCTGATCAAGGTTGCGGCCCAACCCGGTTCGACGCGGACGGAGGTCAAGGAACTCGCCGAGATCTTCCGCGGACGGATCGTCGACGTGGCCGCCGACAGTGTCATCGTCGAGGTCTCCGGCAGCGAGAAGAAACTCGAGGGCTTCATTGAACTGATGCGGCCCAAGGGCATTCTCGAACTCGTCCGTACCGGCCGGATCGCGATGGTCCGCGGGAGCCCCCCCACCCGCGAACTGACCGAGGCCGCCGATGGTGGCCGTCCTGCCGATGCTTCCCCGCTGGGCGAGTCGCTGGCCTGATGCCGGCAGCCTCGTCCCCATGTTCTGCTTTCGTTCTGCTTTTCCCCAACCGGAGTGAACCCTTGGCCGCCACCATCTACTACGACGCCGACGCCGACATGAAGGCCCTCGAGGGCAAGACCATCGCCATCATCGGCTATGGCTCGCAGGGCCATGCCCAGGCCCAGAACCTCCGCGACAGCGGGCTGAAGGTCGTGGTGGCCCAGCGTCCGGGCGGCCCCAACTACGAACTTGCCAAGAGCCACGGCTTCGCGCCCGTGAGCGTTGAAGAGGCGGTCAAGCAGGCCGACGTGATCAACATCCTGCTCCCCGACGAACTCCAGGGGGACGTCTACAAGACTTCGATCAAGCCGAACCTGAAGAAGGGCGCCGTGCTGATGGCCAGCCACGGCTTCAACTTCCACTTCGGCCAGGTCGAGCCGCCGCCCGGCCACGACATCCTGCTGGTCGCGCCGAAGGGCCCCGGCCATCTGGTTCGCAGCGAGTATGTGAAGGGGGGCGGCGTGCCCTGCCTGATCGCCCTGGGCCCCGGCGCCAGTCCCGAAACCAAGAAGATCGGCCTGGCTTACGCCAAGGGCATCGGCGGCACCCGTGGCGGTGTGATCGAGACGACGATCGCCGAGGAAACCGAGACCGACCTGTTTGGTGAGCAGGCGGTGCTCTGCGGCGGCGTCTCGGAGCTGATCAAGGCGGGCTTCGACACGCTCGTCGAGGCGGGCTACCAGCCCGAAATGGCCTATTTTGAGTGCCTCCACGAGATGAAACTGATTGTGGACCTCTTCTATCAAGGCGGCCTGGAGTACATGCGGTACAGCGTGTCGAACACCGCCGAGTATGGCGACTACACGCGGGGCCGCCGGATCATCACCGAGGAAACCCGCAAGGAAATGAGGAAGATTCTCGAAGAGATCCGTTCGGGCGAGTTTGCCCGGGACTGGATCCTCGAGAACCGCGGCGGTGCCGCGATGTTCAAGAGCACCCGCCGTCGCGAGCGGGAGCACAAGCTCACGGAGACCGGCCGCGGGCTCCGCAAGATGATGAAGTGGATCGACAGCAAGGAAGTGTGAACCGATGACGCCCGAGGAATACGAGGCCCGCAGCCTGTACGAGCAGCTGCAGCCCGGTGACCGCGTGGAGGTGATCCACGGGGTGACGGTGGGCTCGTCGGCGAACTGGTCGACGAAGACGACCGGCGAGGTTTTGCGGCGGGAGCGACGGCGGCACGGGCTGCACTTCCGCCGTAGCACCGACGACAAGGTGTACAGCGACGTGTTGATCCTGGCCCGCGACGACGGCGAGCTGACCACCGTCACGATCGACGAGTACACGAGGCTCCGCCGGCTCTGAGCCGGCGGCGGCCCACAAGCCGCCTTACGAAAACCTGCGGCCTAGCCGAGGCCAATCACCGCGAGGCCGCAAGCAGCCGGCGAGCCTCGGCCACCGCCTCGGCCGCATGGGGCTTGTCGGCGAAGGCTTCGACGAGTTCCTCGAGCAGCTCGTGACGGCGGGTGATCGCGATCACCCGGCTGGCCGCGCCGGTCGTGGGATCGTCGACCGTTGCCTGGTAGCTGGCTGCCTGCCGGAGCATCCCCGCGGCCCGCTCCACATCGCTTCGCTTCGCGTCCCGTTCCATCCGGTGGTCGCGTTGGACGAGCGGCTCCACCAGTACCAGCTGGCGTCGGGCGAGTTCCTGCCACATCGCAAGGCTCGGCCGCTCCACGGCAGCGCAGGGATCATCGGCCACCGACTCGACGAGCGCCGCTGCCGCCGGAGCCTCGAGGCCGATGATCGCGTGGAGCGCGACGGCGGCCGCGGCCGGATCAATCGCGACGGTTCGGATGGCCTCGAGGGAGAGCCGCTCGGCTTCCGACTTCGCCTGATAGGTGGGCAGCCGATGCCGCGACCGTTTCCCCAGTCGCTCCACCGCGATCTCGCGGCCGAGGCTCCGCACGTCGTCGGCGTGGGGGTTTGTCGGGTGCGTCATCAGAAAAGCCTTGATGAGCCGGCACGGGTCGCGGAGGTCGGCGGGGTTGCCCACGATCTGCAGGATCGTCTCGTACTGCTGGTCCGGGGAGGGCCAGAGCATGCTTCGGCCCAGCCGCCACGTGCCGATCCCGGCAACGAGCAGGACGGCGGACGCCGCGAGCGTGCCGAAACCGATCCGCCACCACTGCCGGCGGGTCTCGCGGTCGCGATTCGACCGATCGAGGGCCTCGACCGTGGTGAACGTCGATCGGGCCGTGTCGGACAAACCGGCCGCAGCGTCGGCGCCTGGCCTGGCCGGAGCGGGCTGGTGGGTGGTCTCCATGGCCAACGTGGCCGCCTGTGGGTCTGGCGGCTGCCTGGCGACCACGTCGTCAGCGTGCCGATCGGGCCGGCGGCCCGTCATGGGCTGGGTGGCCGCGAGCGTCTGGGCTTGCTGCCGAGGGCTCGCCGCCGAGGCGATCTCGCCGAGCAGCCGCGTGACGACCGCCGCGGTCGCGGGCCGGTTGGCCGGAGACTTGTCGAGCAGCCGATCGATCAGCTCGTCCAGCGCGGGGGGCACGCCCGGCACGAGCGTGGCGAGCCGCGGCGGCGGCTGCTGCCGCTGCCGCTGGATCACGTCGTCGAGACCGCGGCCGTGGAACGGCGGCTCGCCCGTCATCATCGCGAACATCACGAGGCCCACGCAGTAGAGGTCGGCCCGATGATCGACCGGCAAGCCAGCGGCCTGTTCGGGGGCCATGTATTCCGGCGTGCCGATCACGATGCCGCTTCGCGTGTGCCCCGCCTCGCCGAAGATACGGGCGATCCCGAAGTCGGTCAGCTTGACGTGGAATCCGCCCCCGGGGGCCGCGGGGAACATCAGGTTGGCCGGCTTGAGATCGCGATGCACCACGCCGTGGTCGTGGGCCGACTTCAAGGCAAGAAGCATCTCACGGGTGACCGCGACCGTGTCCTGCCATGAGAAGCGGCGGCCTGAGCGGAGCAGTTCTTCGAGCGTCCTGCCGCCGACGAACTCCATCGCAAAGAATGGAAGGCCGTCCTGCTCCCCGAATCCCAGCAGCTGGGCGATACCCGGGTGCCGGAGGCTCATCAGGGTGTCGATCTCGGACTGAAACCGCGCCCGCAGCGTCTGGTTGCCGGCGAGGTGCTGCGGCAGCGTTTTGATGGCCACGGTCTGGCCTGTCGCGATGTCGGTGGCCTCGTAGACGGCGCCCATGCCTCCTTGCCCGAGGAGCCGAACCACGCGATAGGGGCCGAACTGGGGCGGATGCATGGCCGGAGATGCCCGAGGGGCTGAAGCGTGTATGGCCTCCAGACCTTCGCAGCCTAGCCAGGCAGGAGATGATCGCCAAGCCGGGGAGGCGGCTCGGCAGTACAATCTCCGCCGGGGCTCACGAGGACTCATGCCATGCCACCATCCTCTGACCGAGCGGGCGACGGCCCGCCGCAGCCGGAGATCGAAGACCGCCGGGCGCTGCGCTGGCTGCTGACGACCGAGTCGCGGAGTGACGGCCCCTCCCTGCCATTCGCCCGGGAGGATGTCCACGAGTTTCGTCCCGCGCTACGGCCGCCCGTGCCGGTGCTGACCGTGCTCGACGACGGATCCCAGCAGCATGGCGAGAGCTTTCGGCTGCGCGGCGAGTCCTTCACGATCGGTCGGACGGTGGGCGAACTCGTGCTGCCCAACGACCCGGCGATCTCCGGCCAGCATGCCGAGATCCGCCGCGTGCCGTGGAAGGGGGGCTACCAGTGGCAGCTGATCGACCTGGGAAGCGTCAACGGGACGTTCGTCCGCTGTGGTCGGGCAGTCCTCCATGCGGAGGCGCTGGTGATTCTCGGCGGCCGGCGATTCCGGCTCCGCAATCCGCTCGTTCCCAGCCGCGGGATGAATCCCTCCACCACTCGGCAGATCGATGCCACCCGGCCGGCCCACGGTGTCTGGCCGATGCTGGTCGAGGCGGCCCAGAAGGCGGCGGCCCTCGAACTTCCGCTGCGGGTCGACGATCTCTCCATCGGCCGGCTGGGGGGCGGTGCGGACATCGAACTCGACGACCCGCTTCTCGCCGATCGCCACGCCCATCTCGGCCGGCAGCGGGACGGCACCTGGGTGATCGCCGCTGAGACGACCCGCAACGGAGTCTGGGTGTCGGTGGCCACCGTGGCGCTCACGAACCACTGCTTCTTCCGCTGCGGCGAGCAGCAGTTTCGCTTCGAGCTCCCGTGAGCCGCGTTATGGCACGCGGGCAATCACGCAGGTGAGATACTCGCCTTCGAGGCAGCTGGCGCTCACCGGGTGGTCGGCGGCAGCACCCCGGCATTCGAGGAGCTGGATCGGCCGGGCCGACCGCTGGGCGACGCCGGAGAGCATCTGGAGGAAGTCGTCCCGCGACACCGACCCGGAACAGGAGCAGGTCACGAGGATGCCCCCGGGCTCGAGCAGCCCCACGGCCACGCGGTTGATACGGTGGTAGGCCCGTAGGGCGTCGTCCACCGTGGAACGACTGCGGGCAAACTTCGGCGGATCGAGGATCACCATCCCGAATCGCTCGCCGGCGGCGGCGAGGGCGTCAAGCTTCTCAAAGGCATCGACGGCCTCGACCGTCACGTTGGCGGCCCCGTTGAGCTCGGCGTTGGCCCGGGCGAGGGCTGCCGCCTTAACGCTGGTGTCGACGGCCAGCACACTGCGAGCGCCACCCGACACCGCGCAGGCCACGGCGAAGCCGCCGGAATAGCAGAACATGTCGAGCACACGACGGCCGCGGGCATAGCGGGCCGCCGCCTGGCGGTTATCCCGCTGGTCGAGGTAGTAGCCGGTCTTCTGCCCCTCGGCGAGATCGACGCCGAACTTCAGGCCGTGCTCGTGGACGAAGATCGGCCCGGCCGGCGCAGTGCCGCGGACGACGCGGTCGACGAGCGCGAGGCCCTCGAGTTTTGCCAGGCCCCGTTCTGCGCCCCGCAGGAGGATTCCCCGGGGTGCGACGAGCGACTCGAGCGCGTCGCAGAGCGTGTCGAGCCGCACGGCCATCGCCAGCGCGGTGACCTGCACCGCGAGGTACTCGCCGTACCGGTCGACGATCAGTCCTGAGAGGTCGTCCCCTTCGCTGTTGACCAGCCGAGTGGCCCCCGCCCGTTCGTCGAGGCCGAGTGTCTTCCGCAGCGCAAGCGCCGAGGCGAGCCGGGTGTGCCAGAGTTCGGTATCGAGTTTGGTGCTGGCATCAAAGGCATAGAGCCGCACCCGCATCCGGCTCTGCGAGTTCCACAAGCCCCGCGCCACGAAGTGGCCGTCGTGCGTTGCCAGGTCGACCACGTCGCCGTCGGCCGGGTCGCCGTCGACCTTCGCGACCGCCGAATCGAGCACCCAGGGGTGGCGGCCAAAAAACGGACGGGCCCGCTTCGGCTTGAGCACCACGGTCGCCGTCGGTAGGCCCTGCACGGCAGCTGCCGCCTCGGAAGCCTCAGGCATGAACGACCTGCTTCGCCGGGCCGGGCGTCACGTGGGGCGCCGGCAGGGCGTCGCTGCCCGGATCCGTGATCACGCGGCGGCGGCCGGCCTTGGCCGCCTTCTTTCGCTCGATCCGCAGCACGCTCCAGGCGAACACCGCGCCCAGCGGACCTGAGAGCATGGCCGGCAGGAGCACGAGGTTGCCCACCATGGCGACCGTGAGCATCGCCAGCATCATGTGGCCGAACCGCTGGGTCGGTCCGAATGGCGATAGCGAGAAGACCGACAGGCCGATGCCGATCACGCCCCAACTCTGGTACATCGCCCGGGCGCAGCCCTTGTAGGCGAGCATGGTGGCCTGCCGGCGATCGAGTCCGTCGGCGATGCCGCGGCGGAACCAGAGCATGAAGTGCACGACGTCGTCGACCGTCACGCCGAGAGCTACGCTGGGGGCCATGACGGTGCCGATGTCGATGAACAGATTGCCGCCGTGCATCCACTTCGCCAGGGCATTGCCCCAGCCCAGGCACCCGAAGACCATCACCGCGGGGAACGCAGCGGGCAGCAGGAGCACCAAGCCCGCGGAGGTCGCGCGGCAGAGGAGGATCATCACGACCACGATGATCGCGAAGTCGAAGACGAAGCCAATCTTGAGATTCTCGAGCAGCGAGTGCTGGGCCTTGTAGACCAAGGGCACAAGGCCCGTGTAATCGACCGTGATCCCGCTCACGCCCTCACCGTCGAGCCGGGCGAGCACCGGATCGATCTTCTGCTGCAGGTCGGCCTTGAAAAGGGCGTAATCGACTTCCTGAATGGCACTCACGCGGGCGCTGATCCGCCAGAGTTCCTGGGAACGCTGGTTGCCGTCGGCGTCGGTGAAGGAGGCCTCCCGCAGGTAGTCACCGGCGAGGAAGTCGTCACGGTGGGCGACGAGCCGACGGTTGAGCACGCTGCGGCGGGTGCGGGCCCCGAGGCCCACGGCCCGGGCCGCGGCGCCGCCAACGCCGTCGCCCCCCGAGCCCATGTCGAGACTGCGGCCGAAGGTGACGGTCGAGAGCGAACTGCCCACCGCATCGAGAGCGCCGATTTCCTGCTGGATCTCGCCGACCAGTTCCATCCGCTCCAGGAAGGTGAGTGTGCAATCCTTGTCGATGCGCACGAGGATTTCCATCGGCACCAACGGCCCGAGATGCTTCTCGAGCCAGGCATAGTCGGTGCGGATCTGGGCGTTGCGGGAGAACAGCCGCATGAGTTGCACGCTGCTCTCGACGCGGGTCATCCCGTAGCCGACCGCGGCCATCAGCAGCAGGCAGGCGGCGGTCGCCAGGGCATGATGCCGCGTGATCCACTCGCCGACGGCCCACCAGCGGCTCGACTCGACCGGCTGCCATCCGGCCGCCTGCTCGCCTTCCGCCAGCTTGCCGATCCGAAGCTTCGGCGGGCACAGCTCGAGCGCTGCCGGCATGAAGGTCACGAGGATCACGAAACTGACCACCACGCCGATGGCGGAAAAGATGCCGAACATCCGGATCGGCACCAGCTCACTCACGGCGAGCGTGGCGAGGCCCACCGCCGTGGTACCCGTGGCCAGCGAGAGCGGCAGCAGCGCGTGGTGCACCGCACGCCCCGCGGCCCCCTCCTGAATGCCGGTCTCGGCAAGCTGATCGCGATAGTAGTTGGCCAGGTGGATCGCCCCCGAGGTCGTCGCCACGTAGACCAGCGACGGCATCGTGAGCAGGATCGCGTCGACCGGGTAGCCCGAGTACCAGACCACCGCGAGGCTGGCGAACATGCTGTAGACACCCGAAGCGATCACCATCGCCACGAGGGTCTTGCTCTTGAGGCTAAACCAACTGACGAAGAAGCCGACCACGAGCGACAGGCCGAACAGGATCGTGACGCTCGTCTGGCCAGCCTTGTCGATCGACACGTTGTCGACCGGCGGCCCCCCCAGGTGGATGGCCTTGTCGGGGATGCCGCACTCGGTCGTGGCGACCTTCCGGATCTCGTCGATCGCCCCGTGGAGGTTCGCCCGGGCCACGTCGGCCAGGGTGAGCACCAGGCAGGTTTTTCGCTGGTCGAGGTCGTCCGCGGCCGAGCCCGCCTCGACCCCCGGCGGGGGCGGGCCGATCAGGGCCCCAGTCAGCCGGGAGAACGACTCCTCGCGGTCGAGATTCAGGGGATCCTGGCCCATCCGCTCGACGGCCCGCGGGCCTGTTTGGGCCGTTTTGAAGTACAGCGGCCGCTCGATCCGCGCCGCCTCCTCGGGGGGCGGCAGCAGCTTTCGGGCAAGCATCTCCAGCCGCGGGTCGCCCATGGTGCAGCCTTCCCAGCTGACGAGGATGAACTCCTCGCCCTGGAAATTCTGCCTGAAAAACCGGTAGGTCCTGGTTTCTGGGTAGTCGGCCGGGAGCCAGCCTTTGACGTCGTTGCGGTTGTTCGCCTTGGCTTTGATCGCCCCGACCACCACCATCGGGAGCAGAAACACCAGGATCGCCATGATCCCGACGCTATGCCGTTGATAGAAGTTCGACCGGTGGGGAGACATCATGCCTTCCAGGGCTGACGGCGAGTGATTCTGGGACACCCGAACCGATCAACCCTACAGGTGTTGGGCAGGCCAGTCCATATCGTTCCCGGCAGTCGGGACACATTTTTGAGTCCCCGCGCATGACCTAAGTGTTTTCCCAGGAACAAGTTCCGTCTGCCGTACATTCTCCGTAGGCAGACCAGGCAGAACCCATGGAACCCCCTACTGGGGTGGTCTTGGGGCCAGTTCGGCCCCCGAAAACTCGCACCGCGTGTGACTGCCATCGCAGAAGGGCTGGGAGGCGGTGTGGCCGCAGCGGCACAGGGCCACGGCCCGCTTCTGGGTGGGCAGGGGAAACTCCTGGCCGACGTGGTCGGTCACCCGCAGCCGCACGGAATCGTCCGCGGGCAGCTCCACGACCAGCGGGCCATGTTCGCGGCACCGGATCGTGACGCATGATCGAGGATCTGCCGGCACATCCGGCGGGCCGTGCGGTTGAGACCCAGTCATGGTTCCTCCGCTCCCCGGGCGGGCGGCATGGTCCGGTCCGGCCCCTCAGTCACGTTGGGGGTATGACGGAGACCGAGCCAGTTCACGGCTCCTGCCACCAGCACTCCGGCTCCCAGCGAGGCCACGAGGGCCAGCCAGAGCCACTGGCGGCTCCCCCTTGCACCGGCCACCTCCGGCACCTCCTCCCGGGCCTCCTCCTGTTCCTGGGCAATCCGCTCAGCCTCGATGGAGCGCCATTCGGCCTCCACGGCAGCGTCGTCGCCATCGGCCGGTGATGCAGGGCGGCTGGACTCGGTCACGGGGATGCCTCAGGTGGTGACGAGCAGGGGCGGGGCGAAGGGCTACCCGCCTGGAGTGCCAATGTCGCCGTTGCCCGCGAGTCCGTCAAAGCCTGCCGGCCGCTCCGCGGGCCGGCTGGCGGCTGATCCACCACCAGAGCGCCGCGGCGACGGCGAGCAACGCCAGCGACACCAGTTGCGAGATCGACAGTGGCGTGCCGAGCGCGGGCGGTTCGTCTACGCGGATCATTTCCAGGAGAATCCGCGAGATCGGATGGAGCGTCAGCACGAGAGCGAACACCTCGCCGTCGCGTTGGAACAGGGGTGTGGAGACCACGGCGAGGGCGGCGAGGATCGCGGCATCGATGGCCGCGTAGAGCTGCGCCGGATGCAGGGGAATGCTGCCTCCGTCCGGGGCCGGATAATGCCCGGCCGGGCCCGTGCCCGCCGGAAACCGCACTCCCCAGGGCAGGTCGCAGGGGCCGCCGTAGCAGCAGCCGTTGAGGAAGCAGCCGATTCGTCCGATCGCCAGGCCGACGAGCAGCCCGGGGGCGATGCAGTCGGCCAGCCGTACCAGCGAGAGTTTTCGCCGGGCTGCAAACCGCCGGGCAGCGAGGGCGGCCGTGGGCAGCGACCCGAAGACGACCAGTCCGCCGCCGGCGATGTTGACGATGGCAGTCAGCGACTCGGCCAGGCTCTTCGTCGGGCCGAAAAACTGCTCGCGGTATTCGAGTACGTAAAACAGCCGGGCGCCGACGAGGCCCCACAGGAAAATCTCCGTACCGAGCGCGAGAATCGTGTCGGCGTCGAAGCCCGCAGCGCGGCCGCGGACGATCGACAGCCAGGTGCCCGTGGCCGCCGCCACCAGGAGCATCACGCCGTAGCCTCGGATCGGTACCCCAGCACCGTCGTCGAGCGCCGGCAGAATCCACAGGAGCATGGCGGCGACGACCAGGATCGGCACCCCAAGCGCCCGGCAGGCCGGCCCGAAGCCATGCCGCGCTGCCGCCCACGCGAAGCCCGCGCCCCCCAGCAGCGCCCAGACGGCCAGCCCGAGTCCCCAGCCGAACAGCGGCACGCTGCCGCCGCCCAGTTCGAGCGCCGAGGGGATGTGGAACAGCGTCGACCGCATCGCGACTCCGATCAGCCGCCGCTCCGTGACGGCAGCAGGTGATTGTCGATGAGCCGCGTCTTTCCGATCCGGCCGGCCACGATCGCGATCGCCGGCGTCTCCGGCGTGGCCAGCGGCTCCAGCGAGTTGCGATCGACCACGGCGGCGTACTCGACGGCCATGCCCCGCGAGATGAGGTGGGTGCGCATCTGCCGCTCGATTTCCGCCACGGGCTGACCGGCCTGCCACGACTGCCCGGCTGCCGTGAGGCTCTCGAAGAGCGCCAATGCGCGGCCACGATCCTCCGCTGAGAGGTAGGCGTTGCGGGAACTCATCGCCAGGCCGTCTGGTTCGCGGACGGTCGGGCAGACCACGACCTCGATCGGGAGGCCGAGATCGCAGACCATCCGCTTCACCACCAGCGTCTGCTGCCAGTCTTTGGCGCCAAAGTAGGCGACGTCGGCAGGCACGGTGAGGAACAGGCGGCAGACGACGGTGGCCACACCGCAGAAGTGCCCGGGCCGCACCTCTCCTTCGAACCGGCGGGCCGGGCCGTCCACCACGATTTTCGTCGCCCAGCCCGGCGGGTAGATCGCGTCAGCCTGCGGGGCGAAGACCCAGCGGGCTCCGCCCTGCTCGACCGCGGCGACATCAGCCTCGAGCGTTCGCGGGTAGCGGGCGAAATCCTCGCTCGGGCCAAACTGCGTGGGATTCACGAAGATCGAGACCGCGACGTCGTCGCATGCCTCGGCCGCCCGAGCGACCAGGCTCACGTGACCGGCGTGGAGGGCGCCCATTGTGGGCACGAACCCGATCCGTCGGCCACTGGCCCGGGCCGCGAGCACCTCCGCCCGCATGGCCTCCGGATCGGTGACGATCGCCATCGACGTGGCGGCATGTGCGTGGCGGCCCGTCATCAGAGCATCGCCTCGACGGCAGCTATGGCTTCCAGGGCGGCGCGAGAGATGTCTCCGGCATCAATGGTGATCACGGCCTTGGGCGCTCGGGAGCCACGATCACTGGTGGTCCGCAGTCGCCGCACGAGCCGGTCCTGAATCCGCAGAAGCGGCGTGAGGCCGTCGCCGGCCCGGTCACAGAGAATCGCCGCCGGCGCGAGATCAGCGAACACATCGGTGTGTTCGCGGGCGTGCCGGGATCGGAACGCGATTCGCTCCTCGAGCACCGCCGAATCGGCCGTGAGCAGGATGGCGACCACCGGAGCGACGCAGGCCTCGGCGGCCGCGGCGACGTCACTGCGGAAGTCTGCCAGCGAGTCGTGGTCGAGCGAGTCTTCGGCTGCATCCGGCAGCCACTCGCACCAGAAGTCGGCGATGGTGGCCTGCGCCGCGTCGTCCCACCGACTCACCGCGAGCGGGGCGGCCCAGGCGGTGAGGGTCTGCCGCCAGCGGGCGAGCGACACTGGAGGGCCGCCGTCAGGGATAGGCAGCGGGGCCGGCGCATGGAGCACGCGGCCCATCACAGCGTCGGCAATCGCCGACGCCACCTCGGCCGCGCCGCTGCCCGGCACCCCGACCACGGCGATCAGCGGATGCGGCGTGGAGATGTTGTCGAGGAGGTCGCGCACCGTGCAGGCGCCGGCCGGGTAGGGAAGATCACCAGCGATCTCCGCGGCCGGTTCGAGCACGAACCGCCTCGTCGCCATCCGGGGGTGGGGTACCGTGAGGTCCGCGGTATCCATGACGATGTCCTCGTAGAGGAGCAGATCGAGGTCGATCGTCCGCTGGCCCCAGCGCTCCGTCCGCTCGCGGTGCAGCGTGTTCTCAACGGCCGCCAGCATGTCGAGCACCTGTCGTGGCGGGAGTTCCGTTTCGATGAGGCACGCGCCATTCAGAAATGGCCCCTGACCGGGAGGGCCTCCGACGGGCGTCGTCTCCCGATAGCGGCTCACGGCTTGGAGTGTCACGCCCGGCATGAACCGGAGCAGTTCGAGGGCGCGGTCGAGTTGCTCGCGGCGTTTGCCAAGATTCGAGCCGCAGCCAATGAGGCATCGTGCCATGACGTCTCCCGTGACTCTCGGAGCCGCCGGATTGTACCGCGTGGGCACCGCCCGAACGAAACTCCGCCGCTTCGGCCCGCCGCTTTCGGCCGGCGGGCCGCTTCCTGCGATCAGTCACGGACTCGAGATCGGGGGGGACATCCAGGCCACGACCAAGGTCGTCGACTGTCGATCCCTCAAGTCGTCGCCCCCCTATGTTCTCGAAACAGGCATTCTCGAAAGCGGTGTTTGGAGCAGTCGGCGTTTTTAAAATGCCGGTTTTTTCCAAGCGATCCGGAGATCACCGTCACTGTCGTGCCCAGAACCCGCTGACCACTGTCGCTGACGATGGCGTGATTCTGTGGAGCCTGCGAGAGTTGTCAAGGACATGAGACGTGGAGAAGTGGTCTCCCAGCTTCCGCCCGCGAAAACAGCCGATTGACAAAAAAGATTTTTTGATGCCAACCGTGCAAGCATTGTCAACGCGGGTCGTCGTATGGTGTGCTGTGTCGGGATCGCAGGTGAGCCCGGGCCCTTGGCCCGCCCGGTGGTGTGACGAATGGGTGCAGCCATGAACGAGTCGGAGCCGAATGACGAGCCATTCGCCGCTCTCGGCGGGCTCCTCGCCGACGACGCCGAGATGGGTGCGGGCGACCCGCGGGATTCGGCCGTGGGCGATGGCTCCGCAAGCGAGAGCCCGAGTTACTGGAGCCTCTCGCGAACACCGTTGACGAGCCTTCTGTTTGCGATGCCGCTGGTGCTGGCCTACGAGGGGGGCGTGCTGCTGCTGGGCCGCGGATCGCCCCGCAATGGGGCCGACGTGTGGCTGCGGCAGCTGCTGGACGCCCTCGGTTTCGGTGCGTATTTCCTGCTGCCGACGCTCACCGTGATCGGGCTCTTGGCCTGGCATCACATCGAGCACGACGAGTGGCGATTCAGCCCGGCCGTGCTGGCCGGCATGGCCCTGGAATGCCTGGTCTGGGCCGCCGCCCTGATCGGCGTCGCCCGGCTCCAGGAACGGCTCTGGCCGCTCGCCGCGGCTGCGGCCGTTGACGAAGGCGTTCTCGCCCGACTGGTCGCCTTCTGCGGAGCCGGACTCTACGAGGAGGTCTTGTTTCGCCTGCTTCTCCTGCCGGTGTTGGCCTGGGGTTTCGAACGGCTGGGGTTTTCGACGGTCCCCGCCGCCTGTTGGGCGGTCGTGACCTCGAGCCTGCTGTTCAGTGCGGCGCACTACGTGGGGCCGCTGGGCGATTCCTTCGCCATCTACAGCTTCACGTTCCGTTTTCTGGCGGGGCTGTTTTTCGCCCTGCTGTTTTCCATTCGCGGCTTCGGCGTGGCGGCCGGAACGCACGCTGTTTACGACATCCTCGTGGGGCTGTTGTGAAAGCCTGCCTGCCTCACCTTGGTTGTTGCGGTCCGGGATTCGTATACTGGGGTGGCTCGAGGTGGGTCGGTGAATCGGACTCCACGGTCGTTCGTGCGGTGTGGTCGCGGTGAGGAGACATGACGTGATATCCCTGCGACCCAAGGTCGGCGAACTGGTGTTCCAACTCTACGGGCGGACGCTGCACCCGGAGTTGTTCGAGATCCGCGGCACGAGGTCGATCGATCGCGGTAGCTACACGGCGACGATCTCGATCACCACTGCCGGCCATCTGGTGACATGGCGGAGAGACGGCCTGACGCTCACCGAAGTGGCCACAAGCGGGGTCCAGCCCCTGCCCCAGAAGCGGCGACTGCTCTCCCATCGCATTGCGGGCGAACGGAGTGACCGGATGGAGTGCCGGGGAGGAGCCTCGTACCAGACGTGCTTCCAGCTGGAGTCGGTTCAGCAGGAGGTGTTTTGGGCCTTTCAGCAGGAACTGGTGGAGGCGGGTTCGAAGCGGGGGCTGCTCCACCGCTTCGAGTCGGGGGGCCGAGTGGCGCTCGGAGCCCTGAGCTGGATCGACGTCGAGACGCGTCCTCGCAGCCTGATCATCCAGGCCTTTCACACGTTTCCCGACGATATGGCGATCGTGAAGAGCCAGTCGGTATTCGAGTCGCCCTGACCCGTGTGCCGGTCCGCCGGCCCCGTTCCCCCGGATGACGTCTCCATGCCCACGTCCAAGGCCGCCTCCCAGCCCCGCATGCCCCGCGTATTGATCGCCGACGACAACGAGCCCAATCGAGAGTTGCTCGAGGTGTATCTCTCCGACGTCACGTGCGAGATCGCCACAGCCGTCGACGGGGCCGACACGCTCGACAAGGTGGCGGCGTTCAAGCCCGACGTGCTGCTGCTCGACGTGATGATGCCGAAGCTCTCTGGTTTCGAGGTCTGCCAGCGGCTGAAATCGGACGCGGCAACGAGCCCGATCATGATTTTGATGGTCACCGCGCTCGGTGAGCTTGGCGATATCGAGCGGGCGGTGGAGGCGGGTACCGACGATTTCCTTTCCAAGCCCGTGAACCGCGTGGAACTCGTCAAGCGGGTCGAGAACATGCTCAAACTCCGGCACGTGACCGACGAGTTGGAGCGGCTGCGGAGCTACATCCGCACCATGGACGACGATCAGCCACCGCGGTAGGGACCGGCCGCACGGGAAACCTGTGGCGGTGTCCGAGGGGGTGCCGGTTCTTTCACGGCATCATCGTGCGGCACGGTGCCGCAGAAGAAGCCTGGGGCGACAGGTTGGCCTGCACGCTGCGGGGCCCCGCACCCAGAGCGCCGCGTCACACCACCGAGCGCTTCATGCCGACGTGGTCGAGAACGCGGACGGTCGCCGGCGACTTGTTGAGCACGTAGAAGTGGATGCCGGGCACACCGGCTTCGATCAGTTCCTCGACCTGCCTGGCGGCGAACGACACGCCTGCGTCGAACTGGGCAGTCTCGTCGGCACCGGCCGCCTCGAAGCTCTGAGTGAACGAGTCGGGGAGCCGGGCCTTGCAGAGGCTGGCGATGCGGCGGATCTGGGTGTAGTTGGTGACCGGCATCACGCCTGGCACGATGGCCGCCCGGATGCCGCGGGCCGCGCACTCATCGCGAAACCGGAAGAAGTCGGCGTTGTCGTAGAAGAGCTGCGTCACGATCACGTCGCCGCCGGCGTCGCACTTCCGCTTCAGGTTGTCGAGATCGGCCTCGGGAGTCACGGCCTCCTGGTGCGTCTCGGGATAGCCGGCGACGACGATGCCAAACTCCGGGAACTCCGCCTTGATGAGTGACACGAGTTCCGATGCGTAGCGGAGCCCACCATCGACCGGGCAAAAGGTCGTCTCGCCCTTGGGGGGATCTCCGCGGAGCGCCACGATGGCCGCCACGCCGAGTTGGAGAGCCTCGCGGAGATACTCGCGGAGTTCGGCTACGGAACTGCCCACGCAGGTCAGGTGGCTGGCCACGGGCAGGGCGTGGCGGGCCATCACGCCCTTGAGCACGTCGAGCGTGGTGCCCCTCGTCGATCCGCCAGCGCCGTAGGTGCAGGTGATCATGGCTGGGTCGAAGGCCGTGAGTTCTTCGACGGTCTGCCACATCGCCTGCTCCGACTCCGGCGTCTTCGGGGGGAAGAGTTCGAAGGAGAGACCGAATCGTCCGCTGCTGTAGGCGTCTTTGATCGACACGGCGTTACGATGCCTCCGTAGGGGAGTGAGCTCGGGGAAAGATCGCGGGGGAAACCGTAGGGATCCCAACCATTCTAGCCGCGCCGCCCGGATGGCTGGCATGGCCTGCGGCGGGCTCGTAGGATCACGCTGAAGGAGTGCGATTCTCCCGAGCCGGAGTGGCGGAATGGCAGACGCGGCGGACTCAAAATCCGTTGCCCGCAAGGGCGTGTGGGTTCAAGTCCCACCTTCGGTATTCTGGAAACCAGGGTAAGGATAGGGGTCGCAATCGTGCTGCCCCTCGCTCGCCGAAGGCCCGCCGCGGGCCATGGGCCCGACCGAGCCCTCTTATCTGCCCCCTCCTGTCGCGCAGCACGTCGTGGAGCCGGAGCCGGACGGACAGCAGACGGGTGTTCCATAACCTGAGCATATATCCGGGGGGCAGGAACTCGGGTTGCAGGTGTTGCATGAAGAGCGCGATAGCGAATGAAAGCTCTCCAAGGCGATCGCGTATGAAGAACTCGCGGACGACGCCTGCACCTCGCCGGCGCCCCTCTTGGTGGCACCTCAGATTCTGAAGCTGAGGAACGCTCCAACGTCCACACTCGAGCCTCCGTTGACCGTCGACGGCGCGTTGTAGAGCAAGGTCCTGTCATCCTCTAGGAGCACCTCGAGCGAGTATCGGGTGCTCCGGCAGCCGCAGCCGTCGGTCGGGGCGTTCCACATGATCGTGGTTGGCAGATCCCGGCTACAGTCGCCGATGATCACGGCCCCGACCTTGCCCGGCACCGTGCCTGGCTGCGGGGCTAAAGCAATCGCGCCGCCCGCCTTGTCCAATGGCAGGATGGTGAATGCCGAAGCAATGCCGACGTGATCGCCGGAAGGTATCCACCGGACGGTGTCGGTGAACGCGATGGTGCGGAGTTCAGCGGCGTTGCCGGTGGCTCGCACGTCCGCTGTTCCAGCTTCTCTCTAAACACGAACTGGCGGGAGACCGTCCGGCTGCCGCTGCGGCCGGGGCGCGTCGGCTGGCGAGCCGACACCCCGGCCAACCAGCCACGTACTGCGACCAGGGCCAGTGAGTCGCGCGAAATCAGCATCATGGAAGCAGGTCCTTACGGGGACGGGCGGGTGTCCTGGGAACGGGACCAGCCAATGACGGTGAAGCCCGCGGCGGGCGAAGATTTCAGAGTTTTTTCAAAGGACGCGAGCGACACAAACAAGGATTGGTCGCTGGCGGTGGAACGCGGTGGAGGCCCACCAAACGGTCGCCACAAAAGTGTTAGGCAAAAGTGTTGGTCGCAGGCGCTTCGGCGCAGGAATCGCACGCCGAACTGCACTCGCCGTGCCTGTCTTCTAACGCATCACGCTGTTGATCACGGGCGTGAAGTCCGGCTGATCCGCCGGTCACCCGTGAAGGCTTCACGGCCCCGCGTCGTTCGCCATGCACGGTCCGCATTGATATACTCAGTAGTTGTTTCGCCTCCGTTGAGCCTAGACACTTTCCATGCCCTGCCGACCCGACTTCGCAGACGTGGCGTTGGCCGCCGAAGACCGCGCGGCTGTACTCGAGGCGGCTCAGGTGCTCTCCGATCACCTGCCGGTTGAGCGGGTCGTGCTCTATGGCTCGAAGGCGCGGGGTGATGACCAGCCGGACAGTGACATCGACCTCCTGATCCTCACCGCACGGCCCTTGAACGGCGCGGAGGGTTTTCGGGTCACCGAACTGTTGCAGCCCGTGCAGCACCGCCACCATTGCATCATCAGCCCGCTGCGACTGTCTGCCGACGAGTGGTATCACGGCGTCTACCAGGTGCTGGGCATTCGCCAGGAGGTCGACCGCGACGGCATCGATGTGCCGTTATCTCCCAGAGCCCGGGAGGAACGGCAACGGGAGCCCTCGCCGCGATGAGTCCCGAAGAAGCCCGCGCTGACGTGATCGCCTGGTCCATCGAGAGAGCCCGTGTTCGGTTGGCTGCGGCTGAGCGGGAACTCGACGCCGGCGTCCCGCAACTCGCGGCGGACCATGCCTATGACGCCTGCTTTCATCTGGTGTCGGCGCTCTTCCTGAATGAGGGGCTGACGCTCAAGCGACACTCGGCACTGCATGAGCGATTGATTCAGACAGGCCGACTCGACCGACAGTGGGGCAGCGTCTTCGATCGGCTCGCCGAACTCCGCACCAAGTCGGTGTATACCGCGATGTTCGCGCTCGATGAAGCAACCGGTCGAACGGTGGTGGATGACGCCAGCAGGCTGTCGGCCGAACTTCGGCGGTTACTCCCGCCGAAGTGAACCGGAGCGTCGCTGTGGCCGCTTACGCGGCGCGAGGACGCGACCAGTGGGCATTCAGTCGCGAGCCCGCCGGCAGCGGTCGCTGCAGTAGCGAACCTGCTCCCAGCACGACTCCCACTTCTTTCGCCACTCAAAGGGCCGGCCGCAGGCAGCGCAGATCTTCGTTGGCCGCGGCCGGCCTCTGGGCTCTCGGGCCGATCGAGTCATTGGGCCGAGGTGGCGGGAACGCCGCCTGGCGACGAGGACCATGAAGGCCGGCTCGCGGGAGGGGCAGGGGGGGCCGCGATCGCCCGGATCGCCTCCACCAGCATCACCGCCGCAAGCGTCAGCAGAACCAGCCCCACCCAGGGCACGGCATCCGTGGGCAGCACGAGCCCGTCGGGACCGCGGAACCGCGGTAGCGTGAGGGTGAGGAGCGCCCAGGTGCTCATCACATACATGAAGGCCGTCGGCAGGCCGGTCACGACCCACACCCAGGCCTCGCGCCGCGTCCGCCACAGCCAGACGGTGACGCCCAGGAGCGTGAGCGCCGCGAGGAGTTGGTTGCTTGCACCGAACAGGTTCCAGAACATTTTCCAGGCGGGCACGGGGTTGCCGTTGGTGTCGAGGTTGGGCCGCAGCAGGAAGATCAGTGGCACACCTGCGGTGATCGCCGTGCCCAGCCAGGCCCCGGCCTGGCCGGTGAGCCCGGTCAGTTCCTGAACGATGTACCGCCCCAGCCGGGTGCAAACGTCGAGCGTGTCGTAGACGAACGTCGTGAAGGCCATCAGCGCGAACGATACGCCGAGCGTCGCCGGCACGCCGAGAATCTCCAGGAACTGCCCCATGCCGAGGGCATAGATGAAGTTCGGCGACTGCTTCGTCAGCGGGTTGTCTTTCGTGAGCACCATCACGCAGCACAGGCTCACGATCGCCACCATGGCCTCGAGCAGCATCGTGCCGTAGCCGATCGGCCGCGCGTCGGTCTCGCGACGGAGCTGCTTGCTGGTCGTGCCCGAGGCGATCAGCGAATGAAATCCCGAGCAGGCACCGCAGGCAATCGTGATGAAGAGCATCGGCATGATGGGCTGCCCATTTGCGGCCTGCCAGCCGGTGAAGGCCGGATAGCGGATCGTCGACTGCCCGCCGAACAGCCCCGCCAGCGACGTGTCGCTGGCCACCAGCCCGACCGCCGCGCCCGCGAGGGCGACATAGAGGAAGCAGCCGCCGAGGTGCCCGCGGGGTTGGAGCAGGAGCCACATCGGCATCATCGCCGCCACCAGGCAGTAGCCGAGCAGCAGCACGCCCCAGATCTTCTGGGCGGTGGCGTCGCCGACGTGGATCGTCTGCCCGAGGTCGAAGGGGATCTTCTGGCCTCCCCAGATGGCGATCCCCACCAGCGGCAAAAACACGCAGGTCGCAAGCCAGAGCGGTATCCGGGCAAACCGCATGCAGAATCCCATGATCACCGGCAGCGCGAGATAGAGCAGGCTCGACGTCGCGATACCCCCGCCCGAGACGCTCTCGCCGTTCTCGAGCACCTGCCGGCCCACGAAGCTCTGGGCGGTGATGTCGGTGAAGGCCACGATGATGTAGACCAGCGCGATCCAGACGAACAAGAGAAAGAGGACGTAGGCCCGCCGGCTCATGTGGTCGCGAACCACCTCGGCGATCGACCGCGCCCTGTGCCGGATCGACGCCACCAGCGCCGAGAAGTCGTGCACGCCGCCGATCAGGATGCTCCCGACGAGAATCCAGATCAGGGCCGGCGCCCAGCCAAACGCCACGCCGGCCAGGATCGGCCCCACGATCGGGCCCGCCGCCGCGATCGCCGAAAAGTGTTGGCCGAGCAGCAGCTGCGGCGGGATTGGCTCGTAGTCGACGTCGTCGCGGAGCGTGACGGCCGGCGTCGGCATGTCGGCGTCGAGCTGGAAGAGCCGCGCGAGCAGGCCCCCGTAGAGCCTGTAGGCGATGAGCAGGATCACGGCGCTGGGCAGGAGAACGGCGAGCAGGCTCATGGTAAGGGTGGCCGGGGAGGTCGTTTTTCGCGGTCGGTCGGGGGACGGGTTTGCCCGCTCCTCGGGAACAAGTACATCATGCCTGTTCCACGGGCGGGCGTCGACGCGACGCCCCGCCCGCCGCCATTCCCGGGGAGCCCTGCTCATGTCGTCGTCGCTCGAGAAGCTCGTGATCATCGGCAGCGGTCCGGCCGGCTGGTCCGCCGCCACCTATGCCGCCCGCGCCCAGCTGCAGCCCCTCGTCTACGAGGGTGCGATCACGGAAGCAAACCGGATGGCAGGCACGCTGCCGCTCGGTCAGCTCTCGCTGACCAGCGAGGTCGAGAACTATGCGGGCTTTCCGCACGGCGACCTCGGCAGCTTCCTCGAATCGGCCCTTCCCCAGGAGCGGCGGATGGTGATGCCCCCGCACGAAGGCAAAGGGGTGACGGGCCCCGAGCTGATGGAGCTGATGCGGCAGCAGGCGACCAACTTCGGCACGCGGATCGTCACCGACGACATCCTGAAAGTGGACTTCTCCTCGCGGCCCTTCAAGCTCTATCCGGCCGAGGGAGGGCTGGTCGAGGCTGCGTGCGTGATCGTGGCGACGGGGGCAAGTGCCAACTGGCTCGGCCTGCCGAGCGAGGAGAGGTTCAAAAACCGGGGTGTCAGTGCCTGCGCCGTGTGCGACGGTGCCCTCCCGCGATTCCGCAACCGGCCGATCGTGGTGATCGGCGGCGGTGATTCGGCCGTCGAGGAGGCGACCTACCTCTCCAAGTTTGCAAGCACCGTCCACCTCGTGCACCGCCGCGACCAGCTGCGGGCCAGCAAGATCATGGCCCAGCGGGCCCTCGACAACCCGAAGATCACGATCCACTTCAACTCGGAGCTCGCCGAGGTGCTGGGAAACGACACCAACGGCCTCACGGGCGTCAGGCTGGTGAGCACGCTCGATCCGGCCCGGGAGGAGACGGTCGACGCGGCGGGCATGTTCCTGGCGATCGGCCACACGCCCAACACGGGGTTCCTCGACGGCCAGCTCGACCTCACGCCAAAAAAATACATCGTCTGGACGAAGCACTTCCGCACGGCGACGAGCGTGGACGGAGTGTTCGCGGCGGGGGACGTTGCCGACGATTACTACCGGCAGGCGATCTCGGCGGCGGGCACCGGCTGCATGTCGGCTCTCGACGCCGAGCGATGGCTGGCCGAACACGTCGGGCACTAAGCCATGAGCCGCAGACCCACCATCGGGATCCTCACCAGCGGCGGCGACTGCCCGGGGCTCAACGCGGTGATCAGGGCCGCGACAAAGTCGGCGATCCGGCTGGGCTACGACGTGGTTGGCTTCCTCAAGGGCTACGAGGGCCTCGTCGACCCGGTGAGCTACATACCGCTCGACGCCCAGAACACGGCGGGGATCCTGCTCCAGGGCGGCACGATCCTCGGCTCGACCAACAAGGGCCGCTTCACGTCGCTCGTCGGCGAGGGGGAGCGGGTGCGGATCGATCCCGAGCTGCTCGCCCAGGCGTCGACCACGGTGCAGCAGTTCGGACTGGCCGGCCTGATCTGTGTCGGGGGGGACGGATCGCTGGGCATCGCGCAGCAGCTCTACGAGCACGGCATGCCCGTGGTGGGCGTGCCCAAGACGATCGACAACGATCTCAGCTGCACGGCCTTCACCTTCGGCTTCGATTCGGCCGTGGCCACGGCGACCGACGCGCTCGACCGGCTCCACACAACGGCGGCCAGCCACGAGCGAGTGATGGTGCTGGAGGTGATGGGCCGGCACGCCGGCTGGATCGCGCTGCACGCGGGCATTGCCGGCGGCGGCGACGTGATCCTGCTTCCGGAGATCGCATGGACCTTCGAACACGTCTGCCGGAAGGTGGCAGAGCGGGATCGGGAGGGAAAGAACTTCACGCTGATCGTCGTGGCTGAGGGGGCCCACCTACCCGACGGCAGACTTGTGCACGCTGGTCACGCCGGCCAGGGCCAGGTGAAACTCGGCGGCATCGGTGAGCTCGTGGGCAACGAGGTCGCGGCGCGGCTCGGCCGCGAGGTTCGGACGGTCGTGCTGGGCCACCTGCAGCGGGGCGGCACGCCCACTCCCTTCGACCGGATGCTGGCGACGGAGTTCGGCGCCCATGCCACGCGGCTGGTGCACGAGGGCCGGTTCGGTGAGATGGTCTGCTACCGACCGCCCGACATTGCCAGCGTGCCGATTGCCAAGGCCATCGGCCGGCTGTCGACGGTCGATCCCCACGGTTCCGCCGTGCAGGCCGCCAGGGCGCTTGGCATCGGATTTGGGGATGACGAGGATGGTAGCCTGTTCGGCAGTGGTCGGAGATCCGATCCGACGGGGACGTGACGTACGGACGCGAGGCAAGGAGCGACGCAGCATGGCTGATTCCGCGGGCGTTGGTGGCAAGGTTTCGAGCGTGATGCAGGAAACGCGGGTCTTCCCGCCGCCGGCGGAGTTTTCCCGGAAGGCGCGGATTGGGTCGCTCGAAGATTACCGCCGGCTCTACGACGAGGCCGCCCGCGATCCTGAGGGTTTCTGGCACGCCCGTGGCCAACTCCTCCCCTGGATGAAGCCCTACACGAAGGTGCTCGACTGGCAGTCGCCAACGGTGCGGTGGTTCGTCGACGGCCAGACCAATGCGTCCGCGGCCTGCCTCGACCAGCAGATTGCCGCCGGCCGGGGCGACAAGACGGCGATCGTCTGGGTGGGCGAGCCCACCGGCGAGCGTCGCACCTTCACCTACCGGGAACTCCATGCCGAGGTCTGCCGATTCGCGGCGGGCCTGCGGGCGCTCGGGATCAGGCCGGGAGACGTCGTTTCGATCTACATGCCGATGACGCCCGAACTGGTGATCGCGATGCTCGGCTGCGCCCGGATCGGCGCCGTCCACTCCGTGATCTTCGGCGGGTTTTCCAGTGAGGCGATCGCCGACCGCAACCACGACGCCCAGGCCGTGGCCGTGATCACGGCCGACGGGGGCTGGCGGCGCGGGGCGCAGCTGCCGCTCAAGAAGAATGTCGATGCGGCGCTCCAGTCGGCATCGCATCCGCCCACGACGGTGAAGCACGTCGTCGTGCTTCAGCGGACCGGCCAGCCGGTCGAGATGGTGGCCGGCCGCGACATCTGGTGGCACGACCTCGTCTCCGGTCAGCCGGCCGATGCCCCGGCCGAGCCAATGGACTCCGAGGCGCCGCTGTTCATCC
>Ga0164294_10000811_pt1 | contig 29680 bp, 20 predicted proteins | sample GEODES005metaG_FD_111479 | JGI IMG/M metagenome (GOLD analysis project Ga0164294, IMG submission 111479) | Oligotrophic lake water microbial communities from Sparkling Lake, Wisconsin, USA - GEODES005 metaG | ecosystem: Environmental > Aquatic > Freshwater > Lake | place: USA: Sparkling Lake...
AACTTTTCAACCTTAAATCTGATCCTTGGGAAAAACATAATTTAGCACAGGAGAAAAGCCGCATGAAGCAAATTCAACAAATGCGAAATCTCTTAAAAAAGGAAATGCTAGAAAAACACGATAATCTACATATATACCTGCCTGATTGGGGAAGGGCAGCCAATCAGAAGTCCTCAGGCAGCTAATTTTTAAACCGTATTTCTGTGGGCCTATATCCAATTCGATGGCTCATGACGTAGAGCGAATCTCCCTGATTTACCGAAAAAGCTTGGGTATATACTTGCCATGGACCCTTTGCTTTCTTTCTAAACCCAATGGACGCGCCGGCTGTGGGGCATGATAATTTAACTAGGCCATTCGTCCTATCGACTATCGCCTTTTCGGTAACTGGAGGATTCGCCTGGCCGTTCCACCATTTTTTGAGCAAATCTACCTCGTTGATCGCCCCCAAATCTCCATAGCGATTCATCCATTCCTCGTGCTTTTTCCTCAGTTCAGCTAATTTCGCGGCATAGGCTGGCTTTGATGCTAAGTTTACAAATTCATAGGGGTCATTTTGGGTGTCAAATAATTCTTCTTGCGCTTTAGTCGTCCGGAACCAATACATCTGCGCTTCGTTTAATTTCCCTTCCTTTTTCAGGGCTAATATATGGGGCATTAATGGATTTTGTAGGCGGTATTTGATATCCTGATAATAAGGCTTTTCGGGCATGTAATTCCGTAAATATTTAAATCGACCATCGCTTACCGCCCGCACCCGATCGTATTCCGAATCCATCCGATCTCTCGCCGCGTAAATGTATTTTCGTTGGGCCTTCGCTTTTTGCGCGCCTAAAAAAGCCTGTCCTTGCATGTTTTTAGGAATGGGCACGCCGGCCACGGAAAGGACGCTAGGGCCAAAATCCACAAAACTGACCAATTGCGCATCCGTTGTCCCCTTCGCTAAAAATGGCGCCTTGATTAATAAAGGGACTTTCAAGCCCCTTTGATACAATTCACGTTTCACGAAGGGCAGGCCATCGCCATGATCGCTGTAAAAAAACAAAATAGTGTTATCGTAAAGTCCGTCGTCTTTCAACTGCTGAATAAGTTCCCCTACCTGCTTGTCCATCACCATGACATTAGATAAGAAGCGAGCGATGACATGTCTGCTTAAGCTATCATCTGGATAATAAGGCGGCACTTCGACAGACTTTGGATCCACGAATAATGGTTCTTTTTCGCGCACCCACACTTGAGATTCATGGGTTACTTCTAAATTAAATACGGAAAAAAAGGGTTGGTTTTTGTCAGGCCTATTTCGCCAATGTCCCTTTTTACTGCTTTCATCCCAAGCCGTCACGGGTGCCTCAAATTGATAATCTTGTTTGGCATTATTCGTGCAATAATAACCCGCCATACGTAAATATTCAGGAAAGCATTTCACGCCGGCAGGAATCAGGGCGGAATAAGGTGTAAGCCCTGGCGGATAATCGTTGGTGGCTGAAGCCGAAAACCCCAAAGTCCGCATGTTATGTCCGCCGATGGAGGTTTGGTAATTCCCCGTGATCAGCGCGGAACGACTTGGTGCGCAGACACCTGCCGTGGAATAGGCCTGCGTATAGCGAACGGATTCTTTGGCCAGCTGATCCAAAACCGGGGTTTTGGCGACTTTTTCTCCGTAGGAACCCAGGTGAGGAGACATGTCTTCGCAAACAATCCAAACGATATTCGGTCGGGAGGCCGCTGGTTTAACCTGTGCAAAAAGGCTGGTACAAGTAAAAAGAGTACAAAGAATTAGTCTTATATTTCGTTTCATAAACCTGTTTTAATCCATGAAATTTGTAAAATATTTTTCAATATTTAGTCTATTTGTTGCTAAATCTTTCGGACAAATTCCCGCCGACTGGCTCATCCAGCCTCCCACCCAAAAAGCCAGCATCGCGATCCAAGGGAAATACATCACCTTAGCGAATGGCTTAAGTCGAAGAATCTTTTACCTGGGCGAAAATCTTGCCTGCATCGATTATCAGAATCTGAGCAATGGCCAACAATTATTGCGTGCCGTACATCCGGAAGCCCGCATTAGCTTAAACGGAAAATCCTATCCTGTGGGAGGCATGGAAGGACAAAAAGAACGTGCCTATTTCAAAAAAGGCTGGGAAGAAAAACTCAGCGCCGGAAAAGAAGATTTTCGATTTGTCCGTTATCAAATCCAGGATATGAAACCTTTTTTGGCCTGGACCCGAAAAACCTGGGCGACGAATCCCCTACAAGCCACAGGGAAACAAATCGATTTCGAATACGAGTCCCCATTGCCCGAATTAAAAAACATCCGCGTCATCGTGCATTACCAAATCTTGGATGGAATGCCACTGATCATCAAATGGCTTAGCATCGAAAATAAGTCCGCTGGGGCCATCCAAATCGACCGCGTTGTCCATGAGATTTTAGGCCTCGTGGAGGAAGAAAGCGCCGTGGTGGGGAAGCCTGAGGAAATGAAAAAACAGCATGGGATTTATGTGGAAACCAATTATGCCTTTAATAATGCGATGCGCTATGACATCAGCGATCAAACGACGCATTGGAAAACCGAACCGGCCTATACTTCGCAGGTCAATTACAATTATGAAACGCCATGCCTCCTCGAAATCTATCCGGAAAAAGCGCCCGGAATTTCTCTTAAGCCGAGTGAATCTTTTCATTCGCCACGGACGCACGAATTATTAATGGATAGCTATGACCGACAAAGACGCGGCCTCATGATTCGTAAAATGTACCAAAAAATTGCCCCTTGGACCACCCAAAACCCCATTTTCATGCACCTCGTCAGTAAGCGTGATGAGGAGGTTAAACAAGCGATCGACCAATGCGTCGCCACAGGCTATGAGGCGGTGATTTTGAGTTTTGGAAGTCATTTAAAGATGGAAGATTCCACCGCGGCGAACATACAAAAGTGGAAAACGCTGGCGGATTATGCCCATTCAAAAAATATTTTATTAGGGGGATATTCCTTGTTTAGTAGTCGGCGTATTAGCGATACCGACGATGTCATCGATCCTAAAACGGGAAAACCGGGTGGTGCGTTTTTCGGCAATGCCCCCTGTTTTGGAAGCGTTTGGGGACTGGCCTATCGGGATAAAATTAAATATTTTTATACCAAAACGGGCTTCGATATTTGGGAAAATGATGGGCCTTATCCGGGCGATGTCTGTGCCTCGGAAGTTCATCCTGGTCATCGGAATCTGGCGGATTCCCAATGGCGGCAAATGGAAATCCAGAAAGAATTGTATCATTGGTTGAACGAAAAAGGGGTCTACATCAATGCGCCTGATTGGTATTTTTTAGATGGTACGCACAAAATTGGTATCGGCTATCGGGAAGTGAATTTTTCTTTGTCGCGGGAACAGCAACGGATGTTGAACCGACAAAACATCCATGACGGAACCATCGAAAAAACGGCAAGTATGAGCTGGGGTTTTGTGCCTTTGACGAAATACCAGGGCGGGGGTCCTGAGGCGGTGCTAGAGCCGCTGAAAGATCATTTGGAAGATTATCGCCAACTCATGATGCAGTATTACGGCGCCGGCGTTCAGGCCTGTTACCGGGGTCCTCGCCTATATGATTCCGAAGAAACTCGCCTCATGGTGAAAAGCACGCTGGATTGGTATAAAAAATATCGCTACATTTTAAATTCCGACATGATTCAGTTGCGACGCCCAGACGGACGAGATTGGGATGGTTTCCTGCATGTGAATCCTGCGCTGTCTGAAAAGGGATTCGTCATGCTATATAACCCCACGAACGAAACGATGAATCGCCGCATCTCCATTCCCCTCTATTATAGCGGAATTAAACGGGCGGCTCAAGTTTCATTTCAAGGTGCGGCCTTCAAAAGCATCCCTATAAACGCACAAAAAGAAATGGAATTGGATGTTCGCATTCCCCCGAATGGCCATGTTTGGTATGTAGTCCAGGGAAATTAATGTGTGAGGATTTGCTTGATGTTTCTCATCAAACTTTAAAAATTAATTTTTTTCGATCAAATATGGCCAAAATGATCCGCCAAATCAGCAAATACACCAAAGCCCCTGACAAAGAAGCCATATAAGGATCTGTAAAAAAGACCTGAATGCATTGGGTATTCAGCCAGGAAATTAGCCCTTTCCCGTCAATTTTAATCATATTCAGCGCCCGAGGAATGACCCCAGAAAAGAAAAAAACAAGCATGGGATTAGCGCCAAATAATTGAAAAACCTGAAATCCCTTAGCCTTCCCTTTTACCTCGATCCAAAAATAAAACCCGGCCAAAAAAAGCATGGCAAAGCCACCGGATAATAGGACATAGGAACTGGTCCAGAGGGATTTATTAATTGGGAAAACGATGTTCCAAAGCGCGGCACATGCCAACAAAATCATCCCGAGGTAAGCAACCTTTTTAATTTCCTTTTCACCGCCTGACCAAAGCATTTGGCCCACCAAAACACCCAAAATTCCGGTCCCTAAGGCAGGAAGCGTACTTAAAACGCCCTCCGGATCCCAGGTTTTGGAAGTAACCCATAAATGTCCGGGCAATAGATAATGATCCAACCAAGCAGCTAAATTCGTTCCCACCTCCACATTCGCCGGTCCAAAACCTGGCACGGGAACTAGGGCCATGAGGCCCCAATAGGCCAACAAAATCAGCACTAAAATCCCCCATAAGGTCCGCGAAGAACACCATAAATACAAACAAGAAGCGCCCGCATACACCAACGCGATCCGCTGAAGTACCCCCGGAATCCGCACCGTAGCAAAGGCCTCAATCCCGCTAAAACATAAAAAAAGACTTAAAGCGAGCAGTCCTACTGCGACATAAAATTGTTTTTTCAAAGCATAATTCCCCACCAAAAGTGCAAAGATAAGCGCAGTATACACAAGGCGGACGGCCAATAAAGGGCCCCCTTCCCAATCTGCCACATGAATTTTAGAAAAGAAGGACAAGGACAGGCCTAATAAAAAAATACGCATCGTCCGCGTGGCAATCTTCATGCTATTTCGATCTTTTTGCGGATTAGCTAAGACCACCGAAACGCCCACGATGAATAAGAAAAACGGGAAAACTAAATCGGTCGGAGTCCAACCATGCCAGGACGCATGTTCCAACGGCGCATAGATATGTCCCCAGTCACCCGGATTATTCACGAGGGTCATCATCATGACGGTTAAACCACGAAATACATCTACCGATATGATTCGCGAATTCCCCCTCATCTATTTTTCCAAGAAATTAGATAGCATAATCCCTACAACTAATTCGTGTGAACCTAAAGACGTTCGAGAAAGTCCCAATGAATGCATTTCATAGGAATAAGTGACATTCACACGATCGCTGATTTGTGCCCCAATCATGGCTGCAATAGCCTCTTTGTGACGATAAGAAAGCCCGCCCCAAAGCGTATTCGAATACGTCACTTTTATATTAGCCTCATAACTAAAGGTCGCACTTTTCATGTATTTCACCATGATAGATGGCGCGATATCCCAATAATCATTAATACTTTTTTGAAAGCCTGCAGAAAACAACATGTTCGGAACGGTCGCCCCTAGCCACATCGTCCGAATAGTATCCTGAGGGGTAACATTCGTCCGCATCAGACTGTAGTTGTCCATGATCAATTGGTTCACCGCCCCGCCAATATAAAAATTGCGCGTATAATACATCCCTCCGACGTTAATCATCGGTTGGGTCCCCGATAATTTTCCATTGATGATATTGGGATCATTTTGATCCTTTACATCTAATCCCCCCAAATTCAAAATGCGCTGATGCATACCAATCGTGGTCGCCAAGGAGAGTTTTTGCTCTCCACCAAGTGCAATGTGATAGGCATAGGTCCCGCCGATGGAAATATTCGTTAAAGGCCCAAATTGATCCCCCATTATCTGAATCCCAAAGCCCTGATGAGGATCAGGACGGACGGCACTCGACCGAATTTTTGTGGATTCATATGGTCTTTTAATCGTTTTTGAAATGTTAGGAATGAAGCCCGTAGAGGTTCTATCGGATTTATCCAATGCCATATGGCCAGTCACATAGAAACTAGTGTTGGAGGAATTGAGGCCGGTCCATTGTTGGCGAAACCCCGTCTTCACCTCCCCATAATCCTCAAAACCGGCAAATGCGGGATTATATAAATACCTATTCATCATATATTGGGTGAATTGAGGGGTTTGTTGGGCCCGAGCAATCCACGAACTAAAAATTAATAATAAGAGAAATAAATATCGCATCTGCTGTAATTAGAACCAAAAAATCCTTTAAATATATTTAAATTAGTCCGAACTTTTTGGAAAAAAGCAGGGTTTTATCATTTATGCACATACGAAGTTACCCCATTAACGAAATTCCTTCTTTCTCAAAACTGCTTATCCAGTATTTAGCGGGGGATTCTTCCTTAAAATCCCTGTATGGACAGGAGCCGAAACTTGCTTCTTTTGCTTTGCAAATCAACGAGAAAAAATCATTTAGTCAATCAAAAAGAAATCGGCTTGTCGAAGTACTTCGTGATCAATACCAACACATCGGCGAATTACCCAATATTTCTACATTAGCCGATGAAAAAACGTTTACGGTTACCACGGGGCATCAGTTAAATTTGTTCACGGGCCCCCTATATGTCATCTATAAATTAGTTTCCACGATTAATTTGGCCAAAAAACTAAAGGAAACCTATCCTGATTGTCATTTCGTGCCCGTTTATTGGATGGCTACCGAAGACCATGATTGGGATGAAATCAACCATTTCTATTGGTACGGGAAAAAATATGCTTGGGATACGGACCAAAAAGGCGCCGTTGGCCGCTTTTCCCTAGAGGGATTTGATCACTTCTTGGCCCAATTACCTGACTCCGTCGAACTATTCGAAAAAGCCTATACCGAAGGGAAAACACTTTCACAGGCGGTGCAGCTCTATATTCATGCCCTTTTTGGCCAAGATGGACTTGTGTGTTTGGATGCCGATGATGCCCGATTAAAACAGGAATTTATTCCCATGATGGAGGCCGATTTGTTTGGCCATTCACATCAAGCTTTGGTCGAAGAAAAAAATACGATTCTCGAATCTCTCGGATACAAAGCCCAAATTCATGCCCGCGAAATCAATCTGTTTTACATGTCCGACGGAGCGCGCGACCGTATCGAAAAGAAGGATGGCGAATACTTGGTATTAAATCAATCCCAAACCTGGAACGAGACCGCGCTGCGTGAAGAAGTTGTGCAGCATCCGGAACGCTTTAGCCCGAATGTGGTCCTTCGGCCACTGTATCAAGAAACAATCTTGCCGAATCTCGCCTATGTAGGCGGCCCGGCGGAGGTGGTTTATTGGTTGCAATTAAAAGGGATTTTTGATGCGCATGCGGTTCCTTTCCCGATTTTATTGCCTAGAAATTTTGGCTTGGTTTTGAGCGCGGCCCAACAAAGCCGCGTCGAAAAATTAGGCATCAATGTGATGGATTTATTTACCGATGATTTATTGATGCGCCAAAAATTCGTCGCACAACACAGCCCCAATACCTTAGATTTAGCCAAAGAGCGCGAAGAGTTAGCTCCGATTTTTGAAGAAATGATTCAAAAAGCCAAAGCGGTGGATTCGACATTAGAGGCTTCGGCCAAGGCAGAACAGCATCGCTGGGAAAAGGGCCTCAGCAAACTCGAGAAAAAAATCAGAAAAGCAGAAGAGCGGAATCAGGCGATTGGCGTACAACAACTATTGAATTTAAAAGCGGCCTTGTTTCCAGCGGGACATTGGCAAGAGCGTCACGAGAATTTTTTATCTTTTTATTTGAGCCATCCTTCGTTTATTGAGGATTTAAAGACCACCTTTGACCCCTTGTTATTTCACATGTATGTGATGCAATTGGACTAAACAATGGCAGAAAAATTAGATCCCGAAGCTTTTTTAGACGAGGCCCGAACCTACCCGATTTTGGATGTTCGATCGCCGAGCGAATATTCGCGAGCACACATCCCTGGTGCCATTTCATTACCCATTTTTGATGATACGGAACGAGCGGCCGTGGGAACTTGCTATAAACAACAAGGAAAAGACCAAGCCATTGAATTAGGTCTCGAATTTGTAGGACCCAAACTCGCAAGCTGGGTAAAACAAGTGAAAAAAATGGCCGTGGACGGAACGGTCCTCGTACATTGCTGGCGTGGGGGGATGCGGTCTTCGAGCATGGCATGGCTATTTGAAACCGCGGGCTTACGTATCAAACTCCTCGTGGGAGGCTATAAGGCCTATCGTAATTATGCATTAGCCTTTTTAGAAAATCCCATTCCGATTCAAGTGCTAGGAGGTAAAACCGGTAGTGGCAAAACGGAGATTTTATTGGAAATGAAGAATCGGGGTTTTCAAGTCGTAGACTTAGAAGGCTTAGCGCATCACCGCGGATCGGCCTTTGGCCATTTAGGGCTGGCGCCTCAACCTACGAGCGAGCATTTTGAAAATAAATTAGTCCATGAATTACGTAAAATGGATTATACGAAGGCGATTTGGATGGAAGATGAAAGTCGGCACATCGGAAAAGTCTTCATGGGAGCGCCGTTTTATGAGCAATTACGTCAGGCACCCATTTTGTTTTTGGACATCGAGGCGGTCTATCGTTTACCCCATTTAGTGGAGGTATATGCACAATATCCGAAGGAAATGCTCGCACAGGCTTTGGAAAAAATCCAAAAACGCATGGGGGGCCAACATTTTCAAGAAGCTATGCTCGCCCTAGAAAACGATAATTTTAGCCTTGTGGCTGACCTGACTTTGCATTATTACGACAAAGCCTATTTGCATGGTTTGGAACAAAGGGCTGAGACATCCATCCGACGCTTGGAAATGGCGACTTTGGATACGAAATCTCAAACGGATGCGGTAATTCAACATTTGTCTATTAAATTTATAGAGAATTAAAAACCGCCTATGCTACCCGAATCATTTTTGGCTGAGATCTTAAAAAAACACCAAACGAGTCGGCCATTCCCCGCCACTTCGGAGATCAAAAAACTATTTACCAAAATCGTTCTGACGCTGTTCCCAGAACAGACTAAGGTCCATATTAAATCCAAGGAGGAGTTAAAGGCGGTTTGGGAAAGTGTGGAAAATGGCCTAGAAAGCATGTTGCATTCCATGAAAGCAGATGTAAAGGAAAGTCCTCAAGCGCTTTCGGCTGCGTTCATGAAAAAAATTCCGAGCATTTATGCCGTTTTACTGACCGATGTGGAGGCGATGGTGAACGGGGATCCGGCGGCGACCACAGATTATGAGGTTATTCGGACATATCCAGGCTTTTATGCCTTGGCTTTTTATCGACTTGCTCATGGATTACATGAATTACAGGTTCCCTTAATACCCCGTATTTTAACGGAATATGCGCATTCGAAAACGGGAATCGACATTCACCCCGGGGCCCAAATAGGGAATTATTTCTTTATGGACCACGGAACCGGGATCGTGATTGGGGAGACCTGCGTGATCGGGGAGCATGTGAAAATATACCAAGGAGTGACCTTAGGGGCGCTTTCTGTCGATAAGAAAATGGCCTCGACGAAGCGGCACCCGACCATCGAGAATCACGTCGTGATTTATTCCGGCGCCACGATTTTGGGTGGGGAAACGGTGGTAGGCGAGAACTCGGTTATTGGAGGAAACGTGTGGTTAACCCATAGCGTCGCGCCAAATACCAAAATTTACCATCAAGCAAGTTCTAAACTGATTCAAGATTAACATGCATGCACTTTTAGATTTGATCGGGAATACACCACTCGTGGAGATTTCGCACTTACATACGAATCCGAAGGTGAAGATTTATGGCAAATTAGAAGGCAATAATCCTGGAGGTTCTGTCAAAGACCGCGCGGCCAAAAACATGATTCAAGGTGCGATCGAACGAGGAAACATTCATGCGGGATCGAAACTCATCGAAGCTACTTCGGGGAATACGGGAATCGCGCTCGCTATGATTGCGCGTTTATATGGAATTGAAATCGAATTAGCGATGCCGGCGAATTCGACCCGAGAAAGGGTGTTGACCATGGAGGCTTTTGGCGCCAAAGTAACCTTAACAGAAACGATCGAATCCGCCCGCGATTACGCGGTAGAAAAAGCAAGCACAGGTGAATATTTCCTATTAAATCAATTCGAAAATCCGGATAATTACCTTGCCCATTATAAAAGCACTGGGCCTGAAATTTACCGTGACACCCTCGGAGGGATCACGCATTTTGTAAGTTCCATGGGAACTACCGGCACGATCATGGGGACATCGATGTATTTAAAAGAGCAAAATCCGGCGATTCAAATCGTGGGTTGTCAACCTACCGAAGGGTCTAAAATTCCTGGAATACGGCGCTGGCCCATCGAGTACCGCCCCAAAATCTACCAACCCGAACGGGTCGATCGCATCATGGATATTTCCGAAGCTGAAGCAACCGAAATGACTCGGAAATTAGCCAAGGTCGAAGGGATATTTGCTGGGATGAGTAGTGGCGGAGGCGTGGCGGCTAGTTTACGGTTAGCCGATGAATTAGACGAAGGCCTCATCGTGTGCATCCTCTGTGACCGCGGAGATCGCTATTTATCCAGCGGCTTATTTGGGGAGTAAAACGCCCATTAATTTATATTCGGTGGGATTTGTCCAAGTCATTTGCTGGCTCCCTTCGATGTAATAGGTTTCCACATGCCCCTCCGCAAAATTCATAAAAAGTTTTTTATGCGTCTCAAAAAGCAGATTTTTTTGTGATACTTCGATTTCCACTTTCGTGGGCCGCTCTTCGGCGTCAATATGTAGCACGAATTTTTTGACCGATAAATTTTCGCCGGGTTTCAACGAGTACCAAATCATCCCCGGTTCCGTGAAATGGTCATAGGCCGATTGATACGCCGGTTTATTCAAATCCGCCTCCAAAAAAAGCGCCCATTCTTTTTTCCAGTCGACATTCATTAGGACCTTGTCCTCTTTTTCCCCATCCAAAATAACTGATTTTTGAAGGCGATGCTGGCCAATCGTTACATAGGCGATCTCTTTGGATAAAAAGGATTCCCAGGGATAATAATTGTTTTTTTGTTGCACGATTTCGTCGTTGCCGCAAGCCCAAAGCATACAAGACAAAATCAAAAAACTGAAAACATAAGGTGTGGGATTGGCCTTCATAAATCAAAGGTAAACATATTCAAGAACGAATAAAAAGACCTTGGAAGGATAAATTCCAAGGTCTTTGCATTAGGTGCTAATCATCTCCTCGATGGGGATATTTAATACCCGCGTGAGGTGAACGAGTTTTTGCACGTTGGGATAATGCTTTCCGGATTCCCAATAATTGTAGGCACTTTGGCTGACGCCCACGGCGGTAGCCACTTCTCGCTGCGTTAATTGTTTCGATTGCCGCGATTTAATCAAGAGTACTGAAAAATTTAACTTTGTTTTCATGGGCTTTAGGGATATTAGTGGTTAATGGATGCCTGAAATATTTGGATTTGTTTATGAATTGGCAAACAATCCGCCGTAAATGTTGTAGGAAAATAATTAAACTGATATTCATTCTCTTTTGGCGACATAAAATCGGCTTTTCATGACAATTTGGCCTAAAATGCCCTATCCTTAAAACAAAAAAAGAGGACCTAAGGCCCTCTTTTTCATATAGTTATGTTGATTTATTTGATCGAATATTTATACTTATATCGGTCGAATAATTGCGTGTGCTTATTGGCTAAATCGATCGCCCGTCCTTGGATAAAGGCATGGGTCACCTGGCTCGATTTCATGTCCAATAAATCCCCGGAACTAATCAAGATATTCGCATCTTTCCCTGTTTCAAGACTTCCCGTCCGAGCGTCAATACCTAAAATTTTAGCCGCATTTAAAGTGATCGCTTGTAAAGCTTGATCTTGCGTTAGGCCATAGGCTGCCATGGTTCCGGCTTGGAAAGGCAAATTGCGTTGTTGGGTATAGCCATCGCTCGCATCTTGGCAAATGCTAAATAGAACTCCCGCTTTTTGTAACATCGCGCCTGTTTTATAGGGTTGATCCACGGCATCGTCGTCGGTGGCAGGTAAACTATGTGGTTCCGAAAGGATGACAGCTACATTATTTTCGCGTAAAATATCCTCGATCATCCAAGAATCTGCACCGCCGGCAATGACTAATTTAAATTTGAATTCATTGGCAAATTGAATGGCGGCCAGCATCTCCTTCACCAAATCACAGTTTACATATAGTGATTTGCTTCGATCGAAAAGACCTTTGCAAGCCTCATATTTCAAATTTACTTCGGCATGTGTTTTTTCATTTAAATACGCCTGGGCCTCTTTGAAAAAATTCCGCGCGGTAGCAATTCGCTCCAAGCCTAATTTTACCGGGTCGCTCTCGACTTCACGCCTACGAAAGCCCACATTGTTCGGCCGATTAATCAGCGCCGGCATCGTCATATGAACCCCATTGTCCATCGCATACGCAGCGTCTTCCCAGTTCCACGCGTCCAATTGAACCACCGTGGATGTCCCTGGAATCAAGCCGCCTTGGGGAACAATTTGAGCTAATAATACGCCATTCGTACGTAAGGTGTTAATGACCTTACTATCTGTATTATAGGCGACGATCGAACGGATATTTGGATGAATTTCGCCTAATTCTTCAAAGTCGGTGGTGGATTTCGTCGAACTAACTTCCACCAAACCCAAATTCGTATTCGGGGCAATAATCCCCGGATACACGTGCTTGCCTGTCGCATCGATGTGCTCCATGGAGGCAGTAATGGTAGGGGCCGTCGCCTCTATTTTTAATTTACCCTTTTCGATAACAACCGTTCCGGTACGAACGGTCCCATTCCCCACGTGCAAAGTCGCGCCTGTTATGACGATCGTCTTCGATTGTGCTGGGGAAGGGTGCATGGTTTCTTGCGCGAAAACGCCAAAAGAAACCAAACCTACTGCGATGATGAATATCTTTTTCATGTCTATTTCTTTTTTTAGTTTTCTGTGATGATCATGCGGTGTGAAATACGATCCCAAAGGCTCTTCCCATGATTATGATCCTCTTCACACATATTTTCAGCTTTGAAAGATGGGGCTGCTGGACGGGTAGATGCGCCGCCTTTTTTGGCAGCAATCATTTTTTGAACCAAGCGTTGTTTTTCTACTTTGAGATCCGCCTGTAATTTGGCATCCAATTCGCGATCAAAAACCACTGCACCGTCGACAATCGTTTTTTCCGATTTCGCATAAATACTCAAAGGATGATCCGACCAAATCACCAAATCCGCGTCCTTTCCTTCTTTGATACTTCCCACACGATCCGCCACATGAAGCATCTTCGCCGGATTCAAGGTCACCATTTTAAGCGCATCTTCCTCTGACATCCCGGTGTATTTCACAGATTTGGCGGCTTCCTGATTTAAACGACGCGCCATTTCCGCATCATCCGAATTAATCGCCACATTCATCCCAACCTTTTGCATAATATACGCATTCGCCGGAATGGCGTCTAATACCTCCATTTTGTAATTCCACCAATCCGAGAAGGTCGAAGCATTCGCCCCATGCGCCTTCATTTTATCCGCTACTTTATAGCCTTCCAAAATGTGCGTAAAGGTATTCACCGTAAAGCCAAATTTATCCGCCACGCGAAGCATCGCGGTTATCTCACTTTGTACATAGGAGTGGCAGGTGATGAAACGCTTATGTTGTAAAATTTCAACCAAAGCCTCCAATTCCAAATCAATTCTTTTTCCAGGACCTTGTTTCGCATAATCTTGTGCCCGAGTAAACGCATCGGTCAAGACCTGCTCCACACCCATGCGCGTATCTGGGAAACGGGCATTCGTTGTGTTATACGAACGCTTCACGTTTTCGCCTAGCGCGAATTTGATGAAAGGATCCCAGTTTGCAAATTTCAAACCTTCGGCTGTTTGACCCCAACGGAATTTCAATAATTGGGTTTGACCACCGATCGTATTGCAACTACCATGAAGAATATGACTTGACGTCACACCGCCACTTAATTGGCGATACATATCTACATCTTCTGGATCGACCACGTCCGCCACACGCACTTCAGCGGTTACAGATTGCGAACATTCATTAATGCCGCCGGTCGCACCCACATGTGAGTGTTCATCAATAATACCTGCGGTCACGTGCTTGCCTGTTCCATCGATCACGCGGGCAGAGGCATCTTTTAAGCCTTTGCCCACTTGAACGATTTTCCCTTGTTTCACCAAGACATCTGAGCCCTGTAAAACCCCTGATTTTTCGTTTGTCCAAACAGTTGCATTTTTAATCAAAATCGTTTCCGACTTAGGAATGGTTTTTTGTCCGTATCCGTTGAATGGAAATACAACGGCGCCTAATTCCTCCGCTTTCGCCGGCATTCTTCTTGAACTATCCGAAACGGCCTTTGACTCACGAACGGCTTGCCAAGAAACCCAATCGCCATTGGCTAATTGGCCTGTTCCCTGCCATTTTCCTTCTTGCAAGGTTCCGGTCAAACGTGTTTTTTTACCTTTATCTGCTTTTGACGTAAAGCCCAGATTCACCAAGGATTCTTTTTGGCTTATCTCGGCCGCAATCGTATCCTTTCCGATGATTTGTGCTTTATACGCACCGGCCTCTCCGGTGATTTTTAGGCTAAATGGATCTTTACCGATGTTCAGGCTATATTTTCCTGCCATATCATTCCAGGCCTCAGATGCCTGCCCATAGGCATTTCCCTGAATCCAGTTTTCGACAATTTGTGTTTTTTCTGCAAAAATCGGTCCTGTACTAATTAAAAAATTGGCCAATTTCCCTGGCTCCAAACTTCCCACTTGATCCGACATGCCTATTAATCCTGCCGGAACCGAAGTTAAAGCCTCTAACGCTTTTTGTTCGCTTAATCCCATTTGGATGGCCTTACGGAGATTTGGCAAAAATTGACTTACATCTTTAAGTCCATTCGTGGTTAAGGCAAAAGGAATCCCTGCTTTTTCAAAAGCTCCTGCATTTGTAGGGGCTAATTCCCAATGTTTTAATTCAGCGACCGTGACAAAACGCGCATCCGTAGGGTCTTCCAAATCCATCGCCTGTGGATAATTGACAGGCAAAATGAAGGATGCCTTGGTGGCTTTCATGTCGTCGATGCGCTGGTATTCATTTCCGCTGGCTTTAATGATGTATTGCACACCGAATTCGTCGCCAATTTTATCTGCACGAAGCGCTGACCATTTGTCGGTTACCTCAAAAATCTGGGGTAAAGTTGCCTGCTCATTAAAGGACTGCAAAGTTAAATTCAGGCCTTCTTTGGCTGGTTTCGATTTATACCAAGCGGCATCCAAAAAGTTTTGGCGTAATAAAGCCACGCTTCCCATTAAAGAATTTGGATAGTCTTGGGTGGAACTTCCCTTATCAAGCGAATAATGCGCTGAGGCTCTTTCCTTTAATAAAACCAAATTTTCCTTTTCCTTCGCTAGGGTAACAACGGCTCCCGTTCCACGAGAAATCCCGTCCATCTGATGGGAAAGTACTGTTCCAAAACCCATTTTCCGCAGATCTTTTGCCTTGGCGTCTTGAACCACAAACTGTTTAGCGAAGGAAACCTCGGTTTTAAGTGCTTGGTTCCAAGCGTAAGGACCTTTGGTATTCGAAATCATTTGCGAAGGCGCGCGGTAATTAAACGTTCCCGCTTGAACAGGCGCCGAACCATAATCGCTGTAGGCATCGATGAAAGAAGGGTAAATGAATTTGTTTTGACAATCCACCACGATGGCGTCTTGAGGGAGGGGGATGTTTTGGCCGATGGCCTCAATCTTGCCCTGTTTGATAATCAAAACGGCATTTTTTAATGTTGTTTTAGCATCTTTAACGATGTTTGCATGGATAAAAGCATAATACCCAGATTTGGGACTTGCTACATCGTTTAGCGGATAGGTGACTTGGGCCATGATGGGAAGTGATAGTCCCATAAAAAAACAGACAAGCCATCGAAGGAAAGTTGATCTCATTAGTTAAAGTTTGAAGGTGAATATTAACGTTAAAAATAAGTATTATTTTGGGTTTTGTTGTAATTTCATAGTTCAAAATGTAGGAAATTGAAATTGAGCCAATGCGCCAAATAACTTTTGTCTTTCTTGCGGTACTTTTAGTTGGATTGCATGCGACGCATGGACAAAAAATTGGCGATTTTGTCTTTGCCAAATTGCCACAATCCTATCAGCTTTATCCGCGGGCGGAAAATAACGCGGCAGAGGTCCCGATCGAAGGAGTTACCTCAAATAAAGATATAAGTGCAATCAGTTTGCGGATCACGAGGAATGGGGCGGCGTATCGTTGGCAAAAAACACTTATCAGCCCTACGATTCCTTTCGCGACTAAGTTCTTCATTCCGGCCGAATTAGCCGAATTTCAGGTTGATATTTATAGCTTCAAGGGAAAAGATTCCACCTTGGTTACAAGCAGTAAAAACATTGTCGCCGGAGATGCATTTTTAGTTACCGGTCAATCCAATGCTTGGATCGGGCCAATTGACGATCAAGTATATCAGGGAGAATGGCTACGTTCCTTCGGTGCGGTGCAAAAACCAGATAATTATGGCCCTTATAACCCTGCAGACACGCTTTGGGCCTTAGCGATTGGGCCTGCGAAGATTGGTCCTTGGGCAGCTGAAATTGCGAAGCAACTCATCAGCTACGAAAAAGTACCTATTTGTATTATAAATTCTGCGGCGGGAAGCTCCGTTATTGATTGGCATTTACTACTTGATGGATCTACTAAATCACCCATTGACGGGGGTAACATCATGTATTATAAGGCTTTAAAATCTGGCGTTTTAAGCAAAGTAAAAGCGATCATTTATCGACAGGGAGAGTCCGAGGTTTCGGAAAATGGAAATAATCTATGGGGACAAAAATTCGCCAGCCTCGAATTTAAATACAAAAAATATTTCCCCAGCGTACAGCAAGTAATCGTGCCGCAACTAAACATCTACGAATTCAAGAATTTATACGGCTCCCAAGCTAGAGAAGATCAGCGGAAAATGCACTCAGATGATCCCTATATTAAATCCTTCGCGACAGTTGGAACACGCCAATTTGACCGTTTACACTATGGTAATGAAGGCTATCGCCAATCTGGATTAGAGGCCGCCCGGATTATATCCCACGTAATTCATAAAAAAACATGGCCCGCTGAAATTTATAGTCCCAATATTCAACGAGCGTATTTCGCCTCTGAAACAGAACGAGATAAATTATATTTGGAATTCGAAGATGGACAAAATCTAATTGCCACTAAAGACACGAGTATCATTGACGAGAATGGCAAAACACAAAAAATATCTTTGTCCGACCATTTCTTTTGGGATAAATACAACGACAATAGTTTAGGTGGATACATTACTAGCATAAGCGTTGTAGATAAACGAAAAATATTAATCCAATTTAAGGACCAATACGACGGAAACATCATTGGTTATTTGCCGAATTACCACAAAAAATTCGTTACCGATGGCCCCTATCCATTCGCTGGTCCTTTTATCCGAAATCAAATGGGCATGCGTGCGCTTTCATTTACCGCATTTCCCATCACAAAAAAGGACGATTCCGTGTATGATTTTGTAAGCTCCCCGAATCCGGTGACACAAAAACTGACTATTACTTGGCCTAAATATGTGATCGGGAATTTAGACATCTTTAACATGCGAGGGGATTTAATCTATAGCTATAAAATTGACGGACTTAAATTAAAAGAAATAGATGTATCTAGCTGGACAGCGGGCAACTATTTCATTATTTTCACCGGTTCTAATGGCGAAATATTCCGAAAACGCCTTGCCGTCATAAATTAATTTCCTGCACATCATCGATGAAATAACAATGCGGATGATTTTGCATCCCGATCTTCGGATAATAGCCTTCGGCCGCCGGGGCTGATAATAAAATTAATTTGGCCTTGGGTACATAATTTTTCAATTCCCTGATTAATTGTTTCCCGATTCCACGTTGTTGATACGCCTCATCCACCGCTAAATCAGCCAAATACGTCGTGTAAACAAAATCTGTCATCGCGCGCGCCAGCCCAACCAATTTCGTCCCCTCGTAGGCGCCGATGTAAACATTCGCATGAACCAACATTTGCTCCATGGCCTCCAGATCATGCAAGGGCCGACGTAAACCCAAGCTCGACTTCTCGAGCACGTCAATTAAATCGTGAACATCAAGACTCGGATTAATTTGGAACGAAATTTCCATCAGTATAGATTTAAAAAATATTTCATTTTCAAATTTAAAGGGTTTTACCCAAATAAAAATCCCTAGCCTCTCTTTGGCAGATTAAACAAAAAATGAACTTATCGCCTAGGCGTGCATGCTTTATCCCAAAATGATCGAAATAGCCTACTCGGAACAAAGATGTTAAAGATTTTACAATCATGTAACTTATAATTTTCGAAGGTTTGCTAAATTAACGTTTCAAAATCTCTAAAATAGCTTTCTATGTTACGTTTCCTATGTGTTTTGGCTTTTGCATGTGTTGCAAGCGCTTCATTTGCCCAAAAACCAAAAACCGCTTTATCTGCCCAATTGGCCGCCAAGCGTGTTACCCTACCCAATGGCTGGAAATTGTCCCCCCATGGAAAATCAGTTTCATTAGGGGACTTGCCTCTCAATTTGGCCGTTTCCCCGAATAAGGCGTACATCGTAGCAACCAATAATGGCCAAAGCATTCAAAGTCTTCAGCTTTTCAATGTGGCTAAAAAAGAAATCGTTGATAGCAAAGAAATTCCCAAATCCTGGTACGGACTTAAAATCGCCAGCGACAACAAAACCGTGTACGCCTCCGGAGGAAATGACAATGTGATTTTGGTCTATACGATTGACCACGACCAACTCGTTCCAAAAAGCAAAATCGCTCTCAGCGAAAATCCTAAAGCCATAATTAGTCCCACGGGAATAGAAATCGATGACGCAAATAAAACCTTATATGTGGTTACAAAGGACAACAATACGCTGTATGCAATCGACTTAGTCAGTGAAAAAATACAAGCCAGCTACCCATTGCCTGCGGAAGGTTATGCCTGCTTACTCGATAAACAAAAAAGCATTCTGTACATCTCGATTTGGGGTGGCCGGAAGGTCTTACCGTTTCAAACACAGACTAAAAAATTCCTAGCCGCTATCTCCGTTGGCGACCATCCAAATGAAATGGTCCTGACAAAAAACGGGAAATACTTATTTGTGGCAAATGCAAATGACAATTCTGTTTCTGTCATCGAAACCGCCAAAGGCAAGGAAATCGAAGTATTAAACGCAGCTTTGTATCCGAATTCCTTGGAAGGCTCATCGACCAACGGCATCGCCCTTTCTGAAGACGAAGAAAAATTATACGTAGCCAATGCAGATAACAATTGCCTCGCCGTATTCGAAGTAGAGGAATTTGGCCATTCTAAATCCCTCGGTTTTATCCCCGTGGGCTGGTACCCGACTCAAGTCAAAGTGGTCAATGGCATCGTTTATGTCGCGAACGGAAAAGGCTTCTCTTCCTTTGCGAATCCCAAAGGCCCGAATCCTGTGGCGAAAATACAGACTGTAACCTATCAAAAATCCGACAATAACCGAGCCGCACGTAACGAATACATCGGCGGTCTCATGAAAGGAACAATGTCCTTTTTCCCAGAACCGAAAAGCGCTCAAATGGCCGCTTTATCATTAGCCGTTTATCAAAATACCCCCTACACCAAGGCAGGTGAATTATCTTCCAAAGGAGAAGTGGGCAACCCAATTCCCATGAAAGTGGGCGGAAAATCCCCTATCAAATACGTATTTTACATCCTCAAGGAAAATCGGACCTATGACCAAGTCCTGGCCGACGTAAAAGGCGGAAATGGCGATACCACCTTATTGCTTTTTGGCGAAAAATATACGCCAAATCAGCACAAACTGGTCAAGGATTTTGTCCTACTAGATAATTTTTATGTGGACGGGGAAGTAAGTGCCGATGGGCACAATTGGTCCACCTCCGCCCATGCCACCGATTATTTAGAGAAAACATGGCCTACTTCTTACGGGGGTCGTGGTGGAAAATACGATGGCGAAGGGAACCGGGAAATCGCAAATCCTAAAAACGGATTTATCTGGGATTATTGCAAACGCGCGGGCATAAGCTACCGCACCTATGGCGAATTTGCGGATAACTTTAAAGCCAATATTCCCGTGTTAGCGAATCACTTTTGTAGCGATTTTGCTTCTTTTGATCAAAATATCATGGACACGCTTCGCTTCCACCGTTGGCGTCGTGATTTCGATGCCTTATTAGCGAAAAACCAAGTCCCACGCTTTAATTCACTTCACTTCCCAAATGACCATACAGAAGGACAAAGAATCGGCTCCAAAACCCCTTATGCCTATGTGGCGGATAATGATTATGCGATCGGTCTATTCGTAGAGCATCTTTCAAAGTCCCCTATCTGGAAAGAAACGGCCATTTTTATTGTTGAAGATGACGCCCAAAATGGTTCTGACCACGTAGACGCGCACCGGACCACGGCCTATGTGGCAGGTGGATTTGTGAAACGAGGATTTGTGGATCATACGCCCTATTCCACCTCATCGATGTTAAGAACGATCGAATTAATTTTAGGTTTGCCTCCGATGAGCCAATACGATGCCTCCGCAACACCCATGTTCAGAAGCTTTTCGAAAACTGCGGATATCTCGCCATTTACCCACATTGTGCCCACGGTAAATTTATTTGAGAAAAACACCAAAGAAACTGCGAGTTCCCGCTTAAGTGAAAAATTTGATTTCTCGAAGGAAGATTCTGCGCCTGATTTGGAATTAAATCAAGTGATTTGGAAGGCTGTTCGAGGAGAGGATTCTGACATGCCCGCTCCTCGCAGAGCCGCTATTTTACATACAGTAGAAGACGAGGACTAAGGAAATAATGCCGCCAATGATGGCCCATAAGAGGCCATTGTTGCGGCGCTTTTTCAAGAAAAGCAACAAGATTAAACCGGTCAACGAAATAATCGTCATAAATATCGCCGAAAAATCGATAACCCAAGACCAGGTTTTACCCGTATCCCGCCCCTTGTGCAAATCGTTCATAATCGCAAAAATCCCCATGCGCGTTTCGGCGAGGTGATAGGTTCCCTTTTGTCGGTCAATGAACACATCCGCCGTATAACCTGGTCCTTGAAACGAAATGGAAACTTCTTCGTCCTCAAGCCGGAAATCGTTAATCTGCCCGTGAATCTTATTTTTTTCTCGAAGATGCTCGACGATGGCCAATTTATTAATCTTGGCCGTATCGGCCACATTGACCCAAGCAGAATTTAAATGATCATCTAGTTCCGTATTGCTCACAGATTCAGGAAACCAATCCACATGGTTTAGTGTCAATCCCGTCACCGCGAAAAATAACACGATGATGAAACTGAACATGGACAGGTAAATGTGGAGCCAGCGGGTCCAATTCGCCACCGGAGCCTTCCACTTAGGAGCGGGTGATTTCATTTATTTATCGCGATAAGATAAGGATGCCGAGGTGATTTCTTCGTTGCCTTCCAAAGGTTTGTCCTGAGCTTTTCCGTTGAAATTCATCTCTTGTTTGATTAACTGGTAGGTTCCGTGTTCGCGGGCGGCTTCGATGAACACGGTGTATTTTCCTTGCTTGACGAATTGGCCTTGGTCATTTTTGCCGTCCCAATTTAATGAATAATTCCCGACCGAACGCGTGGCACCTGTGAAGGACGTTATGTCGATTTCACTCTTGCGTTGTGCCGCGTAGAAATAACGTAGATCGGGTAGCCAACGAGGTTTATTGTACCAAACGGCCAAACGACGGACAGGTTGACCTTCTTCATCCTCAATCCAAACGGCTACGAATGGACGGCGGAAGCGGCCTTCAAATTTGGCTAACTCCAAATTAATGACCAATTCTTGCTTTTCGTTCCACAATTTATCCTTCAAATTCACATAGGAAATGGCTGAATTGGCCGGGGAATTGGAGGCAAGAATCGGGCTACCGGTCCAGTTTTCACTTGGGATTTGTTCGCCTTCTTTTGTCACTAACAAAAATTCGGTGCCTGGATTTTCATTGGCGACTGATTTGATTTCTTCCAAAGACAAGACGGTAAAAGCCGTGGCCAAAGCGCCGGCAGTACTCGCATCCGGATGAATGACGGTCGCGCTGATGATGTCTTTTGCGGGTTCGCCGCTACGAGGATCGATGATGTGTGAGAACCACTGGCCTCCCACGTCGAATCCCCGACGGTAATCGCCACTGGTTGCAATGGCCTTATTATTAATTTGTATGATTTGCAATGCCTCCGCATTTTCAGACGCATTCCGCGGATTTGCGATGGCTACTTTTTCCGTCCAATCGCCCTTCACCACCATATCGCCTCCTATATTCAAGACCATGCCCGAAACACCTGGTTCCAACATCCCTTTTTCTGCCGCCTGATCCATAACAAAACTTTTCGCCAAAGAATGTAAGCGCATGGAAACATCCGTCAACCTCGTAGCGCTTTGTGTTTCGTGATGTAAGACATAATGCACTTGATTCGCCTCCGTAACCGCACGAGCTAAATCCGCTGCCTGCGGTGCTTCCCCCTTCGAAGAAGCTATTTGCCACAATTGGGCAATATGCTCAGAAGCCGCTTGAATCACGCCGCCCGTTGCTTCGCGCCAAGTGTCAAATTTGGCTAAAACAGTAAATAATTCCTCGGATATTCGAACCGCTTCCCCAGCACTTGTAGCCCAAAGGCTAAATTCTGAATTTGGGTTAAAGCTGCCCAAGATTTGATTCAAGCGTTGGATTTCAAATACAACCTTTGCCTCCGCCTTTTGAGCGGATTCGAAACTTGACGCAATGATTTTAAGATCTAAGGAAGTTCCTAAGATATTGTCTAATTGAGACAGTAAAATTCCTTGCGTTGCTTGGGCGGACGGAGAAGGTATTGCGCTGGCTAAAGCTGCAATACCGGCTTGAATTGGATTCATAAAAAAGGGTTTAAACACTATTTCGAAAGGTAAAAATTTCCTAAAATTGATTTGCCCTTTAATAGACCAACATTCCGAATGTGTCTACATTTTTATTACAAAACGATATTTTACATCTGATTTTAAAATCCGCTCATAGGCCTCATTGATTTCCCCAATCTGAATCTCTTCCACATCGGATAAAATATTATGCTCCGCACAGTAATCCAACATTTCCTGCGTCTCCGCAATGCCGCCAACGTTAGAACCTATGATGCTTCTACGCCTCGAAATTAATTTGGCACTGCCTAATTCATTGTCTTCCGGAGGAATTCCAACTAAAAGCATTTTACCTTCAACGGTCAATAAATCCAAAAATTTATTTAAATCATATTTAGCCGCTACCGTATTCAATATAAAATCGAATTGGCCACGCAATGCTTTCATTTGGTCCTTGTCGGTCGACAAAGCAAAATGATGAGCCCCTAACATTTTGGCATCATTTTCTTTAGAAGGCGAAGTACTTAACATCGTTACTTCCGCTCCCATCGACACCGCAAACTTAACCCCCATGTGGCCCAAACCACCTAGACCTAACACCGCCACTTTATGTCCTTTGCCTACGCCAGCGTATTTTAAAGGAGAATACGTTGTGATTCCCGCACACAATAATGGCGCCACACGTTCTAGTTCTTTTGTAAAGGGGATATGCAACGTATAGGCTTCATCCACGACATATTGAGTGGAATAACCTCCAAAAGTAGGTGTTACGCCATCCCGATAATATCCATTGTAAGTTGGCGTAAACCCTTCATCACAATACTGCTCTTGGCCTTTTTTACATGATGGACATTCCCGACAAGAATCGATAAAAACACCAACTCCTGCCATTTCGCCCACTTTAAATTGGGTTACCCCAGAACCGATTTGGCTAATTTTGCCTACAATCTCGTGGCCCGGAACGATGGGATACACCGAAGGTCCCCACTCAGAACGTGCCATGTGAATATCAGAATGGCAAACGCCACAATATAAAATGTCAATTAGAATATCTTTCTCACCTAATTCCCTGCGTTCAAATTCGATAGGAGCAATAGAAGACGTGGCATGTAAGGCGCCATAGCCTGAAACTTGAATCATAAATATATATTTTTTAACCTAACTTAAAATGCACAAAAATGGTTTTTAAAAATCGGTTGACGCCTGAACAAAATCCATATCTTTCATCCAAATATTCCGGTAACGCACGTCATGTCCTTCGGCCTGTAATTTCAACCCTTGAGGAGAATCCGTGATCCCTTTTCCGCCATTATTCCCACCGTCAATCCCCGAATTTATGCCTCCCCACACTTGATTAATGATCTGATTTTTATGCACTTTCTTTCCATTAAAATACATCGTAACCATTGGCTTTTCAGTTAAAACTCCGTCTTTAAATCGGGCCGCGCGGAACTGAATGTCATACGCATTCCATTTCCCAATCCCATTATAGGCATAATATGGCGATGGTGTTTCATTAATCACCGCAGCCATTCCATGCTTCGTCGTGTCTCCATCTAAGACTTGGATTTCATATCGGTTTTGTAAATAAACGCCCGAATTTCCCCCTTTAGATGGTATAAAAAATTCAACATGTAACCTAAAATCACGAAATTTTCTTTTGGTAACAATGTCCGCTGCACCAAATTTACCGCCAGCTCCAGCAGGATCATTCGTGGAAACAGTAGTTCCTTTATCCACGGGATCTGAAACAATTTCCCTTTTAATAGGCATTTGGGCTGCAAAACGAGGCCCTTCCCAATAGATCCATTTTTCATCTAACATGGACCGAGATCCATCAAACATCATATCGGCATTTTTGGGTTTTTTAGCGCCTACGCCAATTTGCGCGATGGCCCCAACAGATACCATCAAAAATAAAATAGTATACTTTTTCATAACAATAGGTTTGGTTTAAGCTTGCAAGAAAAGAAAAATTTGGCAAAAGCCGTCAGAATTAGCGGAATCCTATAGATAATTTTGTAAAACGAGCACGCCTACTAATCCCACTACGGCTAAAATTGTTTCCATAATGGTCCAGGATCTCAAAGAGTCTTTGATACTTACTCCAAAATATTCCTTGTAAAGCCAAAATCCCGCATCGTTCACATGAGAAAGGACCATAGAACCCGCACCGATACTCAGCGCCATTAAATTTGGATTCGTCCCGCTCGCACTTAAAATTGGTAAAATTAATCCCGCAGTCGTGATGCCCGCAACGGTCGACGAGCCCGTCACAATGCGCAAAACCCCCGCAATCATCCATGCAATAATTAAAGGATCCAGGGTGCTTTGTTGGGTTAATTTCAAAATCTCATCCCCCACTTTCATCGCCTGCAATATTTCTTTAAAAGCTCCCGCACCACCGAAGGTCAACATCAAGGGAGAAATATCTTTGATGGATTCCAATAACCACCCTTGCATTTCCGACCAGGAAATGCCCCGATTAAATCCCAATAAATAAATAGCCGCACCCAATGAAATTAATAGTGCGACGATCGGCTCACCGACAAACTCGAGGAACGGGTTATGAAGGTTTTTGGCAAAAGATTGCATGGCAATTAAACCTACGGGCAATAATAAAACGAACAAACTGGCGCCAAGACTAGGTGCCTTCGCGGCCGTGGGGGGTTCCACAAAAGACATGGGTGAAGCAGGAATATTTTTCAACGTCTTCCCAAAAAGCCAACCAGAAGCAAGCATCGCCGGAATTGAAATCAAGATGCCTAATCCCAAGGTAATGCCCATGTCGGCACCTGGCAAATGTGTGACCAAATAATAAGGCGCTGGATGCGGAGGTAAAAATCCTTGAGTAATGGACAAAGAAGCGAGCATCGGAATGCCCAAATAAACCACCGGTAAATTATGTCGCTGCGCGGTGGATAAAACCAAAGGAGCCATCAGCAAAAACGCCACCGAATAAAAAAGGGGAAGCCCGACAATAAAGCCAATGATCATAAAGGCAAAAGGCAAGTTTTTATGCCCTAAGACATCCACAAGCCAGTCGGCAATCACCGTAGTTGCCTGACTTTTAGCGACCATTTTGCCAATCATCGCCCCCAAAATAATGATGGGAATAATCGAACCTAAAGTGCCACCAATTCCTTTTTGGATCGCTACAATCGTGTCGCCAGTAGTCAATCCACTGGCTAAACCTAAGCCTAGGGAAACGAGTAAAAAGGATATAAATGGCTGTAGCTTTAGTACTGAAATGAACAGCACCAATAAAACAATGGCTACACTAATGAACACCCAAATACTGATCATCTTTTAATGAAAAGACTAAAATAATTATTTTCCTGATACCGGTGCACTAATTACCTTTAAATATCTTCCCATCCAATAAGGCAATAACCAAATATCTCCCGCACTATGCTCTGCATTTCCATTGCCTCCATTACGGTCCATATTAAACATATTTCCATTATGCCGTTGGACAGGTCGCTCATCCGGAGGTAAAACCTCTTTCGTTTTTTGATCTCTAAAATTAGGGGCTAATTTTTCAATATCGCCCCGATGGCTATTTTGAATGGACCATTCGACTAAGTCCATGGGATGTTCCCTCAAATACCACGCCGCCTCATCTAAATCAAATTTGGCCGTGCCCGTTAATGCCGTAAAAATATTCCAAGCACCTTCTTTTTCAGGCCTTTCTATTTCCCAATGATCGATGATGGATTTTTTAAACCCAGCACGCAAAGTATCATTCAATGCATAGCGATATAAGCCCCAATACCCCACAAAATACATTTCATCATCCGAATGATTCCAGCCATCTGATAGATTTTTTGCATGTGGATCAGCACTATCGGGGGCATGGCCGATTTGGTCAATAGGACGCATCAGATTCTCATAATATCCATGCTTTTGCATGAGCTCAAAAGCCTTCTGTTTGTAAATTGGTTTTTTTGTAAACCGATAAGCCGTCTGCAACATGGCCACAATATTGGATGAATTCAGTTTGCGATCCCCAATGTTCGTCGGGAAGCCATTCACATACTCTGGATTCCAACGCCCCCACAAGGTAGGCTTACCGTTGTAGTCAATTAAATACCAATTATTTTTAATGATATGTGACATCAGCGTGTCAATCAAAACGATGGAGCGTTTTTGTAAATCAGGGACATCCACTAATTCTGCCAAAGCACCAAAGGCAAAAATATGCCCAATCACTTCATCTGATGAAGTAGTAGATTTCCAGTCCCACTCGGGCTCCGGAGAATGCTGCCAGCGCTCGGGATCTGAAAGCTGTGAAATAAAACCACGTCTCTCAAAGGAACGTGCAGGAAAACCGGGTACCGGATTAACCGTGTATAACCTTTCCATCGACTCAAAAGCCTCGCGTACATTCGCTAAAGCATCCGCTTCTTTGGTTACTGCATACCTAAAAATCTCTCCGCCCAAATACATGGAAGTCCATAAACCGTCATTATCAGAATCCGATAAATATCCGGTCGTAATATTTCCATGATCCATGTTATCCAAATGTGCATTAAAGCCATTTCGAATATGTCGGTCACGTACTTGAGCCTCATAGTACATCGCCTTTTCATGCAAGGTCATCGACTTAAAACAAATTTGACCCAAGCCAGCTTTCGTTAAAACTAATACGGAATGTTTGGGCCCTTCGCTAATCGATGTGACGGCATTGCTTGGAAGCCAGCGCTCCCCTTGGTAATAGTCAAACTTGCCATCTTTACGTAATGCAAATGCTCCATTAGTGGATCCAAACCATATTTTATCCCCTAAGATCTTGACGGCTGTAATTGATTTCACCGGAATTTTTTGTTGGAGTATCCCCGCCTTTTTCGCAGCCAAATCCACTTTGAAAAATCCTTCGGTACTACCCACAACGGCGTCATTTCCTTTGACATCAAATGCCGTCAAATTATTTCCAGAAACCCATAAAGATAATTGGCCCGTAGCCGCATCAAAACGATGCAAACCTTTAGAAGCAAGTACCCAAAAATAACCTGTGCTTTTATCAAAGTTGATGGCCAAAACTTGGTCAGCTACATTCACTTTAAAGACAGTCTTTGATTTTTTGACCAAATGCAAGGAAGATCCATCAGAGATTAAAAACGTAAAATCATTTCCACCAGCGGCCAAATTAGCTCCTGGCAATTCGTGTGTGGAATACAGAGTTCCGGCCCAAGCATGGCTGAAAATAGCTTTGTCATCGACAAAAACAAATTGGTTTTCATGGGCCAATAAGCTTTGAATTTTTTTAGGGGCACTGGTCCGGTTTCGCTTGTCGGCCATTAAAACCCCGGGGTATAAAAATTGGCCATCATGTGGTAGCATTAATCCCGCCGAAGTAAATATTTTAATGGATCCGTTGCGGTCGGCAAAGGCAGATTTCAACGCACCCTGACTATCTTTTATATAGTATTTTACGCTATAATCTTGCATGTAGGCTTTGTCTACATACACGGGCTGAGTTGATTTTTTTTGCCCATAAACACCCACACTTAAAAACAGCAAAAACACCGCGATACTTTTTTTCATCTAGTTGATTTTTGAGGGGTCAAGGACCACATATTTAATTGATTTTTGATCTGTCCCCACATGCGATGAATACGTCATGCGCAACATCCCATCTGGGGTTTGAATGAATGAGGGATAAGAAAAACTTCCCTTTCCTGGTTCTACATGTTCAATGGGAATTTTCCATTTCCATGTTTTGCCCTCATCTTCTGAAAGATATAATTGAAACCGATAACGCCCATCTGTGATGTCATTGCCTAAGAATGCCAAACGGCCATCTTTTAAAACGAGTAATTCTACGCTGGCCGTATTGGGGATTTCGGATTTGTTGGTGGGAGTCCAGGTCTCCCCTAAATCCGTCGATTCGCTGATATGAACGCGAGGAGGATCATCTCCACTATCCCGCATAAATGCCATGATATTTCCATTTTTTTTACGGACCAAAGCAGGCTGAATCGGACCACGGCCGACCACAGGTAAACTAGGATGCCATGTGGCCCCTTGGTCATCTGAAATGGCCATCATAGATAGGTTAAATCCGTCTGAATATAAGGGTAAAACAATTCGATTTTCACCTATTAGCAAGGGTTTGATTCGAGTCATCCAACCCAAATTTCGCTTCATCGGGTCTAGTGCAGCTGTGTTAATCATCTCGTCGTATTTGGGGGCGTAACCAGCCCAGCCAATCGCATGAGAAGGCAATGCCTTAAGTTTTGTGGCAATTTCTTTAGCAAAACGGTCATCCATTTTCAACAGGATATTGTCTTGCCATTCCCATACAGGTGCGCCGGCTTTCGCATAATTAGTCGTCGTTTTTACACGCAAAATGGATTGTTCCCAACGGTTCGATTGCACCGCGATCCAGACTAAAAATAATTTACCGCTTTGATTTAAAAATAATACGGGATTGCAATCCGGAAGATTAGGCGTATCGGCCATTAAAAAGGGTTCGCTCCAGGCCTTTGCGCCTTTTGATAATCGGGCACCCATCAATTTCACATCGTCTGAATTTCGTTCGCCGTTGCCATAAAACCACACCGACAAAAGATCGCCATTCGGCAAAGCCACCATACTGCTTCCATGCACATGCTTTTCCTGTCCAGGAAAAATAAGCATCGATTCCACGATGGGACTAGCTTGTTTTTGTGTAAATGCTAAAAGGGGGGAACATAGAATGAACGTTAAAACGAA
>Ga0164294_10000814_pt1 | contig 29600 bp, 30 predicted proteins | sample GEODES005metaG_FD_111479 | JGI IMG/M metagenome (GOLD analysis project Ga0164294, IMG submission 111479) | Oligotrophic lake water microbial communities from Sparkling Lake, Wisconsin, USA - GEODES005 metaG | ecosystem: Environmental > Aquatic > Freshwater > Lake | place: USA: Sparkling Lake...
CGCTTCGAAGCATGATTGTAACGCTTCGAAGCATGATTGTAACGCTTCGAAGCATGATTGTAACGCTTCGAAGCATGATTGTAACGCTTCGAAGCATGATTGTCGCGCTTCGAAGCATGATTGTCGCGCTTCGAAGCATGATTGTCAAGCTTCGAAGCATTACAATCATGATTATTCGCCTTTTTATTTCAATAGCCCCCAGCTTCAGCTGGGGGTAAATAATACCACTCAATTGGCTTAAGCCAAAAACAATCAATTTACTCATATTATCTCAAAACAAATATTTATATAAAAGCAAATGTGTAGATTATTTGTATAAATTTGATTTGCAGATTGCAAAATAAAATATAATAATACTATCAAATATTAAAGTATTAAAAATACTGCAATATGAAACGAATAGGGCGAATTTTGAAAACATAATTCAAAAGGCAAAATTACCTGTATTTATGCCAGTGAATTTGTTACTAACCATCTTCCTGACGTCAGGAAGATGATATCTATGTCTAAAGGTGCCCTACACCCCCCAACCCCTAACTTTTTTACCATCAGCACTTGCAAGTATCTTAACTTTACGAACCTACAAATGGAAATCATGAGCTTCAACAAAATACTAGAAAAATACCGTAATATATCTTTCTCCGAAAGGGATAAGGGCAACCGCTTCGAACGCTTAATGCAAGGTTATCTCCTTACTGACCCTAAATACGCTTACCAATTCAAAAAAGTTTGGCTGTGGAATGAATTCCCTGGCCAAAAAGATTTAGGCGGAAGCGACACAGGTATTGACCTTGTGGCTGTTACCCACAACAACGACTTTTGGGCAATACAATGTAAATGCTACCAAGAATCTGCAACCATCGACAAACCTGCCGTTGATAGTTTCCTCTCTACTTCAAGCAGAACATTTAAAGATGAAAATTTAATAACCACCAGCTTTGCTCAACGTCTTTGGATTTCTACTACCAATAAATGGGGATCTAATGCTTATGAAGCCATCAAAAATCAAAACCCTCCTGTTACAAGAATTAACCTAACCGACTTATTGGATGCTTCCGTTGATTGGGAGAAATTAGAACATGGTATTCACGGTGAAAAAGGAAGAGCTGAAAAGAAAAAACTCTATCCCCATGTGGTTGAAGTCCGTGATAAAGTGGTTGAATATTTTAAAGATAATGAAAGAGGTCGTTTGATTATGGCTTGTGGAACTGGTAAAACAATGACCTCATTAAAAATTGCCGAAAAACAAACCAACAACAAAGGCACGATTCTTTTCCTTGTACCATCTATTGCACTTATCGGACAAACATTAAAAGAATGGTCATCGCAAGCTGATGAACCCATAAACCCGATTTGTATTTGCTCCGACCCTGAAATTACTAGAAACAGAACTAAAGACGACCAAGATTTAATAAGCACCATTGATTTGGCTTGGCCTGCTTCAACGGATGCCAATAAAATCTTAGAACAATTCCGCCACTACAAAAATGCCAACAATGGTATGACAGTAGTTTTTTCTACTTACCAATCCATTGAAGTCATTGCAAAAGCACAAAAAGTATTACTCAAAAACGGATTCCCAGCATTTGATTTGATTATTTGTGATGAAGCGCACCGAACCACTGGTTATACAGACCTTAATATGGAAGATTCTGCTTTCGTAAAAGTGCACGATGGCGATTTCATACAATCTAAAAAGCGTTTATACATGACAGCCACACCAAGGTTGTATGATGTAGAAGCTCAATCTAAAGCTGCTAAGAATGATGTACCTCTTTGGTCGATGGACAATGAAGCCTATTTTGGCAAAGAAATTCATCGCATTGGTTTCGGCGAAGCCGTTGAAAGAGGATTGCTCACCGATTACAAGGTTATTATTCTAACGCTGAACGATAAAGACGTACCGGTATCAGTTCAAAAAATGATTACCAATGGGGAAGCCGAAATTAAAACCGATGACCTCACCAAACTAATTGGTACAGTCAATGCCTTATCAAAACAATTCCTCGGCAACGAATCTATTAAAGTAGAAGGTGATGAAAACCCAATGAAACGTGCCGTTGCTTTTTGCAGCAGCATTGCCAACTCTACCAATATTGCAGCGAGTTACAATCTTGCTTCTGAAAACTATTTAGAATCTTTGCCAGAAGATAAGAAAAAGAAAATGGTTACCGTGCAGGCTATGCACATGGATGGAACCATGGCTGCTCCGCAACGAGACCAAATGCTCAGTTGGTTAAAAGAAGAAACACCGGGCAATGAATGTCGCATTATAACAAACGTTCGGGTATTGAGTGAAGGGGTTGATGTACCTACTTTGGATTCAGTACTTTTTCTTTCTGCTCGCAATTCGCAGGTTGATGTGGTGCAATCCGTTGGTAGGGTAATGCGTAAAGCACCAGGTAAAAATTATGGGTATATTATTATTCCTGTAATTGTTCCGGCTGATGTTGAGCCTGAACACGCTTTAGATGATAACGAACGTTATAAAGTAGTTTGGACAGTATTGAACGCTTTGCGTGCACATGACGACCGTTTTAATGCAACCGTTAATAAAATTGAGCTCAATAAAAAACGACCGCCCCAAATCCTTGTTGGAGGTGCCGAATATGGCTTTGATAGCGAAGGCAACCCAATAAAAAAAGGTCGTGATTCCGAAGGTACCGACCCCAAAAATGAAATTGGACGACAAATAGCCATGCAATTTGAGCAATTGCAAGATGTTGTATTTGCTCGTATGGTGCAAAAGGTAGGCGACCGCAGGTATTGGGAACAATGGGCTCGTGATGTAGCTCAAATTGCAGAACGTCAAATTGAACGCATCAAATACCTGATAAACGAAAAGAAAGACCAACGGACAGCATTCGATAAATTTTTAAGTGGTTTACAAAAGAACATCAACCCAAGCATCAACGAAGAGCAAGCCATCGAGATGTTGGCTCAACACATCATTACCCAACCCATTTTTGATGCCTTGTTTGAGGGCTACTCATTTGTGAAATCCAATGCGGTTTCTATGGCAATGCAAGGAATGATAGAAGCTTTGGAAGAAGGGAGCAACCTTGCAGAGCAAGACGAAACCCTACTAAAGTTTTATGATTCCGTTCGCACGCGTGCCGCAGGCATCGACAATTCAGAAGGTAAACAGCGCATCATCATTGAATTGTACGACAAGTTTTTCAAAACCGCTTTCCCGAAAATGGTGGAGAAGCTTGGTATTGTGTACACCCCTGTGGAAGTGGTTGACTTTATCATACATTCGGTAAATGATGTACTGAAAAAAGAATTTGACCGTACCATATCCGATGAAAACATTCACATTCTTGACCCCTTTACAGGTACCGGAACATTTTTAGTGCGTTTACTACAAAGTGGTTTGATTGAAGAAATAGATTTGGAACGTAAGTACAAAGAAGAACTACACGCCAATGAAATTGTGTTGCTCGCCTATTACATAGCTGCCATTAATATTGAAAACGCTTACCACGATGCTACTCCCGACCCTAACGATGGCGTAGGGAAAGCAAACTACACCTCATTTGATGGCATTGTGTTAACCGATACATTTCAACTTAGCGAAACAAGAGAAGGTGAAATTCAATACGAGGAAATGTTGAAGAAAAATTCTGAACGGGTTGAGAAGCAACGAAAATCCTCACTTAGAATCATTATTGGAAATCCACCTTATTCGGTAGGACAAACCTCTGCTAACGACAATGCACAAAATCAATCCTACCCTAAATTAAATCAGCGTATTGCAGATACTTACGCTAAATTAACTAAGGCAACTAACAAAAACTCTTTATACGATAGCTACTTAAAAGCATTTCGTTGGAGTACCGACCGATTAGATAAAACGGGCGGTATAATTTGTTTTGTTTCTAATGGCGCATGGATAGATGGTAATAGTGCAGATGGTTTCCGTAAATCTATTGAAAAAGAATTTACTTCAATTTATGTATTTAATTTAAGAGGAAACGCTAGAACTAGCGGAGAATTAAGACAAAAAGAAGCTGGAAACGTTTTCGGCAGCGGTAGCCGTACCCCGATTTCTATCACGTTGTTGGTTAAAAATCCTGAGATAAAAACCGAAAAGGCTACCATACATTACCACGACATTGGTGATTATTTAGACCGTGAACAAAAACTAAAACTTGTAAAGGACTTTAAAACATTCGGTAATCCTAAATTAATATTATCAACCCTGCAACCTAATGAACATGGGGATTGGATAAGTTTGAGGAATGATAGCTTTGGAAATTATATTGAATTGGAACCTGATAAAAAGTTTAACATTAAGACTAATTCTTATTTCATTGTTAATTCAATGGGAGTTGGTACTAGTAGAGATGCATGGGTATTTAATTTTTCAAAAGATAAATTACTTGGTAATATTGAAAGAACTATTAAATTTTACAATGAACAAGTAATTGGTTACAAGACTGCATTATTAGTTGACAATAAATTAAAAATAGAAGATTTCATAGATTCTGACCACAAAAACATTTCATGGAGTAGTAGTTTAATTCCAAAAGTTGAAAAAGGAACTACAGTTGAATTTAAAGGTAATAAAATTTTCAACGCAATGTACCGCCCCTTCTGTTCGATGCATTTTTATTATGGAGAACATTTTATTCATCGTAGAGGGCAATATGACCAAATTTTCCCAATGAAAGAAATGAGTAAGAACATGCTTATTTGTGTACAGCAAGATGCCGGTGAAAAGATGTCACCATTTATGGTAAATGTAATTCCAGATTTAGAATTAGTTCACCATGCACAATGCTTCCCCCTCTACTACTACGAAGAAAACAACACCAACCAAAAAGGCTTATTTGATACAGATAATAACCAGAAGTATGTCCGAAGAGATGCCATCAGTGATTTCATTTTAGAAAGAGCAAAAAAGCAATACGGCAAGACCGTAACCAAAGAAGATATATTTTATTATGTATATGGCTTTTTACACAGCAACGAATACAGAGTAACCTTTGCCAACGATTTAAAAAAGATGCTGCCTCGTTTGCCATTGGTAGAAACCGTAACAGACTTTTGGGCATTCAGCAAAGCAGGCAGACAATTAGCAGCACTACATTTGAATTATGAAACCGTTGCTCCTTTTCCTGATGTAACCGTAATGGGAGATGATGGCAATACTTACACTGTTGATAAAATGCGTTTCCCAAAGAAAGACCAAAAAGAAACCATTTATTACAACAGTAAAATAACGGTTAGCAATATCCCCGCAAAGGCTTATGAATATGTTGTCAATGGTAAATCTGCCATTGAATGGATAATGGAACGTTACCAAGTAACAACGCACAAAGAAAGCGGTATTGTAAACGATCCAAACGATTGGGCAAAAGAAGTTGGCAATCCACGTTACATTTTAGATTTGTTGTTGAGCATCATCAATGTAAGTGTTCAAACGGTAGATATTGTAAACGGCTTGCCAAAAGTTGATTTTGGTGAGGCTACGGCGGAAACCAAAGTCGCAACAATGTATCCAGATCAAGAAGAGAAGATAGAAACCAATATTGCAGCAGAAACAGAAGAGGAATAGGGGGTATGAAAATATTATGCGGTAGTGCAGATTTGTGACAGTGGGAGTAAAAATGCCATTCATGCTTTCGCTAAAGAAATTCGAACCTAGTGGTGTTTGTGAGGTGGGCAAGAAAATCATTAGTATTAAAAAATTGCTTTCAAAATTGTTTTTAGGTTTAAAAAAAGTTATTACATTTGCACTAACAGTACTCGCCACGCAAAGGTCCGAAAGGGCTGCGTACCAGGGCGAGTCTTTTGTTTTTTTAGTATTCCCCCCAATATTAATACACTCCCTTTGCCTATTCTGTTCTCTCAGAAAGCACACTAAGGGGGTATTTTCTTTTGTATGCATTCCTACAATATGATTTACGATAAAAAGACATTAACCATAGAAGAGCATATTCAACAACTACGAGATAGAGGTTTGATTATAGAGGATGAACCACTGGCAAAACACTATTTGGAAAACGTAAGCTATTATAGGCTAGCAGGTTACTGGTGGCCTATGCAAAAAGATAAGGTAAATCATACATTCAAGGAAAATAGCAAGTTTGAAGATGTTTTGGCTCTTTACAACTTTGATCGTGAACTCAGAATATTATTGTTTGATGTTATTGAAAAAATAGAAATCAGTTTAAGGACGAAACTTATTTACCACCTTTCTCATGAATTTGATCCTTGGTGGTTTCAAAAAACGAACATTTTTCAGGATTCGGGTGCACTAATAGAAACTTTGGCGAGCATCAAAGTAGAGGTTGATCGTTCAAAAGACACTTTTATCAAAGAGCATAAGAAAAAATACAAAGACGATTTTAGATTTCCTCCAGCTTGGAAAACGCTAGAATTGACAAGTTTTGGTTCATTATCTAAACTATATGGTAATCTTAAAAATACTATTAAATCAAAAAATACCATTGCATCTGAGTTAGGCGCTGTCAATCACACTTACTTACCCAGTTGGTTACAGTCGATTGCTCAGATACGAAATTACTGTGCTCACCACAGTAGGTTATGGAATAAAAACCTGCCCGGCACACCTAAATTGTTGTCTAAACCTCCTTATAGATGGGTAAATGATGTTCCAACTGAAACTTCAAAACTTTATATGCATCTCTGCATAATGAGGTATTTGATTAACATCATTGCTCCTGAAAATTCGTTTTCGATTAAACTACAAGAACTACTATTTAAGTATCCATCGGTTGACCCAAATGCATTGGGTATGAAAACTTATTGGGCAAAAGAACCATTATGGAGTTAAAATGGCTATTCAATCCAAACAAATATTTAAATAACAATTGGTTGCACAATTGCAAAAGTTATCGAAAATTGAAGTAACAGCAATTAATGAGCAAGCTAATGTTTACGCTCAACAAAGTTTAATTCCTTCAAGCTATTGGGATGATTTTAAAGAAAATTACACCCCTCTTACTGATGAACTGATCTATGCGTTTTCTAATAAATACCATATTAATCCAGCAATTGTATTGGGTCGTGCGTGTTTTGAAAAGAATAATTACGGTGTTAAAACAAAAATTGATAAAACACTTCGATAATCTCCCCCCAAAAAAAATCGGATCCAATAATTGATATTGAATCCGATTAAATTTTAGTAAAATGTACCATCATTTTGTGCTATTCTCCGTTGTTTTGTTAGAAGTTTTATCAAAGAATACACTCCATTGATCGTAAATGGTTTTCGTTCCTGGTACATTTTCATCGCTCATAAAACGGCAATTTCTGTAGTTTGACATACAATTCTGATAGAAATCATAACTAACCAAGCGATTGGTTTCTGTAATTTCTTTTACAATGGTCTCCAATTTCTGGATTGCAGGAACAAAAGAATCTCGCATCCTTTTTTGGTTTTCCCACTCTTTTATGTCTACAAATGGTGAAATTAGATTTGGAAAAATTTGACAATCTTTGTAAATCTGGTTTACAAGATTTTCTGTGTCTGGTCCAACTTTTCCAAACTTAACATTTTCCTTTGCATTGAGCTGAACAACCTTTTCTTTCAATTTAGATTCCAATTGATTGATCAAGTCTTGAATCTCTGTCAATTCTACTTCTGTGAAATTGACGCTGGTCTGTGAATGTAATGCCATAAGTATTAATTTTTATTTATTAATTAATACATTGAAAATAAACGGTTTATGGTTAAAATGTCTATAAGAAAATGTTAAAAGGGAATCCCCCTTTTGCTGCTTTAACAATTCATTTGCAATTGAAATGGATGTATTTAAAAATGAATTAAAAATAGCCGGAGCAATTTTTATCGTTTATCCCAGTTTACGCATTAGAAGAAAAAAGCAAAATTTGTGGCTAAAGCCATTTCAAAATACCCATAAAACCCCTAGCTAAAGCTAGGGGCTATAAAAAACGCTTTTCAATTTTCCAGAGCGTAATTTCGGATTATATTAATAATATGTTCACCATTCTTATAGAAACTACATGTAGTGCAAATTGAAACAAATAATGATTCAACTATTTAGTGGAACTTTGTTCCATAATTAACAAAAAATCCAATAGTTTAGTAGAATATTTGTTAATAATAGTATAGATTTGTAATCTAAATGGCAAATAAGCAAGAAGTTGAAATCTTCCTAAAAGAGCTAAAAGAGAAGATTAGGTTCTTTGATATTGTCTTTCGCCCGAGGGATAAAAATCTGCAAGCATTAGCAGATCTTGACATTTCGGCAATCAAGCGATTAGAATATATAGTGAACTTAAAGGCTGAAGACTATTATGAGGGGCCCAAAAATGACACTTATGAGAGCAGCAGACCAGATTATTATGAATTTGGTATCCAGGTAAAAAAGATTGAGGTGTATATCAAAATCAGCAAGGGCTTATCTAATAAATCAGTTGACTGTATGTCGTTTCATCCCGCTGAATTTCCTATGACTTACCCACTAAAAAGTGAATGAAAATGAAAATAAAAATCGGTTGCCCATATTGCGAAGGCTTTGCTAACTTATGCAAAGAAGTTAAAGAATTAAATTATCGTAAAGATGTATTTAGAATTGTAGGTCATTTTTATACATGTGAAAAATGTGCAGAAGAATTTACTACCACCGAAACAGATACCATCAGTTTAACACAGGCGCACAATCAATACAGAGAAAAATACAATATTCCATTTCCTGAAGAAATTGCCGCCATTAGGGGTAAGTATGATTTATCTGCTTCAAAAATGAGTGAAGTTTTAGGACTAGGAGCAAATGGGTACAGCAATTATGAAAATGGGGAAATTCCTACACCTGCTTATGGCAACTTAATTAGTGCTGCAGCAGAGCCAAGTATGTTTTTAATTTTACTTGAAAATTTGAAAGAACATTTCTCTGAAAATACCTACGTGAAAGTAAGAGAAAAAGTGCTTGATCTTATTAAAACAACTAAAGAAACCAACGAAATATACTCGAGGTTAAATGTATTTAATAAAGCAAACAACTATACAGGGTATAAAAAACTCGTCCCAAGAAAAATGGCTAACCTTATTACCCATTTTATACAACATTCAAATCCAGAATTCAACGACAAATTAAAACTTAATAAACTTTTGTTTTTCACCGATTTCACTCATTACAAAAATTTTGGAACTTCCATCAGTGGTTTAAGTTATAGGGCAATCCAATATGGTCCGGTGCCAGCCAACTATGATAATATATATGCCTATCTTGAAAATGAAAATCTAGTGAGCACTCAATTTCTGAAGCTGCCAAATGGTGGTGCTAGAGAAGTTTTTATTACAGAAAATGTTTTTTTTAATAAAAACTTATTCACTGAAGAAGAAATAGATACAATCAGCACTATTGTAGAAAAGTTTGCAAATATTTCAACTTGGGAAATTGTAGATTTAAGCCACAAAGAGAAAGCTTGGAAAGAACTAGAAGATAAAAAGGAATTGATTGGTTACCAAGATTATGCATTCGAACTTTTGGCTGTGTAACAGCTACAAGACAAACTTCAAAATACTATCCCTATTACCCAAAAAGGATTTTAGTTTAAAATAACTTTACATAATCTAAAATCTCATTAAATTTCAATTCAATAATTTTTTTCAATCAAAAAATAGGAAATATGCTAATCACAGACGTAGAAATCATAGAAAAAACCACCCCTATATTATTTCCAATTGATCCCGAAATAGAAGATATTGAAGATCCTTTCCTATGTCCACAATGCCAGAAACATGGATATTGTATTGAGCGATTTTATAAAGAACCTAAAACCAATGAATTAATTAGATTACCAAAAATGGAATCTAAAAGTCCACAAACGAAATTAGAAAGCCAAACTCCAATATCAACCATGGAGATTTCCAATATAGTGAATGTAAGGACAGATATTCAAGAAGCCAGTTCCAATTTGGGTAAAAAATTACAATAGGCACACGATTTGTTTCATCAAGATGAATTCGAACAAGCTAGCTATATCTATTTAGACATCATTGAAACGAGGAATGATATTACTGAAGCATGGAGAGGCATTTGTGCAAGCTTTTATTTTTTAGCAAAATATGATGAAGCAGTGGCTGTATGTGTACACCCCAAGACGAATCTTAAAAGTACTTTTGTAGATGGGTTTCTTAAAGCCTTTGAGGAAAAGATGGTGGTTGGTGAAAACCAGATAAAAGAATTTCAAACATCTATGGTAACACATTTTGCATAATGTGTTAATTAAAGAAGCATCAATTCAAGAAATTAATTGAAATTGACTATGACTGATTGGTATCCGTTTATTTTATTAATTACTTTGGAATACATCAAATAACCTCATAAACGCAAAAAGGGAAGTTTTACTTCCCTTTTTGCATTATCAATTAGAAACATACCATAATTCGTAATTCCTAATTCTAAATTCCTAATTCATTTCTATTGTCTGCTCATTTTTGGCAACTCAAGGTCTCTTTTCATCATCGTTTCTCTGTTAGCCATTTCCCATGCGGTATAGAAAACCAAACGGGCTCTTTTTTCTAACAAATCATAACTAATTTTATCTGGTGTATCGGTTGGTTTATGATAATCTGCTTTCAACATCCCATCGTAATAGAAAATTACCGGAACACCTTTACGTGCAAAATTGTAATGATCGCTCCTGAAATAAATCTGTTCGGTATCGTTAGGGTCATTGAATTTGTAATCTAAAGTGAGTTTGCCATTTTTATTATTTACCTCTTCACTAAGGGGTTTTAATTCTGTACTCAACTTGTCGTCGCCTACCACATAGATATAATTAAGGGTATCACCAGACTTACGCTCTGTATCTATCCTTCCAATCATATCGATATTTAAATCGGCAGTAACTTTTTCTAAAGGCATTGTAGGATGTTCACTAAAATATTCAGATCCCCAAAGTCCTTTTTCCTCGCCGCTAACGGTCATAAACAATACGTTTCTACGTGGACCCTTTCCGTCGGCTTTTGCTTTAGCAAAGGCTTCTGCGATTTCCATTACGCCGGTAGAACCTGATCCATCATCATCAGCACCATAATAAATTACATCGCCTTTTTTACCAAGGTGATCATAATGTCCGGTAATCACTAACCATTCGTCTTTTTTGTCTGTTCCTTCAATATAGCCTAATACATTGCTGCTATTGAGCATTTGAACTTTTTTGTTTAGTTCCAACATCACTTCAGCAGTAATTGTTTTACCTACAACCATTGCTTTTTTGTTCATGTTTGACCATTCTTGTCCTACAATTTTCTCTGCAACTGCTGGTGAAATATTGTACACTACAGCACCTTGTTTGGGTGAAAACAATTTGGTATACATATTTCCCAATGGAGTAATTTCTCTGCGTGGGAAACCTGGGGTAACAATAATGATTGCTGCAGCACCTTTTAATGTAGCTGTTCCTATTTTACCATACATTCCTCCTGGAGCTCTCCAGCCTTTTTTCTTGCTACTGTAGCCTTCTGGAGTGCCATCTAAAATCAACACAGCTTTGCCCATAACATCTAAGTTGGCATAATCATCCCAACCTTCATCTACAATGCCATGACCAACCAATACCACTTCCGAAAAGAATTGAGTAGAAGAGCTACTCATTTGTAAAATGGGTTGGAAATCTGTATTTAGGTTAAATGTTGTTCCATTTACACTAATTTGGCTGCTTAATAAAGAATCCCTGAAAACAGGATATTGCATTTGATAGCTACCATTGTTTCCGGGCAATAATCCCAAACTAGTAAAATGATTTTCTATAAAAGCAGCAGCTTTTTTCTGACCATAAGTGGCAGTTTCACGACCTTCCATTTCTGCACCGGCAAGTACATACAATATTTTACTTGCATCTGCCGCGGTAATGGTTTCTGCATATTTCTTCGGATTTACTTTTTTCTGGGCTGTTGCTACTGTTGCCATTAGCAGCAGCGCAACAAAACATGTGGATATTCTTACCATAAATAATAATAAATAATAATTAATAATAAATAATAATGATCAAATAATTCAGCTAATGTAATATAGATTACTCAATTTGTTGCTTGCTATTGGTTGAAATAGCAATAATTGGTACAAGTGGTAGTTGTTTTAAAAAATTCTATACTGTACAAGCTATCTTGGAAACACGGTTTTGATGCCGTCCACCTTCAAAATTGGTTTGCATAAATTCCATAACTATTTGGTTACACAATTCAACGGAAATAAATCTTGCAGGAATACAAACGATATTGGCATTGTTGTGCATTCTTGCTAATGTAGCAATTTCAGGTAGCCAACAAATGGCAGCCCTGATAGATTGATGTTTATTAGCAGTAATGGCAACACCGTTTGCCGAACCACACAACAAAATACCAAAGCTATATCCACCATTTTCAACCCCTTCAGCAACGGGATGTGCAAAGTCTGGATAATCAACAGAAGCATCACTTTGTGTGCCAAAGTCTTTTACCGTAAATCCTTGTGCTTCTAATAAAGGAATCAACTGAAGTTTAAAGTCAAATCCTGCATGGTCGCTGCCTATAGCAATGGGCAACTGCATATTAAAGGTTAAATTTGTATTCATCTAAATAATAAAATAAGATTAAAAATTAACTCCACTCAGCGTCTCTTTTGTCGATACCTTTTTTTACACGAGCTGCAATCACAATAGATAATTCATACAATAAGATAAGGGGTAAAACTACAACCAATTGACTACCCCAATCTGGAGAAGGAGTGATAATAGCAGCCAATAAAAGCAATGCCACATAAGCATATTTACGATAGGTTCTTAAAAACGTTGGCGTAATCAAGCCCATTTTTGCCAAAACAAAAGACGCCATGTGTAATTCAAATGCCAAACCTGCACCTAGAGTGATATCAACCAAACTTTCTAAATAATCGGATAAATTTGGTCTATACAACAACAAATCCGTTTTACCTATTTTGTAGTTGGCAAGGAAATTAAAGGTAAAAGGTGCTAATAAAAAATAACCAAACGCGGTTCCGATAAAGAAAAATAAGGATATCCAAAAGATCATTCCTGTGGTATGTTTGAGCTCCTGAGGTTTTAATGCAGGTTTGATAAATCTCCACACTTCCCACAAAATATAAGGGAAGGCTACTACCAAACCACCTACAAAAGAAATCGTAAGGCTCGACATAAACACCCCGCTAATACTTGTAACCTGTAAATTGAAATTCATGGGAGGCATACACAATGAATCCCCCATGTGCAATGCATGGCTCAACGAACACAATAATCTATATGAGATAAAATTATTTTGGGTAGGCCCCATAATAATATTATCAAATATCCAATCGATGTAGATAAAGAAAAATACTGCCGAAACTACTATTGCTAATACAGAACGGAATAAATGCCAACGCAATGCCTCTAGATGGTCAATAAAACTCATCTCGTCTTCTTGTGTTTCTTCCCCCCTGATTTTCCTAAAAAATGATTGTCTGCCTGATTCGCTAGCTGCCACTTTTATACTTTGTTGACAAATTTAATTAAACTTATGATAGCCGCACCTTTAAAATCTAATTCAATATATTAAAATTTCAGTTTATAAGATAGAATACATATTAATTATACCTTTTTATTGCAAAAGTTTCAATCTTACAGTACCAATTATGGTATCGGAAACACTTAATATATCGAATTCAAAATGATCTATGATGATACGTTCTTTTTCTTTTGGTATGGATTCATGACGGGTAATGATAAGTCCAGAAAGTGTTTCAGCATCTTCGTCTGGAAGTTTAAGGTCGTATTTCTCGTTTAAATAATCCAGTTCTAATCTACCTGAAAATAAAAACTCTTTTTCATTGAGTTGTTTTTCCAATAGTTCATCGGTATCATATTCATCTTGGATATCTCCAAAAAGTTCTTCTAATAAATCTTCAAAGGTGATAATGCCGGATGTTCCACCAAATTCATCAACTACCCAAGCGATGCTCTTCTTTTCCCTTGTAAATTTATTAATCAGATCAGAAGCATTCATGCTTTCTGGCACTGCCGGAATGGGCAATAATATGCTGCTGAGATTTTGAGGATTTTGAAATAACGCCCGTTGGTGAACATACCCTAAAATATTATCAATATTTTTATCATAAACCACCAATTTACTGAGTTTGGTTTGGATAAATTTCTCTTTAACTAGCTGAATGGATGTTGATATATCTAAAGCTTCCACCTCTTTTCTTGGGATAAGACATTCCCTAATTTTTACCGTTGGTAATGATAAGGCAGCTTCAAATAATTCTGTGTTCAAATCTGTATTTTCCTCTTGATGATCCCTGTTTTGCATAAAATAATGTTCGGGATCTACTCTTAAATACGGCTTTTTTTCATCTTGCACCTTAATATTGAGTAGATATTGTAACAACCATTTACATATACCATTGAAAAAAATAAAGAAACGACGAAGTGCTTTTACATAAAATTGAGCGAAGGAAACGAAAAACAATAGGAGGGTTACATTTTTGGCTCTAAAAATAGATCGAAAAGAATATCTGATAAACAATAAAATGATTGTTGCCAATAATATATTGAATATCAATCTGATGTATTCAATATTGTATTCAGCATTTACCGTAAAAAAACCCTTTACCCAATCCCATAATGGTGTAAAAAAGGCACTGATTAAGGTGCTGTATAATACCACCATTAGGGTATACCCAATAATTGTGGTACCCATCATTAATTCGGGGTGTTCAAGAAAATCGGCAACTGCTTTTGCCGGTTTCATCCCTTGCTTTTTTTTCAGTTCAATAGATATTTTGTTTACTGAAATAAATGCTGCCTGGATTCCGGTAAAAAAACCAGCCAATAAGAGGGATAATCCTAAAAATAAAAGAATAAGCGCTCCCATTTGTTAAATATAATCAGTTATTTGGTCTTCAAAAATTCTTCTATCTTTTCTTTTGCTTTTTTACAAGCTTCTTCTAAATGATCATTAACAATAATGCAAGAAAATGCGTCTTTAAAAGACAATTCATACGCTGCTTTTGTTAATCGTTGTTCGAGCGATTGTGGCGTTTCTGTGCCTCTTTTTTCCAATCGTATTCTTAAGTCTTCCAAAGTGGGTGGTTGGATAAAAATGGAAAATGCCCTATCGGCAAAAAGTGCCTGCATTTTGATGGCTCCTTTTACATCTATATCCAACACTGGAACTTTACTGTTGTCCCAAATACGTTGAATTTCTTGATGTAATGTACCATAATAACTGCCTTCATATACCATTTCCCACTCTGCAAATTGATTGTCTGCAATTTTTTCTTTGAATGCATCTATCGAAATAAAATAATAATCAACGCCATCGATTTCTTGTTTTCTTGGTGCTCTTGTAGCCGCTGAAACGGAGAAAGTTAATTGATTAGGAAATTCTGCCATTAGATATTTGGCAATAGTTGATTTTCCTGCTCCTGATGGAGCCGTTAAAAGAATAATTTTTTCCATAGTGGCATCTTGGTAATGATTTGTTTTGCTTTTTTTTAGAGGTTACATTTTGCGAACAATATCGGCGCCGAGTGCAATCAATCGCTGATCAATATACTGATAACCTCTATCAATTTGTTCAATATTTTGTATGGTGCTTTTGCCTTCAGCACTTAAAGCGGCAATCAATAAGGCTACTCCAGCTCTAATATCTGGGCTGCTCATGGTGATTCCCCTAAGCTGTTGTTCACGCTCCAAACCTATTACCGCTGCGCGATGTGGATCGCATAAAATGATTCTTGCACCCATATCGATGAGCTTATCTACAAAGAAAAGCCTGCTTTCAAACATTTTTTGGTGTATCAACACGCTTCCTTTGGCTTGCGTGGCTACCACCAACATTATACTTAGTAAGTCTGGGGTAAACCCGGGCCAAGGATGATCGTAAATGGTTAATATTGAACCGTCAATAAAGGTTTGTATAGTATATTGTTCTTGTGCCGGAATATGTATATCGTCTCCTTGAAATGCAAGTTCGATACCCATTTGCATAAATTTATCCGGTATTTGCCCAAGCATATCGATTCGGGCATTTTTAATGGTGATGGCACTTTGGGTCATTGCAGCCAATCCAATAAAAGATCCAATTTCTATCATATCAGGCAAAATGGTATGGCTTGTTCCGCCAAGGTAATGTGCGCATTCAATATGTAAAAGGTTTGAGCCGATGCCTGTAATTTTTGCCCCCATTCTGTTTAGCATCGCACACAGTTGCTGCACATAGGGTTCGCAGGCAGCATTGTAAATGGTGGTGGTACCTGTTGCCATAACTGCCGCCATAAGAATATTCGCAGTTCCGGTTACCGAAGGCTCATCTAACAATAAATAGCAGCCTTTTAAACTAGGCGCTTCCAAGTGAAATAATCCCTCTTCTGCACGATATTCAAATTGTACACCCAGTTTTTCAAATCCTATAATGTGGGTATCTAATCGCCTTCTACCAATTTTATCTCCACCGGGTTTTGGAATATATGCCTTCCGAAATCTCGATAGCAACGGACCAGCAATCATCACCGCACCCCTTAATCTGCCACTTTTTTGCTGAAAAGTGGTTGTTCGCAGATAGTCTAAATCAATATCATTGGCCTGAAAAATACAGGTGTCACGCGATATTCTATTAATTTGTACCCCCATATCGCCCAATAGTTCAATCAAGAGGTTTACATCAAGAATATCCGGAATATTTTTAATTTCAACAGGTTCTGGCGTAAGCAAAACCGCACAAATAATTTGTAATGCTTCGTTTTTGGCACCTTGCGGGGTTATATTGCCCGATAATTTTTTTCCTCCGGTAACTTCAAAAGAAAGCATATTACTATTGCTGATTGCGAATTGAAAAGATGAAAAGGGTTATTTAAACCTCTTTTTATTAAATTTTTGCTGCGGACCACGATTCTTATTGTCTCTATTTCCTGTATTGCGGTTGCTCGTATTTCCAGCATTCCCTCCCCTTGCCTGATAGTTTTTTCTTTTGGTAAAACGTTCATCACGCTCTCGTTCAATAAAAACTTTCACAAATGGGGTGTTGGTAAATTCCAATTGTCCTTGCGTAATGGCAGTTAATTCGGTCCTGATGGTTTCATCATGCACCAATTCTTTATGCCAAGTGCCGTAAGTCAATTTCATATAGTAGGCAATTGCATTGGCAAATCCTTCTTTTTTCTCAGCATTTTCTTCTTTCAGCGCTTTATCTATAACCAATTCAAGGTTTTTACCAAGGTGCATAAACTTCGGATAACGCTTGGGATAAGGCAGCGGATCTGGCTTTGAAAACAACTTTTCTCTTGTAGGAATTGGATAAGGGCTTTTTACATCCAACTTAAAATCAGATATTAGATATAAATGATCCCATAATTTATGCTTGTAATCTTCTGCAATTTTGAGGTGTGGGTTTAAAAATCCCATAAGCTCTATAACGGCTAATGCATTCTGTTGGCGTCTATCGGCATCCTCAATAGTTAGAATATATTCTACCATCTTTTGTACGTGTCTGCCGTATTCTTTCATGATCAGGTGACTCCTGTTCGTATTGTAATCCATCCGATTCATTTTACAAAGATAAAGAAACAATTTTTACTTCATAGCGGCAATTCAATTTATTCAATTCCTTTTATATACTTCCATAAAGTTCAAAAAAATTGGTCAGAATTATAACATTTCAACTTAACTAACCCATTTCAGTAAATACATATATAAATAACTATCTTTATATCTAATTTGTACACATGACATTAACGGAAAGGATTAACCCTGAAAAACTTGTTACCGCCATTAACATGCTCAAAGTAATTGCCCACCCTGTAAGGCTTGCCATTGTAGATGTTTTATCAGAAAACAAACGTATGACGGTTCTTGAAATACAAAAAACACTTCAATTAGAACAGGCCATTGCATCTCAACATATTACCTTATTGGAAGATAAAGGTGTTATAGTGGCAGAAAAATTGGGTCGTAATAAATATGTTTCTCTACGCTTTCCTAAGATTATATCTATCGTAACCTGTTTGGAAAATTGTTGTGCAGCGATGTAAAGCCGTTTTATTGATTTCTTGAAAACATTATCTATGGAAATAATTGGGTACGGGTTAGCCATATTAATTGGCGTTTCATTAGGGTTGATTGGCAGCGGTGGCTCTATTCTTACCATTCCGATATTGGTTTATTTGATGCATATTATACCAAGTGAAGCTACCACCTATTCTTTATTTGTTGTGGGTATTTCCGCTTTAGTAGGCAGCTTTAAGGGGGCAAAAGATACATTGGTGGATTTTAAAATGACTCTATACTTTGGGGTTCCAGGTATTGTTGCCATTTTCATCATGCGAAAATTTTTGCTGCCGATGATTCCTACTGTTTTATGCAAAGTTTATACGGTTGATTTTACGAAAGAACTACTTGTGATGTTGGTTTTTGCCGTTTTAATGATTTGGGTTTCGCTCTCTATGATATTTAAAAAACCCATCAATGATGAAAATAACCAACAGGTTAACTTTGCAAAAGTCATATTACAAGGGGTTTTTGTAGGGTTACTTACCGGATTTGTTGGTGTAGGAGGAGGATTCTTAATCATTCCTGCCCTTGTATTTTCTGCCAAATTGCCCATGACAAAAGCCATCGCTACTTCTTTGGTGATTATTGCGGCAAATGCCCTTGTAGGATTTTTAGGCAGCCTCAATACACATGCAATCGATTGGACACTATTACTAATATTTACCCTTTTTTCACTTTTGGGTATTTTTTTGGGCATATATTTAAGAAAAAAAATCAGTAATGAAAAACTGAAACCTATTTTTGGGTGGGTAGTATTAGCTACCGGCATTTACATCCTTATTAAGGAACTTTTTTTTATTCATTAAATATCTTTTTAGAAAATGTTAGAATGTATTAAACAACCTTGGCATTGGGCAATTGCCGGGATTTTGATTGGCTTAACGGTGCCCGCTTTGCTGATTTTAGGCAATAAAAAGTTCGGCATCTCCTCTGCACTGAGAGATATCTGCGCAGCTTGTTTACCTAACAATATTCCCTTTTTTACCTACAACTGGAAAAGTAAAATATGGAATTTGTTTTTTGTAGTTGGCATTGCCTTAGGTGGATTTATCGCAGCTCATTTTTTACATAAACCTGCTACCATTATAGTTGCAGAAAGTACAAAAGCCAGTTTAACAAGTTGGGGAATATCAGATTATAGCCAAATTTTACCTGTTGAAATCTTTACTTTTGAAAATATTTTCACGGTAAAAGGACTATTCTTCTTTGTTTTCGGTGGCTTTTGTGTAGGATTTGGAACCCGTTATGCCGGCGGCTGCACCAGTGGACATTCAATATTTGGTATATCAAACCTTCAATTGCCTTCGCTTATTGCCACTTGTTGCTTTATGGCTGGTGGTTTTTTTTCTACAAATGTGTTAATGCCGTTTGTACTACAATATTTATAACATGAAGAATATAAAATACTTGGTGGTTGGGATAATTTTTGGAATCGTATTTGTTAAAGCTGAAATCATCAGTTGGTTTCGCATACAAGAAATGTTTCGCTTGCAATCTTTTTTTATGTACGGTGTAATTGGAACGGCTATTGCGGTTGGAATGCTTTCCATTTGGTTGATAAAGAAATTTGATATTAAAACGATTGCAGGCGAAAAAATAACCTTTTCAAATCTAACCTTTCATAAAGGTCAGGTAATTGGCGGATTGATTTTTGGTATCGGTTGGGCAATAACTGGTGCTTGTCCCGGACCCTTGTTTGCACAAATTGGCAGTGGATTTTTGGTTGTATTTGTTACCTTGTTGAGTGCTTTAGCAGGCACTTGGGTGTATGGATTTTTTAAAGAAAAACTCCCGCACTAAACTAACATCTTGTTTGAATTTGATGTACGTAATGGGGGTAATATTCCAATGACAATCATTTTCATGCTTATTTTGCAAGATGCAGTTTATATTATTTTTGTTAGTCATCTCAAAAAATTATCTCAAAAAATTATCTCAAAAAAATATCTCAAAAAAATATCAAAAAAACATCAATATAAATCATTGAAAAACAATGCATTATATTGATGTTTTGCCAACAAAAAACTATCATAAAATTGCTTTGTTGGGTAGTAGTTGTTTATTTATAAAATCATTACTGTTGTTGCTGCCACTTCTTTGGTTTGTATATTTTGCATTCTTAACCAATATTGTCCTTTGGGCAAATCATTTCGGAGGTTTATTTGCAGCACGTTGAGGTTAAATGCAGACTGTTTTGTTTCTTGCACCGTTTGCCCAACGGCATTCACCAATTCTATTTTCAATTGACCACTTTGTGGATGATTAAATTGTATTTGAATTTTATCTTTCACAGGATTAGGAAAAATATGCATTACCGTGTGTATACTATTATTTATTTTCAAGTATTTGATCGGACTTAAAATATCTGCAGCTTCTTGATTGCTTTGGCGAATTCTGAAATAATAGGTGTTGATGGTTTTATCTACAGGCATATAATAGTTATAGCTATGGCTGCCTTCGCCTAGGCTATTTTTGGTAAATACCGGCTGAAATTGAATACCATCGGTACTCATTTCGATAATAAATTGGGTGGTGGGTGTTTCGTTTTCAGATTTCCAACCTATCCAAATTTTATCATTCATTTGCTTCAACATAAATTGGTTGATGCCAGTTTCTAAAAGCAATGTGGGGCAAATATAGTAAACCATTCTAATGTCAACCGTACTTAATGCTGCCACATCAAGTCCGAAGTTATCATTCCCTTGGGTCATTAGGTAACTACCGTTATTGAAATAGTTTAAAGTAACCGTTCCTGCGCCAATATAAGGCACCACATTAAAGGTGTTTTTTTTAAGTATAATCCCATTAAAAAGGGTGTCTGGACCAATATGCACTGTAGTATCTGCATCAACTGTTGCTTGTCCCAAATCGAAAGGTCCGTAATTTCTATATTGACTACTGGAAATGTATAGTCCAGGACCAGATAAACTGGTGATACGGTTATAATCCATTTGATAGGTTACTCTAGATCCAGAATCACGGTTTACCAAATCCATATTTAGGATGGTAGTAATTTTTGTGGTAGTAGAAATACAGGTAAGTGCGCCAAGGGTTTGATCAAATTGATCAAATGTAATTGGTGTGGAAAACGATAAAATACCATATAAGTTTCTAGTTTGCACTACGGAGTCTGGTAAAATACCATTGGCACAAGTACATTGTGCATGTGTTGTTTGTAGGGAAAAAAACAACAATACCGTGGCTAACGGGATATAAAATTGTTTCATAGGAGGTTAAATAAAGGGTAAAGGGATTAATATAAGTCAGCTAAGTAACGAAATATATTCGATAGATGTTGTATAAATTCTAATTTTGCTGTGTAATAAATGGCTCTTTTATTGAAACAATTGTACATTAATCTTGTAACTAGTTGAAAGTATGCGAATTGCGATAAATGCACGTTTTGCGGGCTATAAAAAAAAAGAAGGCTATGCCCAATTTATTATTGGGTTAGTGAAGTCGATGGTGCAACAAAACCCTGAGGATGACTTTTTGTGTATCTATGACGATAAAAAAAGTGTACCATTTTTAGAGGCTCCTAATCTTCGATTTCAATCTAGGGCACCTTGTGCAAGGCATTTGTTGTCTTGGAAATTTTGGTATGATGTGAGTTTGCCAGCATTGGCAAAGCAATTTAAGGCGGATTGTTTAATTTCTCCCGATGGATTTTGTTCATTAACAACGTCTATTCCTCAAATACTAGCTATTCATGATTTGGCATTTTTGCATTATCCAAAGGGAATTCGTAGGGCTTATGCAGCGTATTATTCTTTTTTTACGCCACGGTGGATAGCTAAGGCGGCACATATTATTACGGTATCTGAATTTTCAAAGGCGGATATTATTAAGCATTATCCGATGGCAAAAAATAAAATCAGTGTTATATTTAATGCTGCAGATGATAGATTTTCTCCAACAGATGACACTTCGCAGGATCTAATCAAACAACGATATACTGAGGGTAAATCGTATTTTTTATATGTGGGGGCGATACATCCCCGTAAGAATTTAATCAATCTATTGAAAGGATTTTCTTGGTTCAAGAAGCGTTTTCAATCTAATATGAAATTGGTGCTTGTAGGAAGAATGGCATGGAAAAATGAGGCCTTTTCAAAGCAATTGGAAAACTACAAATACAGGGATGATGTTGTACTTACGGGATATATAGACGATTTATCGCTTCAGGAACTTATTGGTGGAGCGTATGCGTTGGTGTATCCTTCCTCTTGGGAAGGTTTTGGATTGCCGGTTGTAGAAGCTATGCAATCTGGCGTGCCAGTAATTGTGGCTAATAATAGTGCATTACCAGAGATTGCCGGAGATGCAGGCTTATGTGTGGAACCCAATAATCCTGAAAGTTGGGGGCAAGCCATGGGACTTTTATACAAAGATGAAATCTACAGGAGCCAATTGATTGAAAAAGGCTTGATCAGGGCCAAAACCTTTAGTTGGGCAAACAGTGCACACCAACTGAAAGAAATTATGAATAAGTTGTAAACGGTCATTTCAAGTTTTCAAAATATGTTGTTGTGTACTAGAAATAACTGGTTTCAGTAAATCTTCCTATAAATTTATCTTTACAATTTGTGTTGATTTCTGCTCAACAGTTCAAAATTCTTATCTTTGTAGTTGAATAATTATATATGCAACAATCGACGATAACTATTGATGTTTTGCTAGACAATGATAAAATTCCAGAAAAAATACAGTGGAAGGCGTCCCATAGCAATGCCCAAGAGGCTCAAGATGCAAAAGCCATGTTGGTATCTTTTTGGGATGGGAAAGAAAAAGCTGCTTTAAGGATTGATTTGTGGACCAAGGATATGATGATGGATGAGATGGCCGATTTCGTTTATCAGAATATGATGACTATGGCAGACAATTTTGAAAGAGCTACCCGCCAAAAAGCTTTAGCCAACGATATGAAAATTTTTGCAAAAGCATTTATGCAAAAATTCCAAGATATACAATCTAAAAACGCAGAAACCACACAACCATAAGTCATGTCATTAGAAATACAAATCAACGATCAGATAAAAACTGCCATGTTAGCCAGAGATGAAAAAGGTTTGAGAGCACTGAGGGCTATAAAAGCTGCAATATTAGTGGTAAAAACTTCTGGAACAGTAGCCGGTGAAATGAAAACGGAGGATGAAATAAAGTTGTTGCAGAAACTCGTTAAATCTAGAAAAGATTCTTTAGAAATATTTCAACAACAAAATCGTGAAGATTTGGCGCTAAAAGAATCGGAAGAAATTGAAGTTATAGAGAAATTTCTTCCACAGCAAATGAGCGAATCAGAATTAAAAGAGGCGATAACAGCCATTATTGCTGCAGTTGGCGCTATTGGAGTAGGCGATTTAGGTAAAGTAATGGGTGCCGCTAACAAGCAATTGGCTGGGAAAACAGACGGCAAAGCGATTTCTACTATGGTGAAACAATTGTTATCAAATTAATAATGATAGCCATGCAGCTATTTTAAAGTCTACGATACTAAAATTTGTATTATTTTCATACACTTTTAATAGAGAAACGCATGTGGATTGATATAGTTTGGTTAGTTTTAATGGCTATTTCAGCTTCAAAAGGCTTAAAAAATGGTTTAATACTTTCACTTTTTTCGGTGGCAGGTTTATTCATTGCACTTGCGGCTGCGTTAAAGCTTTCAGTTGTGGTATCTGATTATATTCGCGAAGCTTTCCAAATGCCTATATTTTGGTTGCCAATACTATCCTTTATCATTGTTTTTATCGGCGCAGCTGCATTAGTAAGATTTATATCCGGAATGCTAAGTAAATTAATGGAAGTTGTCTTACTAGGATGGCTAAATAAATTAGGTGGATTTTTACTCTTTGCTATAGTATATACCTTAATTTTTAGTGTTTTTTTATTTTATGCCGATAAAACCGTTCATTTTTCTAATGAAATTAAGGAAAAGTCTTATGTATATAGTTATATTGCACCTTGGGGAACATGGACAATGGATAAAATTGGCATAGTTTTACCATGGTTTAAAAATGTATTTTCAGATTTAGAAACTTTTTTTAGTAAAATGGCAGTTCAAATCAGTGATAAGTAGTAAAATAGCTTATTTATAAAGCTGAAATTTTAATTTTAGATATTAACGAAAGCTTGAATGAATTACGAAATAAAACAGGAAGGGAAGTTTAAATATATAGAAGCTGGGCAAGGTGAAGTATTGATAATGCTTCATGGTTTGTTTGGTGCAATGAGTAATTTTAGTGCAATTATTGATTATTTTTCACCCAATTATAAAGTGGTTGTTCCTGTACTTCCATTGTTTGAACTTGATATTTTGCACACAACCGTTGGTGGTTTAGCAAAGTATTTCAATAAGTTTATTGAATACAAAGATTACAAGGGCATACATTTAATGGGAAATTCATTGGGAGGGCATGTGGCATTGGTGCACGTGTTAAAGCATCCAGAAAGAATAAAATCTCTAATATTAACTGGAAGTTCTGGGTTATATGAAAATGGAATGGGAGATTCTTACCCACGAAGGGGTGATTATGAGTACATGAAAAAGAAAACAGAAATCACTTTCTACGACCCAAAAATTGCTACTAAAGAATTGGTAGATGAAGTGTTTGAAATTGTCACCAATCGTATTAAAGCTATTAAAATCATATCTCTGGCTAAAAGTGCCATACGAAATAACCTTGGTGAAGAATTAAGCCAAATTCAAATCCCCACATTATTAATTTGGGGAAATAACGATATTGTTACCCCACCTTTTGTAGGCAAGGAATTTAATAAACTTATTAAAGGAAGTGAATTACATTTTATTGATAAATGTGGTCATGCCCCAATGATGGAGGCTCCTGATGCTTTTATAGAAATAATGTCACCTTTTCTGCTAAAGCATAAAGAACCTAATCAATTGGCTTGAATATTAACATAATTGTGGCAACTAAATGCCACTTTTAACGTTACCTTGGTCAGCATTTTACAGAAATAACTATGTTTTGCGATCAACTCATCTCATCAGAAATTACTCCAGTAAACCTTAATTATAGGGTTGAACAAACCCTACATTTAATGGATGAATACCATATACGGCAAATTCCAGTAATTGATGGAGATGCTTTTTTAGGAATGGTTTCAGAAGATGATTTGCTTGACGTTGATTCGGATAAACGCATTGTTGAAGTAGTACACAAACTCATTGGTTTTAAGGTAAAAACGACTGACTTTTTTCTATTGGCAGTGAAATTGGTTTACTTATATGATTTAGATATTGTTCCTGTGGTAAACGATAAGTTGGTATTGGAGGGTGTATTAACCAAACAAACGCTATTTAAGTATCTTGCTGAAATGAGCGGTGCAGGCAGCAATGGTGCAACCGTACTATTAGAAATGGAGCAAATTGATTTTAATCCGCCATTGTTTAACCGCTTGGTAGAATCAAATGATGCATTTATCACACATCTAAACAGTTGGTCTGATCCAGGAACCAATCGCCTACATGTACTCATTCAAATTAATAAGCAAGAAGTATCAGATATCCTTGCAACTTTTCAACGGTATGATTTTAATGTGCGGCATTTTGCTGGTGAAGAATTGTATACCAATGAACTTCAAACCAATTTTAATCAATTGATGCATTATCTTAACATGTAATCGGTAACAAGATAGGTTAATTTTCCCCCCTCGAAACGCCATGCAGCAATTGTTTAATTATATCATAATCGTTATTTTGCTGCTTCAAGGTTCAATTGGTTATTGCCAAGAAGCGGTGGTGAAAACAGCTTTTCTACAAAAAATGGTTACCATTAGAAATATCACTATCAATGGTAATACTAAAACGAAGAACCATATTGTTTTAAGGGAAATCCCTGTTACTATTTCCAACGAATATACAATGCCATTCATCCTTGAATCCATTGTTGTAGGCAAACAAAACCTGATGAATACAAGTTTATTTGTTGATGCAACAGTTGATTTTACCCATTGGTATAATGATTCTTTAGATTTAACCATCAATGTAAAAGAACGTTGGTATTGGTTTCCATTACCTTTCTTCAAACCAATAGATAGAAATTGGAATGTTTGGATTCATGAACACCAAATGAATTTGGAAAGGGTGAATTATGGGTTTAAAGTAATGGGAATGAATGTATCTGGAAAAAACGACAAAGTAAACCTATTTCTAATTAACGGATATGCGCAACAAATTGCGTTTAACTATATTAATCCTTTTGCAGGAAAAAATTTAAATCATGGCTTTTCTATAGATTTTTCTTATTCTAAAAATAGAGAAATCAATTACAATACACAGAATAATAAGCAAATATTTTTTCGGAATGATAATGCGTTTGTACGTTCTAGGGTTATGATTGGTGCAGGTTATTCTTATCGAAAGGCCTCCATTGCGCGTCATACGGTACGTTTAAATTATGTGCAAGAATCCATTACCGACACCGTCCGAATACTGAATCCTTCATTTTTTAATCAGGGCAAATCAAAGGAAAAATTTCCAGAATTAACTTATCGCTATCAATATTTTAATGTTGACTATATTCCTTATCCACGCAAAGGATTGAAATGGGAATTGAATTTCCTTAAACGGGGCATAACTAGTTCTATGAATCTTTGGCAATTGCAAGCCAATGTGTACAAATACATCAATGTTTACCCTGGCTTATTTTATACATTGCAGCTTCAAGGTGCTATAAAATTACCCTTTAAGCAACCGTATTACAACCAAATATTGTTGGGTTATGGAGATAATTATCTCCGAGGAATGGAATATTTTGTATTAGATGGTGTGGCTGGCGGAATTGTGAAAAATACAATAACTAAGCATTTGTTTGATTTTAAACTGCGTACGGGATTACGTTCATCTAGTTATAGCGTTATCCCTTTCAGATTTTACTTGAAAGCATATACAGATGTGGGATATAGCTTCAATCAAAATAACTTTAAAAGCAATAGTTTAGCCAACAAGTTTTTATACAGCGGTGGTCTAGGATTGGATATCGTTTCTATTTATGATGTAGTTATTCGGTTAGAATGTAGCATGAATCAAATGCAACAAAAAGGTTTTTTTGTACATGCCAACGAGTAGTTGGTAAAATTCATTCTATCATAATCACTATATTTTATTCATATTTGCAATGTTTTACAAGCGTTTTCTTTAATTTACCACAAAATGATTCAGAAAATTTTTAGTAAAATTTTGCAAATTAAACAGGGCAACAATTTATTAACTAAATCCATAATATGAAAGTAGCTATTTACAGCAGAGGGTTTGAAAATGTTACCATTCAGGATTTACAAGTGCTTTTGGCCGCGTTTTCGAATGAAAAATGTGCAACCGTTGTGTACAAACCCTATTTTAATGAAGTAAAGCAGCATTTTCAAGACAATACCGAAATACAATGTTTTGAGAAAGCTTCAGATTTGGATGATAGTTTTGATTGTATGATTAGTTTGGGAGGAGATGGAACTTTATTGGATACGATAACATTAATTAGAGATAAAAATATTCCTATATTAGGTATCAATTTTGGGAGATTAGGTTTTTTGGCCAGCATTGGAAAAGAAAATCTGCATTCAGCCGTAATGTCTTTAGTGAATCAAACGTATTCCAAAGATGAACGTACATTAATTCATTTGGATGCATCTGTTCCCTTGTTTGGAGAAACACCCTATGCCCTAAATGAATTTGCCATTCATAAAAGTGAAGTATCTTCTATGATTAAAATTCATACCTATTTAAACGGAGAGTTTTTAAATACCTATTGGGCAGATGGCTTAATTGTGGCCACACCTACCGGATCTACAGCATATTCTTTGAGTTGTAACGGCCCTGTGGTATTTCCTGAAACCAGTAGTTTTGTAATAACACCCGTTGCCCCACACAATTTAAACGTGCGGCCAATTGTGGTGCCAGATGATACTGTAATCTCTTTTGAAGTGGAATGTAGGGCGGATCAATTTATTTGTGGAATGGATTCAAGAAGGGAAATAGTAGATAAAAATATTCAGCTGGCTGTAAAAAAAGAAAAGTTTTCAGTTAATTTAGTTCGACTAAATGAGAATAATTTTTTGCAGACATTACGAAAAAAATTGGCTTGGGGATTTGATACGAGAAATACCTAATTACTTTTAACAACTTTTATCTTTATACTTTCGGTAAAATTTCGTTTTTTTGATTATGATAAAGCATGCATTACCTTTATTTCTGTTCACTATTCTCTGTTTTAACAGTATTGGGCAACCTCAAGCCACCGTTTTTGAAGGCGAATTTGGCATTACTGCCGGCGGTGCACATTATTTTGGCGATCTAAATAATCGTGCCGCTGTTAATAGGCCCAAGCCTGCACTTGGCATGTTTTACCGCAAACAAGTAGGGGATTATATTGGCATTAGGGCGGGTGTGCATTATGCCCAACTAGGCTATTCCGATATCTACAGCAAAAACGATTACCAACGCAACCGAAACCTGAGTTTCAACACCGATATTTGGGAGTTTGCATTACAAGGTGATTTCAATTTTTTTAGATTTATCCCTGGCAGCAATAATTATTTTTTTACGCCATACATTACCTTAGGAATAGGTACGTTTAATTTTAACCCTTACGCATACTACAACAACCAAAAATACTTTTTACAACCTTTAGCTACAGAAGGCCAAGGTAGTTCGGTGAAAGAAAATATTGAACCTTATAAAACATCTGCTACTTGTTTTCCTGTTGGAATGGGAGTTAAATACAGCATCAATCCCTATATAAACTTATCTCTTGAAGCGGCTTATCGTTTTACATCAACAGATTACCTTGATGATGTAAGCACAACTTATGCAGGCTCTGATGCATTTCCAAATGTAAATGGCCAACCCTCTATTGCTTACTTATTACAAGACAGAAGCTATGAAACGGGTAATGTGCTGGGAATAGCAGGAAAACAACGTGGATTTTCACAGCAAAAAGACCAATATCTTTTTGTAGAATTGGGTATTTCCTTTACAATTACTTCGTATAGATGCCCTTCAGCAAGATGATCAATTTTCTTCATTACATTTCAACAAACAGTTTTGAAGAGTGATGTCGTTTAAAAAATGTAAATTTGCATCGTGTTAGACTCAATTGATAGTACAAAATTACCGCGCCATATTGCCATCATTATGGATGGAAATGGAAGATGGGCTCAAGAGCAAGGACAAGACCGTCTTTTCGGCCATTTTCATGGGGTAGAAAGTGTAAGAAATATAGTGGAAGGATGCTCAGATTTGGGTATTCAATACCTCACTTTATATACTTTTTCTACCGAAAACTGGGATCGTCCACAAACTGAAGTCAATGGTTTGATGGAATTAATGGCTGAAACCATACGCAAAGAAGTGCCATTGATGAACAAAAACAATATTCAATTGCACGTAATTGGCGATTTACAGTTGCTACCAGAATATGCAATGAAAGAGTTGAATGAAGCGAAAGAGATGACAGCCGCAAATACCGGATTAAAACTGATATTAGCTTTAAGTTACAGCTCAAGGTGGGAATTGGTTAATGCAGTTAAGAAAATTGCCATTGATGTTAAAG
>Ga0164294_10000815_pt1 | contig 29576 bp, 27 predicted proteins | sample GEODES005metaG_FD_111479 | JGI IMG/M metagenome (GOLD analysis project Ga0164294, IMG submission 111479) | Oligotrophic lake water microbial communities from Sparkling Lake, Wisconsin, USA - GEODES005 metaG | ecosystem: Environmental > Aquatic > Freshwater > Lake | place: USA: Sparkling Lake...
ACCGCGCTCAAGATCGCGCTCGCCTATCACCGCGCCAATGGCGAGGGCACGCGGACCCGGCTGATCGGGCGCGAGCGCGGCTACCACGGCGTCGGCTTCGGCGGCATTTCGGTCGGCGGGCTCGTCAACAACCGGCGCGCGTTCGTCAGCCTGCCCGGCATCGATCATCTGCCCGCGACCTACGATCCCGCGCAGGCGTTCAGCCGCGGCCAGCCGCTGGACGGTGCCGACCGGGCCGATGCGCTGGAAGCCATCGTCGCGCTGCACGGGGCAGAGACGATCGCGGCGGTGATCGTCGAGCCGATGGCGGGATCGACCGGCGTGCTGGTGCCCCCGGTCGGCTATCTCGAAAAGCTGCGCGCGATCACCGCGAAGCACGGCATCCTGCTGATCTTCGACGAGGTCATCACCGGCTTCGGACGGCTGGGCGCGGCGACGGCAGCCGAGCGCTTCGGCGTGACGCCCGACATCATCACCGTCGCCAAGGGCCTGACCAACGGCGCGGCGCCGATGGGCGCCGCGATCGCCTCGTCGACCATCTACGAGACGATGCTGGCGAAGTCGGCACCGGGTATCGAGCTGTTCCACGGCTACACCTATTCGGGCCACCCGCTCGCCGCCGCCGCCGGGCTCGCGACGCTCGACGTCTATGCCGAGGAGGGCCTGTTCGCGCGGGCGGCGTCGCTCGAGGAGACATGGGCCGACGCCTTCCACGCATTGCGCGGCGAACCGAACGTCCGCGACGTGCGCAACATCGGTCTGACCGCCGCGATCGAACTCGACCCCGCCGAGGTGCCCGGCGAGCGCGCGAAGGCGATCTTCCACACCTGCTTCGACGAAGGCCTGCTGATCCGCGTGACCGGCGACACCATCGCCCTGTCCCCGCCGCTCATCATCACCGCTGACCAGATTTCCCGGATCGCCGATAAACTGCGCGAGGTCATCCGCCGGGTCGCGTGAGATGGCCACATCGGTGCCGATCGAAAATAGAAAGCATCACTTCGCCACCCCTTCGAAAGCGGCAGACAGATGATCGGCGCCGAAGAATCCTTGGTCAGCGTTTTCCTTTTGGCTTTCGCCCAAGCCCAATTTCTTTCGCCAGTTCGCGACGACGGTCTGCATAATTAGGCGCGACCATAGGGTAGTCGGCAGGCAACCCCCACTTCGTGCGATACTCTTCCGGGCTCATCCCATAGCGAGCCCGCAGGTAACGCTTCAGCATCGTGAGTTTCTTCCCGTCTTCCAGGCAAACGATATAGTCTGGCTTTACCGAAGCACGGACCGATACGGCCGGCTTGAGCGCCTCGACCTCAGGCTCGGGAGTTGGTGCCGTCAGGCCGCTCAGCGCCGCATAGACGGTTGCGATAAGATTTCCGATTTCCCCTGAGGGAATGGAGTTGTTCGAAACATGCGAAGTAACGATGTCCGCCGTAAGCGAACGCAAATCCGGGGCGTCAGCCATATATTCTCCAATGAAAGCTACTTACCCCACGCTGATCCTACGTAGATGTACGTACCCAATAGCGTCAATATGGCTGCCAGCTGTCAGACCGTTATACCTGACAAGCATCATCTAGCGTATTTCCAGCCGCTTGCGCGACTGTGAACCTCTTTTCAGAAAATGACAGCACAGCCTTGGCCTGCATACCCGTCGAAAATCCGGCGGGCTCACCGAACGACTGATCATTACGCGGATATTCGCGCGCAGATGGATCGCGCGCTGTTCATCGAACCCATAGGTCGGAGGAGAAGGGCTGCACCAGGCAGGCTTCGACAGTGGGGAAGATATGCCGAAGGGGCGGGTACAGGTTGTGGTGGCGGGCGCTGGCCCCGTCGGCTGCGTGGCGGCGATGCTTCTGGCGCGTGGGGGCGTGGACGTGGCGCTCGTCGAGGCGGGGCCGGATTGCGCCGCGGACATGCGGGCATCGACCTTCCATGCTCCGACGCTGGAGATGCTCGATACGCTGGGCATGACCGAACGCCTGATGGCGCGCGGGCTGAAGGCGCCGGTCTATCACTGGCGCGACCGCCGCACCGGCGAGATCCTGTCGTTCGACATGACCGAGATCGGCGACCAGACCCGCTATCCCTTCCGCGTGCAGTGCGAGCAATATCATCTCGCGCGGATGCTGGCCGAGGAGCTGGAGACGCTGACCGGCGGATCGGTGCTGTTCAACCATCGCATCGTGCATTTCGAGCAGGACGAGAGCGGCGTCACCGTCAACCTGGAGACCGCCACCGCCATCGAGACGATCCGCGCCGACTATCTGATCGGGGCCGACGGCGCCTCCTCGATCGTGCGCAAATGGCTGGGAACCGAGTTCGACGGCTTCACCTATGCCGAGAAGTTCCTGTGCCTCACGACCGATACGCCGATCGAGGAAGGCATGCCCGGGCTGGCCCCGGTCAACTACGTCTCCGATCCCGACGAATGGCTGGTCCTGCTGCGCGTGCCGGCGCTGTGGCGCGTGTTGCTGCCGGCGCTCGACGAGAGCAACGAGCATCTCGTGTCCGACGAGAAGAAGAACGATGTCTTCAGCCGCCTCGTCGGCCATGGCGAGGACGTCCAGACCTTCCACCGCACGATCTACCGCGTCCACCAGCGCGTCGCGAAGCAGTTCCAGCACGGCCGCGTCTTCCTGGCGGGCGATGCCGCGCATCTCAACAATCCGCTCGGCGGCTTCGGGATGAACAGCGGCATCCATGACGCCTTCAATCTTTGCGAGAAGCTGATTCCGGTTCTCGCCGGAAAGGCGTCGCCCGACACGCTCGGCCGCTACGATCGCCAGCGCCGCGTCACGACGCACGATTTCATCCAGCAGCAGACGATGCAGAATATGGAGCTCATGCGCGGCGGACAGGGCGAGGCGCACGAGCGGCAGCGCGCCAAGATGCGCGCGCTGGCGGCCGATCCGGAGCAGCGCCGCGCCTATCTGCTGCGCCAGGCGATGATCACCAGCCTGCGCGAGGCGGAGGCGATCGCGTGACCGGTGACGTTCTCGGCTGGCGCAGGAAGTTCGGCGTCCTGGGGCCATCGACGAACACGGTCGTCCAGCCCGATTTCGACGATCTGCGCGTCCCCGGCGTCACCAACCATTACAGCCGCATCATCGTCCAGAACCCGCAGGCGCTCTCCGACGAGAGCTTCATGGCGGGCACGCTGAAGATCGACGAGGCGACGCACGACGCGGTGCGGGGCGTGATGACCTGCGCGCCCGATTTCCTCGTCCTCGGCATGTCGGCCGTGACCTTCTACGGCGGCGCCGAGGGCTCGGCCAAATGGACCAAGGCGGTCGAGGATGTCGCCGGCGTCGGCATCTGCACGGGTGCCGCCTCGCTGATCGCGGCGTTCAAGGCCTATGGCGGCATCCGCAAGATCGTGGTGCTGTCGCCTTATTATCCGGTTGCCAACCGCGAAGTGGCGAATTTCATGAGCGATCACGGGGTCGAGGTCGTCCGCGATCTCCCCTTGCGCTGCCAGAGCTGGACGGCGATCGCGGAGGTGCCGACCAGCCGCCTTCGCGAAGCGGTGCTGGAGCTGGATGGCGACGATATCGACGCCATCGTCCAGGTCGGCACCAACCTGTCGATGATGCGCTTCGCCGCCGCCGCCGAGACGTTCCTCGCCAAGCCGGTGATCGCGATCAACACCGCCACCTATTGGAATGCGCTGCGCCTGAACGGCATCGCCGACCGCAAGGACGGGTTCGGGCGGCTGATGTCGGACTTCTGAGCGGGCTATTCGGGGCCCTGCAGAGCCTCGGTGATCCTGGCGATCAGGCGATCCCGTTCGCGGTCGAGCTTCGTCTGCAATTCGGGTGACGGCTGAAGCTGGTCGATGCCGGCGGTCACCTCGATACCCCGATCGGCCAGCACCTGTTCGAGGACGATCTGCCGGTCGCGCAGCACCCAGACTTCGCGGGTCAGCGCCAGCAGGGCGTCGGCGACCCGATCGATCTGCTCGGGCTTCAGGATGTTATGGGGTGGCGTCTGGTCAGGCATCGGGCTTGCGGCCCAGAACGACATAGGGGTTGCCCGCCTGCGTCTTCACCTCGGCAAAGCCGGCCGCGCGCGCGCCTTCGCCGAGGTCGAGCATCGCGGAAGACCGCCAGAACGGCTCGCCGCCCCACTTCGCCGCCCAGTCGAACCGCCACGCCGCCATCCGATCGAGATCGGCGTAGCGCGGCACGTCGGCCATCAACAGCGAACCGCCCGGCTTGAGCAGGCGGAAGGCCTCTTCGAACCAGGCCTTGATGATGCGCGGCGGCAGTTCGTGGTGGATGGCGTATGACGTGACGAGATCGAAGCTCGCATCGGCAAAGCCGGTCGCCTCCCCTGCCGCGACGTGGAGCTGCCACGATCGCCCGCGCGCATTGCCCACGCGCTGCGCCTGTTCGAGCATCCGGCGCGACAGATCGACGCCCACGATCTCGGCCTCTGGAAAGCGCTCGTCGAGCGCGGCCGTGAAATGGCCGCTCGACGTGCCGAGTTCCAGGATGCGGGCGAAGTCCCGCGCGGGAAGCAGATCGAGCACCTCGCGGCGCGCTCGATAGATGTCGCCCGGGAAGATCTTGGCGACGTAACGTTTGTGGACCAGTTCGCCATGGACGTAGCCATTATAATCGGAAGCGTCCCAGCCGCCCTTGGTGCGGTGGAACCACACTTCGGACCAGTAGCGGGGCGCGACGAAATCCTCCGCCTGCGTCAGCGTCGTGCCGCCTTGGCTCAGCGCATCCAGCTTCGGCGCGGCCTCGGCGCGGACCTCGTCGAACGCCTCCTCGGCGACGCGGCCATGCTCGCGCCAGCTCCAGTCGTTCAGCAGCCAGCGCGTACGATGCGCGGCGACGTCGTCCAGCGTCCGGTCGATCAGCGCGTGGCGGTCGTCCATCGCCTCGGGCAAGGTATCCGCCCGCACCCCGCGCGTCGCCAGCACCGCCTCGGCCTTGGCAGCCAGACGGCTCGCCGCCTGCCGCACCCCGACCTCGAAATCGATCAGCGCGCGGCCGCGCTGGGCGAGCGCGATGTCCAGCGCGGCGTCGGCAGCCGTCACGGCAGGCAGCGGACGACGTCGTCGCAGCGCGCGAACCACGCGCCGGGCTTGGCGGCGAGGCGGCCGAGCAGCCCCTCGAACGCCCCGATCCGATAGGGCAGCCCCATGATGTAGGGCGTCAGGTGCAGCGTCAGCATCCGCCCGCCATGGCCATCGACCTCGCCATCGAGCCACTCGTAGGCATCCTCGATCTGCTGCGCATAGCTGTCGACCGACTGCTGCTGGACCGAGACGATCTGCCGATCGGACAATTCATGATTGATCGGAAAGCTGGTGATCGCGCCCGCCGACGTCGCGAAACTGTAGGGCAGATCGTCATTCACCCAATCATACATCGTCTTCACGCCGGCTTCCACGAGCAGGCGCGGCGTATTCCAGCTTTGCGACCGCGCGATGGAGTGCCAGCCGGTCGGCCGACTTCCCGAGGCGGCTTCCAGGCTGTTCAGCGCCGCGTCGATCAGCGCCCGTTCGGCCTCTTCGGCCAGGCCGGAGGCGATGGTGCCGTTCATGTCGGTCGAATGGGCGACGATCTCGTGCCCCGCCGCGACGATATCGGCGACGATGCTCGGATAGCGCTCCGCAATGGCGGCATTGACGGCGATGGTCGCGCGCGCGCCGACCTTCGCCAGCGCGTCGAGTAGGCGGTAGAAGCCGACCCGCGTGCCATATTCGCGCGCCGTATAGTGCCGGTAATCGGGATAGGTCGTCTGCATGTGCCCCGGCGCGCGAAACGGTGTGTCCGAAGGCGTTATCGGAAACCATTCGAGGCTGATGAACGGCACGATCGCCACGCGCCGCCCGTCGCCCCAATCGACCTTGGGCCGATCGAACAGGCTGCTCCAGGCGTAGGAGTCATGATCCATGCCATGACGGCGCTTGGGATAATCGAGATAAGCGGGATCGAGGGCCATCAGGCGGCTCCGTAGCGGCGCGCATCGGCGACGGCCGCGTCATAGTCATGCGCCAGAAAATGATCGGCGATGTCGCCGCTGCGGGTCAACCAGCCGCGTCCGTCGGCGGCGATATGCCGCAGCGCCTCCTCGAACGGCCCGATGCGGTGCGGCTGCCCGATCAGATAGGCATGGAGCGGGATGCACATCACCGTCCCCGATTCCGCGCCTTCCTCCGCCAGCCGCTCATATTGGCGGACCAGCGTGTCGGCATATTCGCGTGGGCTCATGTTGTAGACGAAGAAGCCGTAATGGTCGTTGACCTCCAGGCTGTACGGCATGGAGATCAGCCGGCCTTCCTTCACATGCACGGGCCCCGGCTGGTCGTCATGATAGAGATCGCAGGTGTAGGTCAGGCCATATTCGGCGATCAGGTCCAGCGTGCGCGGCGTGTGGGTGAGCGCGGGGGCGAGCCAGCCCTTGATCGTCTGGCCGGTGGCCTCGCGGACGGTGCGGATCGCATCCTCGATGATCGCGCGTTCCTGCGCCTCGTCCATGCCGTAGCTGTAGCGGGTGTTGTAGATGCCGTGGCTGAAGAATTCCCAACCCAGGCTGTCGGCATGCGCCACGATCTCGGGGTGATGCTGGCACATCGCGACCGAGAGCGAGACCGATCCCGGAAAGCCGTGCTTCGCCATCACTTCAGCTAAGCGAAAGTGGCCGACGCGGTTGCCATAATCGCGGTGACCGTAGCCGACGACATCCGGGTGCGGCCTGGCCCAGGCCTTGCGATGCGGGTTCGCGGGCGGATCGATCTCGTAATATTCGATATTGGGGGAGACCCACACGGCCACGTTTTTGCCGCCCGGCCAGCGGATCGGGTGACGATCCCGATAGGGCCGGAAATCGTAGAGCCCCGGATCGGCCGCACCCTCGCGCATCAGTGCGCCTCCAGCCAGTCGATGACCGTCTGGACGGGCTCGACGTCGGCATATTTCAGCTGAAGATCGGTCAGGTTCGCGAAGTGGTAGCTCTCGTGCTTGTCCGCGCAGGTCTCGATCGGGACGATGGTGCGATAGCCGCGGCTCAGCGACTCCACCGCCGTCGCGCGGACGCAGCCCGATGTCGATCCGCCGGTGATCACCACGGTATCGACCTTGTGCCACACCAGCAGGCTCTGCAGCGGCGTTTCGAAGAAGGCCGACGGCATGCGCTTGTCGTAGATCACGTCGAGGCCGGGATCGATCTCGCAGCGCTCGTCGAAATCGTGGCGGCGCGAGCCATATTTGATGTTCTGCAGCGAATCCGGCGTGTTGGTGCGCGTGCCCCAGATGCCGGCATCGGCGGCGGTGCCGTGGTAGGCGACGTGCGTCCACACCACCGGCATGCTCCGCTCGCGCGCCAGGCGGGAGATCGTGTTCACATATTCGATCTGGCGCGGATCGGTCTCGTAAGCGGTCTTGAACTCGTCGATCCGCGTGTAGGCGTTCTGGAAATCGACGTTCACGATCGCCAGCTTCTCACCGAAGCCGAATTTCGACCGGGCGGGATTGGCCATCACCTCCTCGAACAATTGCCGGGCGGTCTTGCCGTCCGAAATCATGCGGGTGCCAACGATCGTCATGCGACTACTCCCTCAGGCGGCGCGAGTGGCGGGAACGAAACCCAGCGGCAGCCCAGCGTCCGGCACGAAGCCGTAGAGCGGCTCGCCGGCCAACTCCTGGGCGAGGATTGACCGAACAGCGGATAGTCGGTCGAGATCGATCCCGGTGCGCAGGCCCATGGCTTCGAGCATGAAGACCAGATCCTCGGTCACGATATTGCCCGATGCGCCGGGCGCGAACGGGCATCCGCCGAGCCCACCCAGCGAACTGTCGAGCGTGGTGATCCCCTCTTCCAGCGCGGCAAGGGCATTGGCGAGACCCAGACCACGGGTGTTGTGGAGGTGGACGCCGGTCAGCGCCGCATCGCCCACCTCACCCCGCACCAGCCGGATCAGCCGCTTGACCGCGGCCGGATCGGCATAGCCGGTGGTGTCGGAAAGGCCGACCTCGTCGCAGCCTGCGGCCATCAGATCGACGGCCAGCGTCGCGATCTTCGAATCGGGGATGGGGCCTTCCAGCGTGCAGCCGAACGCCGTGGAGAGGCTGCCTTCGAAATGCGGGCGGCTCGCTTCGGGCAGGCCCCGGATCATCGCCGCGATCGATCGTACCTCTTCGATCACCTGCGCGTGGGTACGGCGGACGTTGGCGAGGCTGTGGGTCTCGGACACCGACAGCGGCAGGCTGATCTTGTGCGCGCCGGCGGCGATCGCGGCCTCGGCGCCCCTCGCGTTCGGCACCAGCACCGCCACGGTCAGGCCGGGGATCGTCAAAGCGTGCGCGACGATCTCGGCGGTGTCGGCCAGCTGTGGCAGGAGCCTGGCGGGCACGAAGCTGCCGACTTCGATCTCGCGCACGCCGGCGGCGACCTCGGCATCGATCCACGCCTTCTTCGCTTCGGTCGACAGGATCCGCTCGATCGACTGCAGGCCGTCGCGCGGGCCCACCTCGCTCACCAAGATGTCGATGTCCGACGTGCGATCAGCCATCATCCCGTCCTTTGTCCCTGCTATCAATCCGAATATCGGCCGGCCGACGCCGTAGAGGAACGAGGATGGAAGACGAAGGGCTGCCGCTGGCAGGTATTCGCGTGGTGGAGTTTTCCCACATGGTCATGGGGCCATCGGTGGGGGTCATCCTCGCGGATCTCGGTGCCGACGTCATCAAGATCGAGCCCGAGGGCGGCGACCAGACCCGGCGCCTGCTCGGCTCGGGCGCGGGCTATTTCCCGATGTTCAACCGCAACAAGCGCAGCATCTGCCTCGATCTGAAGAGCGCGAAGGGCATCGACGTGGCGCGCAAGCTGGCCGCGAAATCGGACATATTGATCGAGAATTTCCGTCCCGGCACGCTCGCGAAGCTCGGCCTCGGCCATGAGGCGCTGAAGCAGGACAATCCGGGGCTGATCTATTGCTCGGCCAAGGGCTTCCTGACCGGCCCGTACGAGCATCGCACCGCGCTGGACGAGGTCACGCAGATGATGGGCGGCCTCGCCTACATGACCGGGCCTCCCGGCAGGCCGCTGCGCGCGGGGTCCTCGGTCATCGACATCACCGGGGGCATGTTCGGGGTGATCGGCATCCTCGCCGCGCTCGAGCGCCGCCACCGCACCGGTCTCGGCGGCGAAGTGAAGTGCGCGCTCTACGAGACGACCGCCTTCCTCGTCGGCCAGCATATGGCGCAGAAGGCGGTGACCGGAAAAGCCGCGCAGCCGATGCCGGTGCGCGTCTCCGCGTGGGCGATCTACGACGTGTTCGAAACCGCGCGCGAGGGCGAGCAATTGTTCGTCGGCGTCGTCAGCGACGGCCAGTGGCGGACCTTCTGCGACGCCTTCGGGCTGGACGAACTCGGCGCCGATCCCGCTTACGCGATCAACAACCAGCGCGTGCTGGCCCGCGACGTGATCCTGCCGCAGGTCCGCGCGCTGTTCGCCGCCATGCCGCGCGAGGAGCTGGTCGCCAGGCTGGAGGCGCTCGGCCTGCCGTTCGCGCCGATCGCGCGCCCCGACGAACTGTTCGACGATCCCCATCTCAACGCAGGCGGTGGTCTCCTCGATCTGACGCTCGCGGACGGCACGGCGACCCGCCTGCCCTCCCTGCCGATCGAGATCGACGGCGAGCGGCTCGGCCTGCGCCACGACATTCCCACGATCGACGAGGATCGCGCCTCGATCCTGCGCGAACTCGGCATCGAGACGGACGAGGCCGCCTGAATGGCCGAAACCCTGTTCGAGAAGCTCTGGCGCCGCCACCACATCGCCGACCTCGGCGGTGGCACCGGGCTGATCGCGATCGACCGTATCCTGCTCCACGAACGCACCGGCGGCGTCGCGCTCAAGAGCCTCGCGGCGGCGGGCCGCAACGTCGCCGCGCCCGCGCAGGTGTTCGCGACGATGGACCATGTCGTCGATACCCGCCCCGGCCGCACCGACGCGACGATCATGCCGACCGGCACCAGCTTCATCCGCGAGACGCGCGCCGCCGCCCAGGCCGCCGGCATCCGCCTGTTCGACATCGGCGATCCGGGCCAGGGGATCGTCCACGTCATCTCGCCCGAACAGGGGATCGTGCTGCCGGGCGTGACGCTCGTCTGCCCGGACAGCCACACCTGCAGCCAGGGCGCGCTCGGGGCGCTGGCCTGGGGCATCGGCACGACCGAGGCGGAGCATGCGCTCGCCACCTGCGCGCTTCGGGTGAAGAAGCCGAAGACGATGCGGATCACCGTGTCGGGCGTGCTGGACAGCGGCGTCACGCCCAAGGACCTCGCGCTCCACATCGCAGCGCGGATCGGATCGGCGGGCGCCAAGGGCCATGTCGTCGAATATGCCGGCACCGCGGTGCGCGCGCTCGATATCGAGGGGCGGCTCACGCTTTGCAACATGGCGACCGAACTCTCCGCCTTCACCGCGATCATCGCGCCAGACGAGACGACCATCGCCTACCTCGAAGGCCGCCCGTTCGCGCCGACGGGTGAGCAATGGACGGCTGCCGTCGCCGACTGGCGGAGCCTCGCCAGCGATAGCGACGCGACCTTCGATCTCGAACTCCGGATCGACGCGGCGGACGTCCGCCCGATGGTGAGCTGGGGTACCAGCCCGCAGCAGTCCCTTCCTCTCGGCGACACCATCCCCGCGGGGGGCGAGGACGACCTCCACCACCGCGCGCTCGCCTATATGGGCCTGCGCGAGGGCGAGACGGTCGCGGGGTTGAAGCTCGACGCCGCCTTCATCGGCTCCTGCACCAACGCCCGCCTGTCCGATCTGCGCCGCGCCGCCATTATTCTCGCCGGCCGCCATGTCGCGCCCGGCATCCGCGCGATCTGCGTGCCCGGCTCCACCGCCGTCAAGGCCGCCGCCGAGGCCGAGGGGATCGACCGCGTGTTCAAGGAGGCGGGCTTCGAATGGCGCGAGGCCGGCTGTTCGATGTGCTTCTTCGCGGGCGGCGAGAGCTTCGGCGTGCGCGAGCGCGTCATCACCTCCACCAACCGCAATTTCGAAAGCCGGCAGGGGCCCGAGACCCGATCGCACCTCGCCTCGCCCGAAGTGGTGGCGGCATCGGCCGTGGCCGGCGTGATCACCGATCCGCGCACGCTGGAGGCGCTGTGATGCAGCCCTTCACGACCCTGACCTCGATCGCAGCGCCGCTGATCCGCGAGAATATCGACACCGACGCGATCATCCCCTCGCGCGAGATCAAGTCGGTCTCGAAGGAGGGGCTGGCCGACGGCCTGTTCGCCGGCTGGCGCTACACCGCGATCGACGGGCGCGAGCCTGACCCCGCCTTCATCCTCAACCAGCCAGACTATGCGGACGCGCGGATCCTGCTCGGCGGCGGCAACTTCGGCTGCGGATCAAGCCGCGAGCATGCAGCCTGGGCGCTCGCCGAATATGGCTTCCGGGCGATCGTCGCGCCGTCGTTCAACCCGATCTTCCGCGGCAATTGCGTCCGCAACGGCATCGTCCCGGTCGAGCTGCCGGCCGAGGCCATCGACCGCCTGATCCAGTCGCAGGCCATCACCATCGACCTGCCCGCCCAGCGCGTCGAGGCACCGGACGGATCGAGCTTCGCCTTCCCGATCGAAGAGGAGGCGAAGGAGATGCTGCTCAACGGCCTCGACGCGATCGACCTGACGCTGCGCCTGCGCGACACCATCGCCGACTTCCGCGCCACCGACCGCGCCCTTCATCCCTGGATCTATCTGTCATGACCCTGCTCCGCGAACCCGTGTCGTTCGAAGTCCGCTTTCCCGTCGCGATCATCGGCGGCGGCGGCACCGGGCTGACCGCCGCGCTGGCGGTGCGCGACGCCGGCGTGGACGTGCTGGTGCTGGAGCGCGACGGCACGCCGCTCGGCTCGACCGCGATGTCGACCGGGCTGATCCCCGCCGCCGGCACGCCCGAGCAGGCCGCCAAGGGCATCGAGGACAGCCCCAATCGCTTCGTCGCCGACATCCTCGCCAAGACCAAGGGCAAGACCGATGCGGCGATGGCCAGGACCCTTGCCGACGAATCCGCCGAGACCATCGCCTGGCTGCGCGACCGTCACGCCATCCCGCTCGCGCTGGCCGACGGCTGGCTCTACCCCGGCCACAGCGCCAAGCGGATGTACGGCACGCCCAATCGCACCGGCGGCGAACTGATGGCCGCGCTGGAGGCGGCCGCCGCCGCCACCGACGTCACGATCCTCACCGATGCGCCCGTCACCGCGCTCCATGTCGATGGCGAGCGGATCATCGGCGTGCGCACCACGCGCCCCGACGGCAAGACCTTCGACATCGGCTGCGACGCGCTGATCCTCGCCTGCTCGGGGTTCGGTGGCGATGCCGCGCTGGTCGCACGCTATATCCCGGAGATGGCCGAGGCCGTCTTCCACGGCCACCCCGGCAATCGCGGCGATGCGCTGCGCTGGGGGGAGGAACTCGGGGCGGGAATCGCCGACATCCACAGCTATCAGGGACATGGCGGGCTCGCGGCAGGCTACGGCGTGCCGATCCTGTGGCCGCTGATCACCGAGGGCGGTTTTCAGGTGAACGCCGCCGGCGAGCGCTTCTCGAACGAGGCCGCCGGCTATTCCGAGCAGGCCGCCAAGGTGAATGCCCAGCCGGGGCATGTCGCCTGGTCGATCTTCGACGCGCGGCTGCACGAACTGATGCTCGACTTCGACGATTACCGCGATGCCCTGCGCGCAGGCGCGATTGCCCAGGCGCCCACCATCGCGGACCTCGCCGCCGCAACCGGGCTCCCGGGCGAAGCGCTTGCGGCGACAGTCGCAGAAGTCGAAGCGCTGCGTGCGCAAGGCGGCAGTGATCGCTTCGGGCGCGATTTCTCCGGCAAGCCCGCGCTGGCAGCGCCCTGGTATGCCGCGAAAGTGACCGGCGCCCTGTTCCATACCCAGGGCGGTCTTGCCGTCGATGCCGACGCCCGCGTGCTCAAGGCGGATGGCACGCCCTTCCCCAACCTATTCGCCGGTGGTGGCGCGGCGCGCGGCATCTCGGGCATCGGAGCCGACGGCTATCTCGCCGGAAACGGGCTGCTGACCGCGACCACGTTGGGCAAGCTCGCCGGCCGCGCCGCCGCCCGTTTAACCGCCTGACGCAAAAACCTTTATCCGCTTGTCGGATAAATTGAGGAATCCTTCGCCCGCTGCCCGAGAATCAGGCATCATCGGGCCATGGAAAAAGGCGTCCCCATCCGATCCTTGAGTCGCGGTATCGCGGTCCTGCAGGCCATCAATCGCGGCGGTTCGCTTTCGATGATGGAAATCGCCCGCACCTCGCGCGTGCCCTACCCCACCGCCTGCCGCATCGTGCAGACGTTGCTCCACGAAGAGCTGATCGAGCGCGAACCGGCGCGGAAGAAGTACCGCCCGACCGCCCTCGTCCAAACCCTCGCCCACGGCTTCCAGGGCCACGCCCCGCTGGTGAAGGCGGCCCGCCCGCACATCGTGGAGGTGACGCGCAAGCTCGGCTGGCCGATCTCGCTATCGACCCACGTCGGCCATTCGATGGTGATCCGCGATTCGACCCACGCGCTCACCGCACTGACCTTCAATTCTTATTATCCGGGCTATCTGCTGCCGATCCTCGAGTGTGCGGCGGGCATCGTCATGCTCTCCTACATGACCGATGCCGAGCGCGACGGCATCCTCTACGGGCTGAAGCTGATGCCCGATCGATCGATGGGCCACATGATCCACCTGTTCGAAGAGGGCGGCCTTTCCGAGCAGATCCGGCGCGACGGCTTCGCGGCGCGCGGCAACAACCGCTTCACGCGCAATCCGGGTAAGACCTCGTCGATCGCGGTGCCTATCATCACCGAGGAAGGCGTCGTCGGCACGCTGACGCTCGCCTACTTCTCCGCCGCGATCAAAATGCACGACGCCGTCCAGCGCTTCGCCGAGCCGCTGAAGCTCGCCGCCAGCGCGATCGCAAGCGACATGCGGCATGGCGTGATCGGCACGGTGGCCCCGGAAAGCCCGATCAACATGGCCGCGCTCAACTAGGCGGCGGAAAAGCCCGCGATCTTCTCGATCGCTTCCTGCTCGCCGATCACTTCGGCCATCTTCGCGGCCATATCGAACAGGTTCTGCTCGTGCGGGCGGACATCGCGGTCGCCGCACGCCTCGCGGATCACGAACGGGCGGAAGCCGTGGCAGAGCGCGTCCAGCGCGGTCGCCCGCACGCAGCCCGATGTCGAGAAGCCGGTGATCATCAGCGTGTCGATGCCCTGCGCATGCAGCGTCGAGGCGAGCGGGGTGCCGAAGAAGGCCGAGGGATATTGCTTCGAGAGGACAAGCTCGCCGGGCTCGGGTTGCAGCGTCGGCGGGAAGGCGCCGAGCGGGGAGCCGAGGTCGAAGGCCTTCAGCGCCGGCACCTTGCGATAGAACATGCCGCCGTCGACACCGCCCGGCTGGTAGACGACGTTGGTGAAGATCACCGGCACGCCCGCCGCCCGCGCCGCCGCCGCCAGCCGCTCGTTCGACGCGAGCGCGCTCTCCACGCCCGCATAGAGCGCCGCCGTGGGATCGAGATAGGCCATCACGACGTCCACGATCAGCAGCGCCGGTCGGTCGCCAAACGCCAGACGGCCGCCGAAGCCCGCCGACTGATAATCGTCGTCCAGGTCACGTGCCGCCATAGCGGTTTCCTTCCTCGATCAGCCCGTCCAGCCCGGTCAGGCGGTTCATGTCGCCGAGCGCCCAGATTTGATCCGCCAGCGCATCGGTGGAGGCATCGGCCTTCAATGTCTTGAGCCAGCCCTCCGCCGCGCCCGCGAAACCGTGCATCAGCACCAGCGGATGCAGCGCCACCGCAAAGCCCAGGGCATCGAGGTCCGAGCCCTTCGTCGTCGCGCTCACTCCGCCCTCGACGAGATTGTGGACCAGCGGCACCCGCCCGGCAAAACGGTTCGCGACGGCCTGCGTGTCCTCGATCGTGCGTGGGCCTTCGACGAAGATCAGGTCGGCGCCCGCCTCCAGATAGGCCTCGGCACGATCGAGCGCCGTGTCGATCCCTTCGATGGCGACGGCGTCGGTCCGCGCGCTGATCAGCATCGCCTCGCGCGCATCGACGGCGGCACGGATGCGCCCGACGGCCTCGCCGAGCGGTACGACGCTCTTGCCCGCCATATGGCCGCAGCGCTTCGGGAAACTCTGGTCCTCGATCTGGACCGCGCTCGCGCCGGCACGCTCAAGCTGCCGGACGGTGCGCGCCAGCGTGAGCGCATTGCCGAAGCCGGTGTCGCCATCGACGATCAGCGGCAAGCTCACACGGTCACGGATCTGCGCGACGGTGTCGACCAGTTCGGTCGCGGTCACCAGCCCGATGTCGGGCCGCCCCAGCCGCGCCATCGAGAGCCCGCCGCCGGTGAGGAACGCCGCCTCGAACCCCGCGCGTTCGATCATCAAGGCGGTCAGCGCATCCCAGCACCCCGGAACCGTCAGCAGCCCGCGCTGGGCGAGCCGGTTCCGCAGCGTGCCGATATGGTCGCTCACGCCCGTCGGATCAGCCGAGCTGGCCGGGAATGTGGCTCTCGTGGTTGGCGAGATACCAGTCGGCGATCTCCTCGCGCGTCGCCCACCAGACGCCGGGCAGCGACTGGGCGTGGGTGATGAACTCACGGAGCGCGCGGATGCGGTGGGCACGGCCCGAGACGTGCGGATGGAGGCCGACGTTCATGATCCGCCCGCTCATCTCACCCTCGGCATAAAGGACGTCGAGTTCCTCGATCAGCGCCTGGGCGAACTGATCGGTCGTGTAATTCTTGCGGGTGATGAAGGTGAAATCGTTGATTTCGTTCGAGTAAGGTACGCTCACGATCGGCCCGCTCGGCGTCTTCAGCAAATAGGGCTGATCGTCGTTCATGATGTCGCAGTAGAAGCTGCAGCCATATTCGGCGAGGATATCCGCGGTCTGCAGCGTGCCGCGCAGCGACGACGACAGCCAGCCCTTCGACTTGCGGCCGACATATTTCTCGAACTGGTCGAGCGTGCGCAACACGATCTCGCGCTCGCGGGCCGGGTCCTGCGCGAAGTCGGTCAGCAGCTCGCCCTGCTCCCAATTGTGGGTCAGCAATTCCCAGCCGCGCTCCAGCACCGCATCGGTCATCGCCTTGCGGCGCTCGAAGGTGACGGCGTTGGTGGTGCAGCTCGCCTTGGCGCCTAGGCTGTCGAACAGCTCGATCAGGCGCCAGATGCCTACGCGCTGGCCATATTCGCGCCAGCTGTAGTTAGGGAAATCGGGCGTGTTGCCGGGCAGGATGTCGGGCAGGATCGACGGGCCGCCGGCGTAATAAGGCTTGGTCGTGTCCTTCGTCAGATCCCAGGTTTCGAGATTGAAGGTCAGGATCAGCGCGACGCGGGCGCCGTTCGGCCACTTGAGCGGCTTGCGTTGCGGAAGAGGGACGTAATCATATTCCATGCAATCAGCTCCGGTCCGACGCGCTTTGCGGGTGGCGACGTCTTAGGCCCCGCCACCTGCAGCGGCAAAGCCACGGCGATATTTCGTCGACAGGCGGACAGTCATGCGCCGAGGAAATCGGTCAGCAGCGCCGCGACCCGTTCGGTCTCCAGCGCGAAAAGGCCGTGGCCGACCCCGCGGAGCTCCACCATCCGGGCCTTCGGGAGCAGCGTCGCCGCGCGGTGCGTCGGTTCCCACAGATCGTCCTCGGGATTGAGCAGCAGCACCTCCTGCCCCAGCCGGCCGAGCGTCGCTTCCAGATCGTGGCGATAGACGGCGCCATAGCCGCGATACATGCCCGCGCCCGAGCGCAGATTCTCGACCAGCGAACGTTGCCGCCAATCGAGCGAGGCGCGAGGATCGGTGAAACCTTCGATCACCCGCCACATCGTGCCGAGATGGCTGCCGTCGGGCTGGATCGCGGGCGCATCGGGCAGGCTCGCGCGCTTGGCGGCCCGCTCGGCAGAGGAATAGAGCGGCAGCGAGACCAGAGCGATCCGCCGCACCCGATCCGGTGCCATCGCGGCCAGGGCGGCGGCGATCACCGATCCGGTGTGGTAGCCGATGATGTCGAACGACCGGCCCGGCGCGATGCCGTGCCCGTCGAGCCGATCCATCAGCGCGAGCATCTCCGCGGCATAATCCTCGATCTCGACCTCGGATGAGGGCGCGTCGCTGGCGCCATAGCCGGGCGTGTCGGGCGCCACGAGGGTCCGGCCATCGAGGGCCGCGAACAGCGGCTCCCAGATCCACCCGCTCTTGGGCGTCTGGTGCAGCATCAGCAGCGGCGGCGCCTGCCCATCGCCGGGCGCGAGGCGGAGATGGATCTGCCCCCATCGCCCTTCGGCATAGGCCCGATACGGCTGGCTCAACGAACAGGCTCCCTCGAACGGACAGCTGCGATCCACACCGTGCGCGCGGCGCCGGACAGGTTCGGACACTGCCCTATCCGACCTGCGGATATTTGCGGCATTGCAGCAGGGATAGTGCCTGCTTACGCCTAACGTCCCCCGCAGCAACGGAGGTGACATGAGCGCAAGCGTGACGGCCCCTCGGGAAGTCGAAAAGGCGGTCGCCCACGAACGCCTGCCGACCTCGCTGTGCGTCGGCTTCGGGATCGGCTCGTTCGGCATCTCGATCCTGCTCAACACGACGACAGTGTTCTTCCCCGCGATGATGACGACCGTGCTCGGCCAGTCCGCGGCCGTGGCCGGGCTGCTGCTGACGATCTCGAAGACCTACGATGCCTTCGCCGACGTCGCGATCGGCGCCTTCAGCGATCGCGTGAAGAGCCCGCGCGGGCGGCGGCGGCCGTTCCTGCTGGCGGGTGCGGTGCTGTCCGCTCTGTCCTTCATCATGCTATTCGCGCCGCCCGCCTTTACCGGCAAGGCGCTGATCGCCTGGATGGCGCTGGCGCTGATCGTCTATTCGACCGGCTATTCGCTCTTCTCGGTCCCGTACGTGGCCATGTCGGGCGAGATGACCGACGGCTATGAGGAGCGAACCCGGCTGCTCTCGTTCCGCGCCTTCTTCATCAGTTTCGGCCAGATCGCAGCCTCCGCCGGCACCGCCGGGCTGATCGCCTGGGCCGGTGGCGGGCGCGGCGGCTATGCGGTGATGGGCACGGCGGCGGCGGCGGCCCTCGCCATCACGATGATCGCCAGCTTCTTCGGCACGCGGCGCGCGCGCATCGTCCACGCCACGCCCGCCCGCATTCCGCGCAAGGAAGCGCTGAAGACATTGGCCTCTAACCGCCCGTTCCTGCTGCTGATGGGGGTCAAGCTCGCCCAATATATGGCGATCTCGATGATCAGCACGACGAAGCTGCTGTTCCTGCTCAACGTGCTGAAGGTCGGCTACGGCGGCCTGGTTAACCTGACATTGGTGCAGAACCTCGTCAGCGCGGTGTCGGTGCCGATCTGGGTGAAGGTCGCCAAGAAGATCGGCAAGCGCCCCGCTTACCTGCTCGCCACCGCCACGCTGGGGCTGCTCTACCTCAGCTGGTATTGGACCGATGCCAACATCTCGATGACCGCGATCTGGGTGCGCGGCGCGATCAACGGCGTCGCGGCCTCGGGCACGGCCCTGCTCAGTATCGCGATGCTGCCCGACGTGATGGAATATGATTTCCGCCGCACGGGGCTGCGCCGCGAGGGCGTCTTCTCCAGCGTCTACACCATCCTCGAAAAGCTCGGCTACGCGCTCGGCGCAGGCGTCATCGGCATCTATCTCGCCTATGAGCATTATATCCCGACGATGCAGGGCAAGCTCGTCACCCAGCCGCACAGCGCCATCATCGCGCTCTACGGCGGCGCCAGCCTGATCCCGGCCGGACTCGTGGTGATCAGCCTGATCCTGATGTGGTTCTATCCGCTCGACGAGAAGCTGCTGCGCAAGACCGAGGCGCTGGCGCGATGATCCGGGGGGCGTTGCTGGCCGCGCTGCTGGCCGCCACCGCTCCCGCCCAGCCCGCGCACCCTGCCGAGCGCCGGGCCTATGTCGACGGGCAATGGGGGCAGGTCCACGTCCGCCTCTATGGCCCCAAGACCGGCATCCCGATCGTGCTCGTCCACAAGATGGTCTGGTCGTCGGTCGAATTCTCCCGGGCGGCGCCCTTCCTCGCGGCGCGCGGGCTGCGGGTGATCGCGGTCGACCTGCCCGGTTACGGCCTCTCCGACGGTCCGGAAAAGGAGCCGAGCGCAGACGATTATGCCGATGCGCTGCTTCCCGTGCTGGACCAACTCCACGTCCGCCGCGCGGTGATGCTGGGCACCAACACCGGCGCCACGATCGTCACCGCCTTCGCACTCCGCCATGCCGACAGGACGCGCGCGATCGTCCTCGACGGGCCGCCGGTGTTCAAGGGCGAGGTGCTGAAGACCCTGCTCGCCGAGCCGGAGTTCGACCGGCGCGGCAGGCCCGGCGGCGCCGAGTTCACCGCGCGCTGGGGCGAGGTCGATGCGATGGCCAAGGGCATGCTCGATCCCGAGACGATCCACGTCGGCCTGATGCAGTTCTTCCAGGCCGGGCCGCACTATCTCTACGGCCATCAGGCGATCTTCAAATATCCGCTGGAGGCGCGGCTGGCCGAGGTGAAGGTGCCGGTGCTGTTGCTGACCTACAAGGGCGATCAACTGCGCGCTGCGAGCCTGGCGCTGAAGGCGGAATATCCGCGCTTCACGCTCGCCGAGACGCCTTTCCCGCGGATGATGGCGGATTTCCAGGACCCCGGCCCCTGGGCCGATGCGGTCGCCGACTATGCGTTGAAGCAGGCCCGTTAAGCCGCCGCGCGCTGCCCCGGCAACACGCGCAGCGACACGTCGCAGTTCGTCAGCGGATCGACGCCATCGCTCGTGACGAGGATCTGGTCCTCGACGTGGAGGTTGCCCCAGCCGATCTCGTAATAGGGCATGTCGAGCGAGAAGATCATATTCTCCTCGAACACGAACTCGCCGTTACCGCCGGGCAGGACCGGGCCGATCGGGATCTTGTGGTCCGAATGCTCCAGCCCGATCGAATGCGGGGTGGCGAAGAAGAAGCCTTCGAAGCCCGCCGAGCGCACCGCATCGATCACCGCGTCTGAGACTTCCTTGCCGGTGACGCCGGGCTTCACGACCTCCAGCACGCGGGCGCAACCGACCTCCAGCGCCCTGGCGCGGCGGACCAGTTCCGCGCTCGGCTCGCCGACGCAGGCGATGCGGCCGAGATCGCCGAGGTAATTCTTGTAGTCGCACAGGCCGTCGAAGGTGATCGGCTCGTTCGGCAGCACCTGCCCCAGATGCTGGTTGGTGCCCGCCTGCCCGGTCGCTAAGTAGATGCCCCGCGCGCCACGCTTGGCGAGTTCGGTGTTGTAGATCACCTCCAGCTGCTCGCGCGGCATGCCGGCTTCCAGGCTGGCGATCGTGATCTCCAGCGCTTCTTGGTTGATCCGCGCGACATCGCGCATGATCGCGATCTCGGGCGCCGTCTTCACCATGCGGATCTCGCGGAACAGCGTCGTCGCGTCGCTGACCGAGACGTGCGGCAGCCCGATTTCCTGCAGCCAGGGGCCGACGCGCGGATCGTCCGATCCGAGCTTTCCACCCTCCAGCCCGGCCTCGACCACGGCCTTCTTCAGCGCATAGGTGGCGTTGACCGAGGCATTGCCGCGGCTCGCCTCCTGATAGGCCAGATAATCCTTGTCGCGCGGGCTCAGGCTATCGTGCCGGATCGGCCACTTCATGCCGTACTGGACGTGCTCGGGATCCTCGACGTCGGGGTCGAAATCGCGGCGATCCTGATAGATCGGGTGCACATAGCTCTGGATGCTAGGCATCCAGGTCGAATCCGGGCGGTGGAAGAAGCGCAGATGCTCGACACCGGTCACGATCAGCGCCGCCGGAGCGGTGGGATCGCGGGGCAGCAGGGCGTAGTTGTAGAAGGTCCGCCGCATCCGCATCAGCGCGCCCCAATAGTCCGACAGATAATGGACATTGAGCGGGCTGACCGCGATCAGACCGTCGAGCCCTTCGCGATCCATGATCGCATAGGCCCGTTCCTTGTTGAGCAACATCATCTACGCCTTGGCTGGGTGAGGGCGCGCCACCGACGCGCCCTGATCCCGTCTTACTTGAAGGTCAGCGATCCGCGGATGCCGAAGGTGCGACGGTCCGGCGCCGCCAGCACGATCAGGTTCGAACCCTGCGTCGCCAGGCTGTTGGGATTGGCGTTGCGCAGGATGTTCGAGGGCACCTTGCTGTCGTTGAGGTTCCGCACGAACAGCTCGATCTTGTAGGCGCCGTTGTCGACACCGATCGTCGCGTTCACGCGCTCGCCGGCCTTCAGGTAGGCGACATTGGCCTCGGTCGCGTACTGCTTGCCCGTGTAGACCATGTCGGCGCGGCCGTTGAACCGCCACTTACCGCTGATCGCCGTGTTGTAGTTCACGCCGATCGTGCCGCTGAACTGCGGGTAACGCTCCATCTCGTTGCCGACCGGATTGACGACGTTGTTGACGTTCACGCACTCCGAACACTGGGTGTAGAGCACCTTGGTGTGCGCCCAGTTGAACGTGCCGTCGAACGACAGCGCGTGCGTGACGCGATAGGTGGCCTCCAGCTCGATGCCCCACAGATCGGTGCTGCCGTTCGGGAAGGTCAGCGTCGCGGTGGACGTCGTCGTCGCGGTCGGCGTCGCGAAGTAGGGGATGTTCTGGTTGATCTGGCGATGGCGCCAGAGGCCATAATAGCCGTCGAGCAGCAGCAGCAGCTTACGATCGAAGAAGTCGCCCTTCACGCCCACTTCGTAGCTGTTGAGCTTCTCTTCCGGCACAGCGAGCGGCACCGAGCCGCCCGGCGCGTTCGCATTGATCTGCGCCTGCTGGAAGGCCGTGAACGACACGAAGTTCGAGTTGAACGTGCCGGGGCGCGTGCCCCGTGCCCACGATGCATAGACGCTGGCACTGGGCGCGACCTTGTACGACACGATCACGCGCGGCGAGAAGGACTTGAAGGTCTGCTGCAGATCGACCGACGGCGTCGTCGCACCGACCGGCGTGACGATGTGGTGGATCTTGTCCCACTGATAGCGGCCTTCACCCGAGATCGTGAGGGCATCGGTGATGTCGTAGCTCAGCGATCCGAAGATGCCGTAGGTGCGGGCCTTGTAGTGGGTCGGCAGCGACAGGTTCGTGATCGTCGCGACACCGGCGGTGGGACGAAGCGCCTTCACCTGGAAGGAGATGTCTTCGTCATAGTAGTTGCCGCCGATCATGGCCTTCAAGCGGCTTCCGGTCGGCGAGGCCAAGCGGACTTCGGCCGACTTGTTGTGGATGTCATAGGGAAGATAGACGCTGGAATAATAGCCGGTGCCGTCGGGCGCGCGGTTGTAGGTGTCGGTCAGCGCCGCCCAGCGGTTGCGGTTCTGGCCATAGAGGGCCGATGCCACGAAGCCGTTGAAATCATAGTCGGCCGAGACGTTGGCCTGATATTCCTTGCGGCGGAAACCGAGGCTGCCGATGAAATCGTCGGGCAGCACCGCGCCGCCGGTCATCAGCGCCGGGATGTTCGTCGTGTTGTTCTGCGACATGCGATAGGTCGGCGCGCTGCCGATGCCGCCGCAGATGTAGCTGAGGCCGCCGATCACGCGGACGCCGGTGCCGCCGGCGTTGCAATTGTAATCCTGCTCGGTCAGCACCGCCTGCGCCGAGGGGCCGTCCTTGTCCTGCCACATCGTGAAGTAACCGCGGATCTTCAGATCCTCGACCGGCTTGGCGATGAAGCTGGCGGCGAAGGACTTGGTATCGCGCTCGCCAAGTTTGCCCGAATAGCCGAAGTTATCATACTGGCCGTCGGTGTGGTAATAACGGCCCGACACGCGAACCGCGAGCTTGTCGCGGATCAGCGGCCCTTCGACCGAGACGGAATCGTCGGTCTCGCCATAAGACGCGTAGGACGCCTCGGCATGCGCCCGGAACGAGGTGAGCGACGGCGCCCGCGTGACGAAGCTGACCGCGCCGGCGAAGGTCGCACGGCCGAAATAGGCGCTCTGCGGGCCCTTCACCACTTCGACCCGCTCGATATCGCTGAGGCCGGGGATCGAGGCGTTGGGGATGGCGATGCCGTCGACGAACACCGTCGCCGCCTGGCGGTTGGGGCTGTCACCCGGATACATGCCGCGCATCGTGATGGTGTGGAAGCTGCGGTCGTTCCGGTTCGCCGCCGAATTCTCGTAGCGGAGGCCGGGAACGTAGTCGTTCAGCTCGTTGAAGCCCTTGACGCCACGCTCGGTCAGCTGATCGCCGCTGAGCGCGGTGATCGCGACCGGCACGTTGATCAGATTTTCGCCACGCTTACGGGCGGTCACCGTGATGACCGGCGCCGCGTCGCTTTCGGCCGAAGCCTCGGGAGCGGCAGCAGGAGCGGCGGCGGCGGCCGCCGCCGGCATCGCGAGGGCCAGCATGGCCGATCCCGCGGAAAGAAGAGCAAGCACTCGTGTCGTCGAATTGGCCATGTCGTTGCCCCTTGTTATGCCGCCGCCGCGTTGCGTCTAGGCTGATCGCATTGGCTTGCTGGGCACCATGAGCGGCTTTGTGACGCCGAACGTCCATATTTTCACGCCGAACTCTCCGACAGGTGACCAACGGCTCGGCGCTTGACCGCTGTGCGGAGAGTGAAGTGGCGGGTCTTCTCGCGACGGGATGCGGGCGCCATGATCGCGGAATGACGCAGCCACCGAACCCCGACCGCCAGATCAAGATCATGTCCTTCCCGGTATCGACGGGAGCGCATATCGCGGGCTGGCTGCACCCGTCCGCCGATGCGGGCAAGGCGCATACGATCGGCTTCCAGCGCCGCACCGCGCTGACCTGCGAGCGCGGCCTGTTCGATGCCATGTTCATCGCGGACGCGCAGGGCTTCCGGAAGATCGAGGGCCGCGACGCCTTCTGCCGCGTGGACGTGCCGCGCTTCGATCCGGTGACGCTGCTGGCGGCACTCAGCGCCGTGACCAGCCACCTCGGGCTCGTCGGCACGCTCTCGACGAGCTATAACGAACCTTACTCCGCCGCCCGCCGCTTCGCGACGCTGGACCATGTCTCGGAAGGGCGTGCCGGCTGGAACGTCGTCACCTCGACCAGCGAGAACGAGGCGCATAACTTCGGCCGCGACACCCATTTCGGCCATGCCGAGCGCTATGCGCGCGCCCATGAGTTCATCGAGGTCTGCAAGGCTCTCTGGGACAGCTGGGACGACGATGCGGTCGTGGCCGATCGCGTCGGTGGTCGCTACTTCGATCCGGACCGGCTGCACGGCCTCGGCCATCGTGGCGAGCATTTCCGCGTCGCCGGCCCGATGACCCTGCCCCGGCCGCCGCAGGGCTATCCGGTCATCGTCCAGGCCGGCGCCTCGGCCGATGGGCAGGCGCTGGCGGCAGCGACCGCCGAAGTCGTCTTCAGCTCCAACCCTGCGCAGGCCGGGGCGAAGGCCTATTACGATTCGCTGAAGGCCGATGTCGTGGCCGCCGGCCGGAACGCCGGCGACTGCCTGATCCTCTCGGCGGTCCAGCCGATCGTCGCGCCGACCGAGCGTGAGGCGAACGAGATCGCGGCCGAACTTCACCGCTTGATCCAGCCGGCGGTTGCGCTCAGCTTCCTGCAGATGTCGCTGGGCCATGTCGTCGATCTCTCGCAGCACGATCCGGACGGTCCGCTGCCCGATCTGCCCGAGACGTCTGGATCGCAAAGCACGCAGGCGCGGCTCGTCGCGTGGGCGAAGCGCGACAATCTCAGCATCGCCGAACTCGCGCGCCATTCCGCCGCCGGCCGCACCTCCAAGACCCTGACCGGAACGCCCGAGCAGGTTGCCGACGCTTTGGCGACGTGGTTCACCGAGGGGGCCAGCGATGGCTTCGTCGTGGCGCCGCCCTATCTGCCCGACAGCCTCGACGCGTTCGTGGACGGTGTCATCCCCATCCTGCAGGAGCGCGGCCTGTTTCGCACCGCCTACGAAGGCACGACGCTGCGCGAGAATCTCGGCCTCAAGCGCCCGCCGAGCCGTTACGAGGCGCATCCCGAACTGCACGTCGAGCCAGAGATATGGTGACGCGGCGCGGGCTGCTGGCCGGGGCACTGGCGCTTGCCGTCGCCCCCGCGCGGGCGGCGGGGCCGAAGGTCGTCGCATCGGACCTCTTCTTTCCGGAGGGGCCGTGCGTTACCGGATCGGGCGACCTGCTGTTCGTCGAGATCGGCGCGAAGCGTTTGCGGCGGCTTTCCTCCGACGGCCACTTGTCGACGGTCGCGGAGTTGGGCGGCGGCCCCAATGGGTGCGCGATCGGCCCCGACGGCGCGGCCTATATCGCCAACAACGGCGGCCTGAGCTTCCGGCGCGAGGCCGATGGCCGCATCGCGCTCACCGGCGTGCCAGCCGATTATGCGTCCGGCTCGATCCAGCGCGTCGATCTCAAGACCGGAGCGGTGAAGACTCTCTACACGCAGTGCAACGGCCACCGGCTCAACGGCCCCAACGACATCGTCTTCGATTCTCACGGCGACTTCTGGTTCACCGACACCGGCAAGATCCGCCCGCGCGACCGGGACAATGGCGGCCTCTATTGGGGCAAGGCCGACGGATCGGAGATCCGGGAGGTGGCCTTCCCGCTGAACGCGCCGAACGGCATCGCCCTGGGCGCCGACCGCACCAGCCTGTACGTGGCGCTCCAGGACAAACGACAGATCGCGGCCTATTCCATCGTGGCGCCGGGAGCGCTCGACGCGATGGGGACCACACCCCGCGCGAAAGTGTTCGCGGCACCGAGCGGCCCGTTCTCGATCGACAATATCGCCATCGAAGAGGGCAGCGGGATCGTCGCGGCCGCCGTCGGCTACGGCGGGCTGGCAGTGCTGGCGCCGGACGGCAGCCTGCGCGAGATGGTGAAGCTCGACGATCCGGTCGTCACCGCCATGGCCTTCGGCGGGCCGGACCGGAAGACGCTGTTCGTCACGCTCTCGACGACGGGGCGCATCGTCGCGCTCGACTGGCCGCGCGCCGGCCTGCCCTCCACCTTCGGGATGCGCGCCTAGGGCCTAGAGCGGCTTCACCCGCAGCGTCGTGTTCATCGAGGTGATCGGCTCGCAGCCGTCGGCGCGGACGATCATCATGTCCTCGACATGCGTCGTGCCCCAGCCGAACTCATGGTAGGGCATGTCGAGCGTGAAGACCATGTTCTCGAGGAAGCGCAGCTCGTGGGTGCCGGGCATCTCCGCCCCCACCGAGACCGGGTGGTCGGTATGCTCGAGCCCGACGGAGTGGGGTCCGGCGATCACGAAACCGGGGAAGCCCTCGTCCCGCACCGTCTTCAGCGTGAGATCGACGATCTCCTTGAAGGTTTTGCCGGGGCGGATGTTCTCATAGGCGATCTGGAGGGCACGGTTCACGGCGGTGAAGCGATCGAGCATCTCCTGCGTGGGTTCGCCGAAGAAGACCGAACGGCCGACGTCGCCGCGATACTGGCGGTAGGTGCCCACGCTATCGATCTTGATCAGCTCATTGGCCTCGACCTCGCCCGTCGCAAGACCGCGGATGTTGGCGGTGATCCATTCCGATCGCCCGCCCGCCTCGGCCATCGCCATGGCATGGAGGCGCCCCAGTTCGTCGAGCGGCATGCCGACGTGCATCGCGTCGATCACCCGGTCCAGCGCCGCCTCGCTCATCCTGCCGGAGATCTTCAGCAGCTCGATCTCCTCGGGAGACTTCACCATCCGGATTTCCTTGAAGATGTTGAGCGCGTCGACGCCTCGCAGATCCTCCAGCCCGATCGCATTGAGCCAGCCGCAGACGCGCGGATCGTCGAAGCCCAGCCGCGCCTTATCCAGCCCCGCCGTCCGGATCGCGCTGGCCAGCGCGCGCGCCGCGGTCGTCTCGGCACCGCCGCGGTGCATGGCGTAGCGATCGAGCAACTGGCGGTCGCGCGGCTGCAGGACGGCATTCTCCCGCGTCGGGAAGGGCGTGAGCGGCGCGTCCTTGATCGCATCGGCGGTGACGATCTGATCGCCGACCTCGCCGACCTCTTCGGTCGAGAATTCATAGTCGCGCGCCGGGATCGCCTTGGGCGCGACGCGGGTGATGAAGGTCGCCACGTTGGGCATCCACGTCGGCACATGTTCGAGGTGGTAGACGCCGGTGCCGGGCATGATCAGCGCGGCGGGCCGATCCTCGTCACGCGGCAGGAATGCATAGAGCGTGTAGTTCCGCGACATGAGGAACATCGATCCCCAATAGTCGGAGAGATAATAGATGTTCTCCTGGAAGGCGGCGACCAGCCCGTCGAGGCCGTGGCGGTCCATAACCTGATTGGCGCGTTCCCGGTTGAGCAGCATGACGATCCTCACTTTCGGCGCACGATGCTGCCGGGCGTGCTATGCCCCGTGCGTTGGTAATTGAGGCAAGGATCGAATGTCGATGCCCGCCAGTCGGATAGGCCCGCCGAGCGCCATTCGCGCAAGCGCCCCGCATGGTCAGATCGAGCATGGCTGACGACGCGCTCTCTTCCGGAAGATTGTCCTTCCGCACCCAGTTCGGCTGGGGCCTCGGCACGCTCGGCCTGACCGCATTTATGGTCGGCAGCTACCTGCTGCTGCGCTTCATGACCGATTATATGGCGGTGCCGCCCGCGATCGCGGGCACGATCTTCGCGCTCGCCAAGGTCTATGACGGGATCGCCGATCCGATCATCGGCGGCCTGAGCGATCGGACACAGACGCGCTGGGGGCGCCGCCGGCCCTTCCTGCTGGCCGGGGCCTTCGCCTGCGCGCTGACCTTCATGCTCGCCTTCAACGCCCCGATCGTCTCCAGCCGCACGCTGGCGATGGCGATGCTGGCGGGCCTGCTGATGCTCCACGCGACGAGCTACGCGATCTTCGCCGTGCCCTATATGGCGATGCCGGCCGAGATGACCGACGATCCGCACGAGCGATCGAAGCTCATGTCCTTTCGCGTGATCAACGGATCGCTCGGCAACCTCGTCGGCGGCTGGGCGACGACCACGCTGATCGCCTTCTTCGGCGGTGGCCTCGCCGGGCACCGCGCGATGGGCATCATCATCGGCCTGCTGATCTTCGTGATCCTGGGATCGTGCCTGCTGCTGACATCGAAGGCCAAGCTTCGCGAGGCGCCCTCCGAAGGGCATCCGCCCTACAGCCAGCAGATCCGCAGCGCGCTGCGCAACCGGCCCTTCATCATCCTGCAGGCCTGCAAGCTGATGCTGCTGAGCGCCGCCGGGGTGCATACCGCCTCCGCCGCCTTCTTCGTCCAGCGGCGCCTCGAAGCGTCCGATTATTGGCTCGGCTGGATCTACGCGACGCTGACCGTGGGGACGGTGATCGCCCAGCCGTTGTGGCTGCGGCTGGTGCGGCGGCTGGGCAAGCGCAACGCCTACACGGTCAGCGGCCTGTTCACCGCTGTCACGTGGCTGGCGTGGCTGCCGTTCGGCCCCGGCACCGCAGCGCCGATCATCCTGCTGATCGGCACGCTCGCCGGCATCGGCAACGGCGGCATCGTGATGATCAGCCAGTCGATGCTGCCCGACACGATCGAATATCAGTTTCGCGAGAGCGGCCTGCACATCGCGGGAAGCTTCGCCGGGCTCTACATCACGGTCGAGAAGATCGGTCAGGCGATCGGCGCATCGGTCACGGGCATCGTGCTCGGCCTGTTCGGCTATATCGAGGGGCATGGCGGCACCAAGATCGTCCAGCCGCCGAGCGCGATCACCGGCGTGACGATCTGCTACTGCATCCTCTCGACCGCCTTCCTGCTCGCCAGCGTCGCGATCCTGCGCTTCTATCCGCTCGACGAGCGCACGATGAAGCTGCGCACGCGCAAGGCCGTGGCACCGTGAGCGCGCGCCGCCGCGTCGCCATTCCGGGGCAATCGGAGGTCGAGGATCGGCTGCTCGCGATGGTCGCGGCGCTCGCCTCCGAACTCGCGGTGACCCGCGAGCGGCTGGACACGGTCGAACGCCTGCTCGGGCAGAAGACCATCCTCGATGCATCCGAGATCGAGGCCTTCGTGCCGTCGCCGTCCGACGCCGCGCAGCGGGACGGCATCCGTCGCCGCATCATCGATCGTGTGTTCCGTCCCGCCCGCGACGCGGCGACAAGGGCACGGAGCGAGCAGGAGACCGGGCAATGACCCATCCGATGTTGCCGTCCGCCACCCATGACGAAATCGCCGAACAGCTCTTCGTCCGCGACCTGAAACTCTATCTGGGCGAGGCGGTGGAGCCCGAATGGCGCGCCGTGGCCGAGGCGATCGATCCCGGCGCCGCCAGCAATGCCCGCGTCGAGACGACCTACGAGCAGCTTCAGGAGGATGATCGATTCGGCACCTGGCTGAGCCTGCGGCGGACGAGCCAGGAGATGCTGTGGGATGCGGTCGGCGCGTCGGTCACGCGACAGGCGGATACGCTGAACGCCCGTGCGATGGACTTCGCCGCCGGCGGATCGCTGACGCTCGATCCGGACTTCGCACTCCCCGCCTATCTCGCCGATCGCAACGTCCACCTGATGCCCGGCGGCTATGATGCCGATCCCGGCGGCGTGGCGCA
>Ga0164294_10000816_pt1 | contig 29575 bp, 18 predicted proteins | sample GEODES005metaG_FD_111479 | JGI IMG/M metagenome (GOLD analysis project Ga0164294, IMG submission 111479) | Oligotrophic lake water microbial communities from Sparkling Lake, Wisconsin, USA - GEODES005 metaG | ecosystem: Environmental > Aquatic > Freshwater > Lake | place: USA: Sparkling Lake...
AATTTCTTGAAACCCGACGAGCTCAATCCGCGCAGCCTCAATGATGCCTTGAAATGAGCTGCACGGGTCAAGGTTCTTCGCGCACCTCTGAGCCAGATGATCCCAAAGATTGATTCTTGCCGCCTCGCAATTGCGTGACATGAAAGAGACATGCTCAGGATCGCCTGTTTTCTCCTCCTCACTTCCACCCTCTTCGCCGCCGACCTCGTTTTGAAGCCCGGCAACCTCCCCGCCGTGCTCGAACAAGCTCGCAAGGCTCCGAAACCCGTGCGCATCGTCGTCGAGGATGGCGTGCATCCGATCACGGAAACCATCACCCTCGGCAAAGATGACTCGCAGGTGACGTGGGTGGGTAAAAAGGCGGTGTTTTCCGGTGGCAAGGCGATCACGGGATGGACGAAAGCGGACGGAGGACTCTGGAAAGCATCGCTGCCAGAAAAGACGTGGAAGTTTGAGCAGCTCTGGATCAACGGACGCCTCGCGACGCGGGCACGCTCACCCAACAAAGGCTACTTCCACATCACGGATGCCGTCGGTGCGGGAGTGTTCCCGGATTTGACCAAGGACATGAACTTCCATGCCTTCTCCGTCGCTCAGGAGCAGTATGACATGATCAAGGCGATCCCGGCAGAGCAGCGGGACAATGCGCTGATCACCGTCACGCACGCCTGGGCCGTGGGCCAGTGCCGCATCAAGGCATTGGACGATGCCACGCAGGCGGTGCAGATCAAAGGCCGCGCGGCTTATCCCTTCGTCGAGTTCGAGCCGGATCAGCGCTATTGGATGGAGAACTTCCGCGCGGCACTGGATGCTCCGGGCGAATGGTTTCTCGATGCCGCCAAAGGCGAGGTGCTTTATCAGCCGATGGATGGCGAGGACATGACGAAAGCGGAAGTCATCACCCCCGTGGCGGACAAGTTTCTCGTCATCAAAGGAGCGAAGGACATCCGCTTTGAAGGCATTTCGTTTCAATATGGGCACTACCTGTATCCAGAGGAGGGTTTGCACGACGGACAGGCGGCCACGAAGACCGATGGAGCCATCGAGATCGAGGACAGCAGCGGCATTCGCTTTGAGAACTGCGAGGTCGCTCACGTGGGACGGCACGGGATCTATTTCAAAAACGGCTGCTCAGACTCGCAGGTCGTGCATTGCCACCTGCATGACCTCGGCGCAGGCGGTGTGCGCATCGGCGAGACGAATCGCCCAGCCGATGAGCGCGTGAATCATCACATCGTCGTGGATGATTGCATCATGCAGCACGGTGGGCGGTTGCATCCAAGTGCCTGCGGCGTGGTGATGACGCACACGCGTTACTGCTCGGTCAAACATTGCGACATCGGCGACTTTTACTACACCGGCGTCAGCGCGGGCTGGAACTGGGGTTATGGCGACACCTCCTCACGCGAGACGCTGCTGGAGAACAATCACATCCATCATCTCGGCTGGGGTTATCTCAGCGACATGGGCGGCTACTACGGCCTCGGCACCTCGCCCGGCACCGTGCTGCGAGGCAATCATGTGCACCACATCGTCAGCCATCGCTACGGTGGCTGGGGGCTCTACAACGACGAAGGCAGCGCCGATACGCTGATGGAAAACAACCTCGTGCATGACACCTGGAACGCGGGCTTTCATCAGCACTATGGCTACTTCAACACCGTGCGGAACAACATCTTCGCCTTTGGTCACACGGCGCAGGTGCAGGCCTCGCGGAACGAGCCGCGTCTGCGCTTCAAATACGAACGCAACATCGTCGTGTGGGAGCCGGACGTGCCGCTGCTCGATGGGGGCGATTGGAACTGGAAACTCAACGATCCTCCCGGACGCGGCGAGCCGAAAGACACCGCCATTTTCCGCAACAACCTCTACTGGCCCACCGACGGCAAAAAGCCCGCGTTGCTCACCAAAGCCCACTACACCTGGGATGAATGGCGCAAGCTCGGCCGCGACTCCGGCACGATCTTTGCCGATCCGATGTTCGAAGACACCGCCAAACGCGACTTCCGTCTCAAACCCGGCTCACCTGCTGATAAAATCGGCTTCAAGCCCTGGGACCTCACGCTCGCCGGCGTGCGCAAAGCAGATGCCGCGTGGGTGGCCCTCGCCGCGAAAGGAAGCGCGTATCCGAACTGGGAAACCGATGCCCGTCCTTGGCCGTCGCCGCCTTACAAGGTCGATCAGAGCTTTGAAACCGCACCGCTCGGCGTCATCGGCATCCGCAATGCCAAGTGCGATCGTCCCCGCGAACAGAAAGATGTGGGCGAAGGCTTTGGCGTCAGTGAAGAAGCCGCCTCGCCCATCCCTCTGGAAGGTGGTGCACCTTCCAAGCGAAGCCTCAAAGCCCAGGACATGCCCGGTCTCGTCCATAGCTACGATCCCGTGCTCGATATCTACCCAAGGTGGGAAGCTGGCACCTTCCACGTCAGCTTCGACATCATGGCGCAGGAAAGCGCCGAGTGGTTCTTCGAAATGCGCGTGAAAGGCGGCGAGTTCGCCGCTGGCCCCTATGTTCGTTATCAGAAAGGCAAACTCGTCGCCAACAACGGCAAGAGCGTTCCTTTGGCCGACATCAAGCCCGGCGAATGGTGCCGCATCGCCATCACCGCCACCACCGGTGCAGGGAAATACGACATCACACTCACCCGCGAAGACGGCACAAAGCAGGACTTCAAAGACATCCCCTGCAAACCCACCTGGAACGCCGCGAGCTACCTGCTCTTTAGCTCGCTGGCGGACAAGAAGACGGCTTACTTCATCGACAATGTGAAGCTAGAGTAGAGTGGCTTAGTCTTTAGCCGAATCGTTGACCAATAAACGCAGCTAAAGCAGCATCCATATGATGAAACACCTCGGACTCTTCCTCGCCACGATCATCAGTGCCCACGCCGCCGAGCCCCAGGCCACACCGCATCCCGTGCCATGGGAGTTCGCGTCGGATCGCTACCGTGTCACGGTGAACGGCAAGTCAGTGAGCGTGTTCCTTGCGTCGATGAATCTGCACTTCGCGAGCTTCGATTTCACCGGGCAGGCGGACGTGCAGGTCACTATCAACGAGAACGATTACAACCGCAGCGATGGCAACACTTACCTCAAGCCGGATGAGTTCTGGCAGGGCAACGCCGTCGTCCGCCCGTTGTCGCGCGGCATCAAACCGAAGACCGATGGACGCAAGGTGACGTTCTCCATCACGCAGCCGGGCCAATACGCCATCGAACGTCCCGGCACGGGCCACTTTGAGGACGAGGTGCTATTTCTCTTCGCCAACCCGCCTGAGAAAGATGTCCCGCTTCAGAACGATCCCAAAGTCATCTGGCTCGATGCGGGCACGCACCAGCGCTCGGTGGAACTGACCAGCGGCCAGACGCTTTATCTCGCGCCTGGAGCCGTGCTCTATGGGGCCATCAACATCTGGAACGCGGAAAACGTGCGCATCTGCGGACGTGGTGTGGCGGTTTACAACGGCCCCAACTCCCGCAACTTCGACTCCGGCTGGATGTCCCGCCCAAACTGGCATCCGCTGACCACGCACAACGTGAAGAACCTCGCCGTGGAGGGTGTCACTTTTGTGAACCGCGCCCGCACCTGGAGCCTGCAGTTCCGGCGCACGACCGATTCCACCTTCGACAACATCAAGGTCATCGCCTCCACGCCTGAAAACCTCAACTGCGATGGCATGGACTGGTATGGCGGGGGCCGCGCGGTGGTGCGCGATAGTTTCATTCGCTCGGCCGACGATTGCCTGGCGATCTTCGCCGAGGAGGCCAGCAACGCCCTACGCGTGGATCGCGGCGGTGGCGGGCATCTTCCAAGCGCACCGCAGAAGCAGACGCCACCTACCCGCGGTGAGTTCCATAGTCTCAAGGTCGAGCGATGCGTCTTCTGGCCTACGGTGGCAAACATCCTCCGCGCAGGTTGGAACAACCAATCGCTCAACACGACTGATGTCACCATCCGCGATTGCGATGTGATCCATTCGCGTGGATTGCGAGAGAAGCCATGGATGGGGGCGGACTGGGCCCTGTTCACCACCGTGATTCCAGAGGGCACGGGCATGTGCCAGCACCGCGACTATCTGTTTGAAGACATTCGCGTCGAACACTCCTTTGCCTTGCTCGGCGTGAACTGGCCGCAGGCGACGCTGCGGAATTTTCACTTCAAAAACATCCAGATCGCCGGTGCGGCAGGCAAGAGCCTGATCAAAGCCAATGCTGACGGCATCACCTTCGACGGCGTGCGCATCAATGATCGAGCGGCGCAGTCGCCCAACGACCTCAACCTCACCATCGAAGGCGACGCAAAGAACCTCCGCTTCTCTCCAGCAGAGAAGTGAGCGGCCATGGACCAGCGGTAGAAACCGCATCTTCATCTCCTTCCCAACTTTTGCATGAAACATACCCTCACTCTCTTCACGCTCCTCGTCCTGTCCGTCACCGCATGTGCCGCCACCGTCACCACCTTTGCTGGGACCGGCACCAAGGGCTACTCCGGCGATGGTGGCCCTGCCGACAAGGCCGAACTCAACAACGTCTTCGGTGTCGCGCGTGGGCCGGATGGCTATCTCTACATTTGCGACATGGACAATGCTCGCGTGCGCCGTGTCGGACCGGATGGCAAGATCGAGACTTATGCGGGCAATGGGGTGCGTGGGCGCAAAGGCGATGGCGGTCCGGCGGACAAGGCCTCGCTGAACATGCCTTATGAGCTGGCCTGGGACCTGGCTGGCAATTTGTTCATCGTTGAACTGGCCAACCATGCGGTGCGACGCGTGGATGCGAAGACGCGCATCATCACCACCATCGCGGGCACGGGCAAACAAGGGTTCAGCGGCGATGGCGGACCGGCGACGGAAGCGCAGTTCAATCAACCGCACAGCCTCGCCTTCGACTCTGCGGGCGATCTCATTGTCTGCGACATTATCAACCATCGCGTGCGCAGGATCGACATGAAAACGGGCCTCATCTCGACGTGGAGCGGCACCGGCGAGGCGAAGACTGCGCCCGATGGCTCGCCCATCACTGGTTCGCCGCTCAATGGTCCGCGTGCCCTCGCTTTTGGTGCGGATGGCAAATGCTACCTCGCCCTGCGCGAGGGCAACGCACTGCTCCTGCTCGATCCGAAGGCGAACACGCTCAAACGCGTCGCTGGCACTGGTAAATCCGGCTTCACCGGCAATGGTGGTCCTGCGCTCGAAGCTAGGCTTGCTGGTCCCAAGGCGGTGGGCCTCGATGCCGAGGGGAATGTCTATCTCGCCGACACCGAGTCGCACTCGATCCGCTATCTCGATGTGAAAAAGGGCACCCTCGAAGTCCTCGTCGGCAACGGCAAGAAAGGCGACGGCCCCGATGGCAACGATCCGCTGAATTGCCAGCTGGCCCGGCCTCATGGTGTCTTCGTCGATAAGGACGGCTCTGTCTTCATCGGCGACAGCGAAACGCATCGCGTGCGCGTGTGGCGGAAGTGAATCAGCACATTCGCTAATGCTAATGAATCGTAACAGACAACTTTTTGACAAAGATCGGGCATCTCATTGTTTAGTTAGCACCGTATTTGGATTTCTGATTCAACGACCCCACAGCCGATGGGGAGTTGACGACCGTCCGATTTTGAACACCTTGGACAAACACTGATGCTGCTTTTCCATGGGTGTGACACAGTCCCGCAAGTTTGATTGATTCCCGCGCCTTCGTTTGAACCTGAATTACCGATAACCATGAACGCCTTCCGCCAACTGGCTCGCTCACAGCGCCCCACTTTTGACCTTCGTGCCGCGCTCCTTCTTTTCGTCGGTTTGCTGTCATTCTCTGCGGCAGATGCTTTGCGGGCCACCCCGGTTTATCGTCTCCAGTCCACACTGTCGTCGGTTCTCAAAGTGGGCGAAGAAATCCCGTCTTGGGAGAGCCTGATTATCGTTTTGCGCCCGAGTCCGGGCGACAATTTTTGGTATCGCCTGCCGCACACGGTCCAGGTGACTGGCGATCTCCCACCGGGCATTCGACTGGAGCAAAAAGGCGCGGGTTTCCATGACCTCGCGCACTTTGCGGGCACGCCGACTCAGGCCGGGCAGTTCACGGTGCAATTGCAGGCCAACATGGCCGATGGGCTGACTACCACTCAGGAGAGCGTCACTTTCAATATCACCGATCCACGGGACGATAGCTACACGGTGCAGACTTGGGGATTGAGTCGATTCCGCCAGGGCTTGCAGGTGGGCAATGCGGGAGCATTTCTCGTGAGCCAATCGCAGTCGTTGCTCAAGGCTCCGGTGACTGTGCAGGCCACTGGACTGCCAGCGGGCGTGACTGTGGCGGAGAGTGGGTCTCCTGGTTATTACTCTGTCCAGGGGACGCCTGAGGAGACGGGCAAGTTCGCCGTGAAGCTCGCGTTTTCCTGGCCCGATGGCGCACCCATCGCCGAGACCACAGTGGACTTGGAGGTGCTACCGGCTGACTACAAGCCGCAGCAAACGCTCTCCGTGGTAGGGGCCCAAACGATCCGCAAAAATGTGGCCTACGAGCCACACGGCTACCGGGCGCCCTTCCTCTACGTGGAGGATGAGTTCGGGGCTCGTTCATCCGAGCAGTTGACCATCTTCACCACCGGGTTGCCAGCGGGTCTTTCGATTGACTCTCAGACACCGGGCATTGGGTTCGTCGTCGGTCGTCCGACAGAGACGGGCACCTTTGCCACCACCTTCCGTGCCACTCTTCCCGACGGCACCACCACGAACGAGGTGGTATTCTCAATCGAAGTGCTGCCTGCCATTCCGTTTACGGACCTTGCTGGCACTTACGACAGCGTTGTCGACCGGTCTGAGTCATTGAACGGCAATAATGGCGGACGCCTTCGCCTCACCGTGACGCGCAGCGGTCAGACCACGGGATTCCTTGTCCACAAACTCGTGCGCTACCCTTTCTCCAGCGCTGCCGTCACTCTCGATCCTGACACGGGCGGTGTCACCATCACGCCGCCCGGCGCAGGCGTGACCGTGAGCGGTAGCATCGCCCTCAATGATGAATTTTCTTTCGGTGGGCCGCAGCCTTACTTCGACTTCTACGGCGTAGTCGCAAACGCCAGCAGCTCCGCCGGCTTCAATGGAGCGCGCGCCACCGTCCGCAGCGCTGCCGATCCGAGTCCGTATGCCAGCGACAAGAAGATCAACCTCGTCTTCGTCAACGACAGCAATGCGCCCGCTGGTCAGCCTTCGGGTGCTGGTTTCCTTTCGGCCAGCATCAACTCAGTCGGCAATGTGACGCTCACGGTCTGGGCTCCTGATGGCAGTGCGCCAGTGAGCTTGGCGACCACACTTTCTGAAACGCCCTATGGCGCCACGTTCCCCGTCTATTTCATCCTTCCCAACTCGAGCGGTTCCAGCACGCTTGCTGGGCAAATTTTTGTCAATGCCGATGGCGACGCCGCTGGGCAACTCAGTTGGTATCAGTCCGCGACCAATCGCGGTGCCTTCCCCGACGGCATCTCGCTCGTGGACTACCCGGGTGTGATCGGCTCGCGCCACACACCCGAGCCCGCTGGCCTGAATTTGCTCGGCCTGGAAGAAAGCATCACGACAGCGCAGCTCGACCTCATCGGGGAGGACGTGCCCGCTGAGCCCGAAGTCGCACTCACCGTGCAACGCGCCAGTATGAAGGTCGCCTCCAGTGCGAAAGTCAGCGGCGTGAAAATGCAGTTCGACAAAAAGACCGGCATCCTCACCGGCAGCCTGACATTGCCCGCGACGAAAACCAGTCGCGCTCGCGCCGTCACCTTCCGCGGTGTCCGCAATCCGAAAGGCACCGGCATCATCGGCCACTTCACCGCCCCCAGCGCCGCCAAGGCGACTCGCCGGGCCGCTGGAACGCTTAAGATCAGCGCTCGATAGGGCCCTTGAGATTGGGCCTCACGCCCGTCGCGAGAACGAGTTGTTGAGATGCATCAAGTAACTGCGACTTCAGCCGCATTCAGAAGATGATTCGGCTGAACCTGAAGCCGCTATCCCCGTGCAACCGTTGCACGCCCGCTTGCTTGCGAATGGCCGTCTTTTCCGCCAATCGTAGTTCATGCTCATGATCAGACGCATTCTCATTCTCGTCCTTCTCGCTGCCACATCGCTGCACGCCGAAGAACCACAGCTTCCACCCGAAGCCATCCCGTTGCTGCCGGAGGCGCTCATCGCCACGAAGGTCGTGAAGCCTGAGTTTGGCACGATTGAGAAGTTGGAGACCAAGGATGCGCCGACGAAATCCATCTTCCGCGCCACTTCGCTGGCGAAGCTGGAGAAGTCGTATGAACTCGCGCTGAACAAGACCTTCACGGGAGCCATCGCCAAGGATCAGGTGTGCTTGTTTGTCGTGAAGGCGCGCACCGTCGAAAGCGAGCGCGATGATGGCAAAGGCAAGATCACCTGCGCGGTGCAGAACACGAAGGACTACAAGTCCACGGTGCTCTGGAAGACACAGCTCATTGGCAAAGACTGGGAGACCACCTACTTTGCCTTCCAGGCCGGAAACGATCTTCCGGAAGGCGTGGGAAATGCAAAGATCGCCATCGGCGAGCAGAAGCAGGTCATCGAGGTGGCGGACATTCAGGTGTATCGCTTCCCGGTCGGGTTCGACATCTTCAAAGCGCCGCAGATGAAGAAAACCTACTTCGGTCGCGAACTCGATGCGCCATGGCGTGCTGAAGCGGAGGCTCGCATCGCCAAGTTGCGGCAGGGACAACTCAACGTCGTGGTCCATGATGCCGCTGGCCAACCCATCGAAGGTGCGAAGGTGACGGTGCGCATGAAGCGGCACCTGTTTGGTTTCGGCAGTGCGGTGGATGTGAGCATGCTCTCGGGGCTTGGCTTTAAAATCAGCGAGGAAGATCAAACAAAGTATCGCAACACCGTTGATGAGTTGTTCAGCCGAGTGGTGCCTGAGGGCGGCCTGCGCGTGGGTAACATCGAAGGAGAAACCGATCCCGCCAAGCCCTGGGAAGCCGCCAATCGCCTGCGCATGAAAGCCGCTGTGCAATGGACCCTGCAATGGGCCAAGGACAAGAAGATGACCTCACGCGGCCACTACCTGAGCTGGGGATACCTCGAGCCGTGGGCTGCTGCGGAAGTCAAGAAGGGTGGACCCGCTGGCTTGATGGCTCGCTATGACCAGCACTGGTCTTTCGTGCTGCCTTTCACCGCGCCGTATGTCGATGAATGGGACGTGCTGAACCATCCCGTGCCCTTTGTTGAGGCCGATGCGCTTTACAACGTCGTCGGCCCCGATGTGTATCCCGAGATCTACGCCAAGATTCGCCCGCAGACCGACAAGCTGCTCTTTGTGAACGAAGATACCTTCAATCCCGACCGCACCGCCGGATTCAACAAGCACATCGACCACATGATCGCCAAAGGCCAGACGCCCGATGGCTGCGGCTTCCAGAGCCACTTCAGCGACTACGCCATCCCGAGCATTGACGAGGAATGGAAGATTTATCAGAACTTCGGCTCCAAAGTGAAGCACCTCACCGTCACCGAATACGACTTCCAAACGCTCGACGATCAACTCCACGCCGATCACATGCGCGACATGCTCACGCTCTGCTACAGCCACCCGCAAATGACCGGCTTCGTCATCTGGGGCTTCTGGGAGAAGCGCCACTGGAAACCCACCGCCGCCATGTTCAAAGCCGACTGGACCGAGCGCCCCGCCGTGAAAGTCTGGCGTGATCTCGTGAAAGGCAAATGGTGGACCAACGCCGTTCTCACCAGCGCCGCCGACGGCAAAGCTATCACTCAGGGCTACTTCGGCTGGTATGACATCACCATCGAGCACGGTGGCAAAACCAAGACTTTCGAAATCAAACACGCTGTGAGCGGTAGCAAGCCGGTGCTGAAATTGGACTAATGTGGTTGCGACTTTAGCCACATTCATTCAATCCATCGCGTGCCAAGCAACTTACCAAGTTGAGACTAGAATTCGGCTTTAGCCGCAACCATTTTTTAATTCATGAAACCAAGCTCACTTCTCTTTCTGACGTCCATTTTTCTTTCAGCTTTGTCTGCTGCCGAACCCGTCGCCACGGTCACCAACACGCCCGGCCTCGTGGCGTTTTGGGATTTCTCAAAACGTGAGCCCGATGGAGCCAAGCGTTTCACGGCGCATGTGCCTGCTGGAGCGAAGACCGACTACCCGCTCGATGCTGCGAACTACATCAAGGACTACTGGGGCGCGGGACGTGAGGCGACGTATGCGGATTTCCCTCAGTTGGGCCGTGGTCCGTTCGGAAATGCCATCCGCATCGTCAAAGAAACCGATGCGGACTTCCGCCCCTTCCTCTTCGTGCCTCGCTCTCGGCTGCACGACACGCCGCTCGACATCAAAGGCGCGGGCAAATCCGTCACGGTGGTCGTGTGGGCGATCCGCGAGAGTGGCAATCACGCGCTGGCGGGCATTTGGCATGAAGGCACCGATTTGAAGGAGAAAACCACGACCACCATCGCCAAGGTGGAGCGTGGGCAGCGGCAATACGCGCTCTTTGCCGGCCTGAACAAGCAAGGCAGCGCCTGCGGGCATGTGTCAGAGAATGGTGCCAGTTCCTTCCTGAACAAGTATGCGCTGCACAAGTGCAACTCCGCCGATCTCTCGCCCGAAGTGCCGGCGGATTCGCCCGCCGAGGTGCTGGATAGATCGTGGCAGTGCTTTGCGATGACTTTTAATCATGAGAAGGACGAACTCACCGGCTGGTTGAACGGCGTTTCCGGTGATCGCTGGCTCGACAACCCAAAGAACGACAGGCTCATCTCCTCCGCCTACAATGCCTACATGCAGGGCCACTACGCCAAGCTCCCCGGCAAGCAAGTCGGAGAGGACGAGGCCTTCCCGAAGGATCAATACTACAACCCGCCCGAAGCCGAGCCGCTGAGCATCAAAGTGCTGCGCGAGTCCGCCGAGGAACGCGTCGAGCTGCGCGAGCATCGTTTCACGAAGATCGAAGTCACGCTGCGTGGCGGAAAAGAAGTCGCCCGTGACCTCGTGGCCCTGCGCTTGAATCCCTGGTGGTATCCGCACGACCTCTACACGCCGAAAGACGCCCAAAGCGGCGGCCCCTTCACCATCGGCCGCGTCATCCACAGCAGTCGCGGCGTCGGCTTCACCGGCTGGATCGGCGGCGTTGCGGTTTTCAATCGAGCGCTAAGCGCGGAAGAAATGGGAAAGCTGGCAGCCATTGCCCCCAATCGACCGACTCAAACTCAGAACAAACAGCCATGAGGCACACGTTGCTTGAAGTCTGGCGCTGAAGCGCAGGTGCTCGCCGAGCACGAAAAACAAAAGCGCGCAGTCCTGCTGGCAACGTGGAACGACCTGCAAGCCAACTAAATCATGAAACAAGCCCGCATCCTCATCGCCCTAACCGCATTCACCGTCAGCTTGGTTCAGGCGGCTGGTCCGGTGTCCCCCGGCAAAGGCACAGTGCAGGCAACGGGCGGACTTGAAGTGCGGGTTCCGGCACCGGGGCCAGAGGTCATTGCAGACGAGCTTCTTCAGCAGGCGATTGATCTAGCGGCGTCCGCTGGCGGTGGCGTGGTGCTATTGGGTGCGGGGGATTTTAAACTTTCGCGCCATGCCGATGATGAAACGGTGGTGATCAAGAGCAACGTCACACTGCGCGGCCAGGGATATGCGACGCACCTTTATCTGGACCCGAAAACGCCGCCGAGTGACCTGCGCTACTTCCCGGTTCGCATCGGCACGGCTTCGGTTCCCGCACACAATGTGTTGATCGAGCACCTGCGCTACACCGGCCATGACAAGGCCATCGGCGGCGGCTCCATCATGGGCTTCAATGCGCGCTTGGATGAGAAAGAATCGCTCCTGTTGTCCTGCGACAACATCACTGTTCGTCATTGCTGGATCTATGATGCCAAACAGGCTGTGGGCTGCACCAAGCCAGCGACAGCCATGTATCTGGCCAAGCACGTCATCCCTGCCGAGGAAGCGAAGGCGGCGGCCAATGACCAAGAGAAAACACGCACCGGTTACTTCGATGCCGACCGCATGGCCACGCAGTTCAAAAACTGGCAGGTCTACAACAACTTCATCGAGACCTGCGGCAACAAGGCAGTCGAACTGGCCGAATGCAATGGCGGCCTCATCGCGGACAATCACATCTTCAATTTGGTGGATGGACCGCAGGTGATCTTTGGCAGCCGCAACGTGCATATCCGCGACAACATCGTCTATTTCACCCGGACGGGCATCAACGTCAGCGAGGGATCGCATCATATCCGCGTCAGCGGCAATCATGTGGAGCCGATGCCGGACATGAAGAAGAATCCCGCCAACTCCTGCCTCATCTTCCGCTCCGAACCGCTACCCTTGCACTCGACGATTTCGGATGTCGTCGTCACCGGGAATGTTTTCCGCAATCAGAATACGGTATCACGATGCACGGTCCGTCTGCAAACACAGGTCGAGGCGCTGTCCTGCTCCTACGTGGGGATTGTTTTCACGGGGAACACTTTTGACGGAGACATCGAGTTCAGTGACAAGCGGAATCCCACGAAGACCACGCTGAAGGACATCCTCTTCGCGGACAACCTTTGCAACGGCGACATCCTCTCGGTGCCCGCGAACACGATGGCTTCGAGAGCGGTGGTGGTGCGGGGAAATCTGCTGCGCCAAGCCGGAACCATCACGCTGAATGCGAGCGAGTGGATCTGGACCGGCAACACTCATGTCAACGGCACGCTTGAGATCGCCACAGGTGTCAATGCAAACATCATCCGCGACAATGTGACCGTCTCTCCCATAACCGACCACGGCACGGACAATGTGCTGGCTGGCAATGTCGTGATGAAGAAGGCCTCCGCGCCATGACACGACCCTGCACTGCCAGAAGCAGGCTCATAAGCCTGAGCTGTGCGGTGCTGCTTCTGCCACTTTTGTTTTCTTAAAATGCCATCGTGAAACGCCCAGCCTCACCGACTCTCAAGAAAGGTGAGAACCAGCTTTTCGTGGATGACTTGATAATTCGCTCCAGCAGCAGCTCACACGCGTCGTGCCCCAACCAAGAAGCTCAATCAGCCCGTTCTCACCGCCAAGATGCAATGGGAAATCTTGGAGACCACATTGCACTTCGTGTCCAAACTTCTGTTCAGCGGACCTGTTGTGTAGCTAAACTCCACACTTCATGCCTCGCTTTTTCTTTCTCCTAACCTCTGGCAGTCTTCTCGCCGCGTTCGGCTCCATGGCGCAGACATCGCCCGCGCTGCCGCCCTCACCGGCGGAACTCGCGGTCGATCATGTGAAGCTCATCAAGTCACTTGATGAAGCTGCCTTGAAGCGCGGCGAGACGCTCTACAACACGCTTTGCATTGCCTGCCATGGCACGCCGGAGAAAGCGGGATCGCTGCCGCTGTCGCGGGCGTTTTGGAAGGAGCCGTTCAAGAATGGTGGCGACCTCCACGGCATCTATCGCACACTCACGATCGGCCTCGGTCTCATGCCGCCATGGCCGATGCTGACGCCATCGCAGAAGTATGACGTGTCCCATTTTGTTCGCGAGAAGTTCGTGAAGCCGACCAATGCCACCGCCTACACGCCCGTGACGGACGAATACCTCGCCAAGCTGCCGAAGCCGCAGGGCGAATTCGTCGAGACCGCGGAGATGAATGAGTTCCAGCAGGGGCCAAAGTATCTGCGCATGGACTTCGGTCCGGCGCTGATGTGGACCGTGGAGGCAGCGCCGGGCAACATCGCGTATAAAGGCATCTCCGTCCGGCTCGATGAAGGCGCGGGCGGTGTGAGCAAAGGCCGCGCATGGATGCTCTACGATCACGACACGATGCGTGTGGCCGCCGCCTGGGCGGGCGACAAGTTCGTCGATTGGCGCGGCATCGCCTTCGATGGCTCCCACGGCACGCACACAAAGATTGTTGGCGAAACGGCCTTCACGAACGCCAACGAGCCCGCTTGGGCAAATCCAACCAAAGGCGGCTACGATGATGATCGCGTGCTCGGTCTCGACAAGAAGCCCTACGGCCCGGTTTCTCGCTCCTGGATGCGTTTTGAAGGCCTCTCGCATCATGGTCAACGTGTCGTGCTGCATTACCGCATCGGTGCCACGAAGGTGCTGGAGTCGCCAGGACTCGAAGTGAAGGCTGGGAAGCTCGTTTTCACCCGCACGCTCGGAATCGGTGCTGGAAACGCCGCTCTCGAAATGCGCATCGCAGACTCAAAACAACGCGTGGCGAGTTATGGCGGCCAACTCGCCATCGCTGGCGACTTTCATGTGCTGCGTTTGCCTGCACGAAAAGAGATGCAACGAATCACCGTGCGCATCGAGTCCGATTTGAAAGCGCCCGCCGACTTGAAGCCGCTCACGCCGTCAAGCGATCTCGCCGCACTCACTCAAGGCACCGCGCCGCAGTGGGCAGTGAGTTTGCCAGCCGGGAAAGGCAGCACCATCATTGGCGATGGCATCGAAGCCGACACGCTCGCGTTTCCTGACTCCGCGGGCAATCCCTGGCACACGCAGTGGCGTCCCGGTGGTCTCGACTTCTTCGCCGATGGCCAACGCATGGCAGTCTGCACTTGGATGGGCGATGTGTGGATCGTCGATGGACTCAACGCCACGCAGCAAACTTGGCGACGCATCGCCGCAGGCCTCAATCAGCCGCTCGGACTCAAAATCATCGACGACGTCATCCACATCACCTGCCGCGATCAGCTCGTGAAACTCCGCGATCTCAATGGCGATGACGAAACCGACTTTTATGAGTGCTTCAATAGCGACCACCAAGTCACCGAGCACTTCCACGAGTTCGCCATGGGCCTGCAAACTGACGCCGCAGGCGATTTCTACTATGCCAAGTCCGCCCGCCATGCCAAGACACCACTCGTCCCACAGCATGGCACTTTGCTCCGCGTGAAAAAAGACGGATCGAAAACTGAGATCGTCGCCAATGGATTTCGTGCGGCCAATGGCGTCAGCGTCAATGACGACGGCACTTTTTACGTCACCGATCAGGAAGGCCACTGGACACCGAAGAACCGCATTAACCTCGTCCGCCAAGGCCAGTTCTACGGCAATCAATGGTCCTACGGAGCCCCCGAAGACACGGCCGATACGGTGATGCAGCAGCCGCTCGTCTGGCTCACCAATGCCTTCGACCGCAGCCCCGGCGAACTCGTCCGCGTCACGCCGAAATCATGGTCCACGCTGCAAAACAAGCTGCTCGACATCAGCTATGGCATGGGCCGCATGAACCTCATCCTGCAAGACGACTCCGATCCCGCTCAAGGAGCCGCCGTGGCCCTGCCGATGGCCGATTTCCCCACCGGCGTCATGCGCGGTCGCTTCCATCCCACCACGGGCGATCTTTACACCTGCGGCATGGCCGTGTGGGCCAGCAACAAGATCCAAGACGGCGGCATCTACCGCGTGCGCCGCACGTCCTCGCCGATGAACCTGCCCATCGGCTGGAAGACCGCGAAAGGCACTCTCGCCATCACGTTCAGTGACGCCCTCGACAAAGCCAGCGCCGAGGACCTCACGCATCACACGCTGAAAGTCTGGGACCTCTCCCGCAGCGCCAACTACGGTTCCAAGCACCTCAACGAACGCACGCTGCCGATCACCCAAGCCGTGCTCGCCGAAGATGCCCGCACCGTCACCCTGACGATCCCCGATCTGGCCCCGACACGCGGCTTGGAACTCCAATGCGCACTGAAAGGCACCGACGGCAAAGCCTTCACCCGCAGCATCCACGCGACGATTCATCGCCTCGCCAAACTATAGCCATGAAGTTGTTTCGATGGATTGTGAGCTTCGCAAGCGGGCTCATCCTGGCCAACGCCGCGCCACTACCGGACCATAAGGCCGACGACTCGCATGCTCACATGGACATCGGTTCCTTCATCCTCGAAGCCAACGGCGTCCGATGGGCCGTCGATCTCGGTCGCGAGAGCTACCCGCACGCTCGCGCCAACGGCATGACCACTGATCTGTTCAAGACGACGCAAGACAGCAAACGTTGGAACATCTTCCGCTGCGGACCTGAGAGTCACAACCTGCTGCGCTTCAACAACGCCCCGCAACGTGTCGATGGCAAAGCAGACATCCGTCCCATGGACAACGGGTTCATTGTCGATCTCACGCCAGTGGTCCGCGACCAAGTCACCAGCACACAACGGCAGTTCACCCTGAATCCTGACCGCAGCGTCAGCATCCGAGATGAATGGAGAACGAACGACAAGGCTGCCGATGTCACCTGGCAATGGCTCACCCAAGCAACCGCCACCAAGATTGACGATGGCTTTAGGCTCGATCAGAACGGCGAATCCCTCCAACTGAATGCTACGGCTTCCTCGAAACTCACGTTTGGAATAGAAGATGTCTCCGCGCCACGAAACAAATTTGATTCGGCAAACCCGAACCTTATCCGGCTGGTCATTCGTCTCCGAACAAAAGCCGGTGCGGATGGCTGGATTCAAGTCTCCACCACATCCCAAACCGAATGAAAAGGTGCGGCATGGTGTTGTTTGATCGGGCGCTGAACGCGAACGAGATGGGGAAGCTGTCGGCTCTGCGATTTGTGACCCCCACTACCAAGGCTATCACGCTAACCCCAATGAATTCTTCCAAGCACTGAAACCAACGTGCAAGCCCATCACCCAGTTCCTGATTGAACCGAGTATAATCTGTCCATAAATGCACCACATCAGACTTGCTCAAAATAGAATGGCTTCGACTCACTCAGTCCAATGAACACTCAAAATCCAGCCCGTCGGACATTTCTCAAAACCAGCCTCGCGAGTGCGCTCGGGGCTCCTTTGATCTCACAAGCCCAAGGCCAGCCCGCAGCGCCAGGCATGTTTCACGAAGCCGCCCGCGACCTGCCCATCAACACCGACGCCGATATCATCGTCTGCGGTGCGGGGCCTGCCGGAGTGACGGCGGCGATCAGCGCGGCACGTGCCGGGGCGAAGGTCCGCTTGTTTGAAACGCATGGCTCGCTCGGCGGTGTGTGGACTTCCTCGCTGCTGGGTTACTTGCTCGATTTCGATAAGCCGGGCTTCAATGTGGAACTCGTGCGTCGTCTCCGCGAGCGCGATGCCATCAACGGCGGCGGCATGAACGGCCTCAGCTATCAGCCGGAGGAGATGAAGCTGCTGCTGGAGGAGCTTTGCAGCGCTGCGGGAGTGAAAGTGCAGCTCCACACGCGAGTCGCTGCCGCGTATCGCGAGGGACGTGCGCTCACCACCATTGTCACCGAGTCCAAAAGCGGTCGGCAGGCATGGAAGGCTCCCGTTTTCATCGACACCACAGGCGATGGCGACCTCGGGGCGCAGGCGGGTTGCGAGTTCGAGATCGGCCGGGAAAAAGCCTGCCCCTGCCAGCCCATGACGATGTATGCCCTGCTCGTGGTGAAGGACGTGGCGCAGATCGCCGACTGCATGCACGGCACCGGCGATGGCGGACGCCACGTCGGCCCGAAGGCGTTTCAGGACACGCTGAAGCGGGCGGGTGTCACGCCCAGCTACGGTCATGCGTGCCTCTTTCCCATTCAGGGAAATCTCGTCCTGCTCATGGCGAACCACGAATACGGCATCAACGCCACCGATGCCGCGCAAGTCACCGAGGCAACCCTGCGTGCCCGTGGCGAGATTCATCAAATCGTGCGCGGCCTGCGCAAGCTCGGCGGCCCGTGGGACGGCGTGCAAGTCGCCGCCACGCCCGAGCAAATCGGCGTCCGCGATGGCCGCCGCATCAAAGGGCGCTACCTCATGACCAGCGAGGACCTCGTCAAAGGTGCCGTGCAAGCCGACGCCGTCGTCCGCGCCACCTTCCCCGTCGATATTCATGCCCTCAGTGCTGAGGACAACAAAAAGGCCGCCTATCACAATGCGGGCGTGAAGACCAAGCCCTATGACATCCCGCTGCGCGCCCTCATTGCCCGCGATGTCGATGGCCTCATGATGGCCGGACGTTGCATCAGCGGCGACTTCATCGCCCACGCCAGTTACCGCGTCACCGGCAACGCCGTCGCCATGGGCGAAGCCGCCGGAGCCACTGCCGCTGTTGCAGCGAAGAACAAGACGGCACCCCATGGTGTGCCGTGGAGTGAGGTGCAGCCGGTGATTGCCAAGGTGCGTGAGCAGGGGTGAAAGGGCACGAGGGCGAATGCTGGACAAAGATGCTCTCGATGACGCTGACGGTCATTTTACGCTACAGATGCTTTTTTCGGCAGGGTGCGACCACTGCGGTAGTTAGGGTGGTGACAACGTCATGCCTGAACCCATACACATCCCCGAAAGCGCCTTCCTGCGGCTCTTTGTGAAGCATGAGCAGGCGCTTCGGGCATTTGCACGAGTGATGCTGCCGACTTGGGAAACGGTGGATGAGGTGATGCAGGAGAGCAGTGTGGTGATGTGGAAGAAGCTCTCCCAACTCGATGCGGCGGATAACTTCCTGCCTTGGGCGAGAATGATCGTGCGCTTTGAGGCATTGCGCTTACGGCGTGATCATGCGCGGGACCGGCATGTGTTTGGTGATGCGGTAATAGAGCTGCTGGCCAATGAAGCAGACGAGGTGGATGAGGATGTCTGGGAGCAGGAGCGCGAGGCTCTGCGCGGATGCTTGGCGCAGATGGCGGCGCATCATCGCGAGTTGGTCCTGGCTCCGTATGCAGGCGAGGGACGTGTGACACGGCTCGCTGAGGAAACCGGACGCACCATCAACAGTCTCTACAAGCTCCTCGGACGCCTGCGCGAAAAGCTATCGCAGTGTGTGCAAAACAAAATCGTCAACCCTACCCTGTCATGAGTGAATCATCCTCCAATAAACCGAATCGCGCCCGCTGGTGCGAGCTGATCGACCTGCATTTGCTGGGCACGATTTGCAAAGACGAAGCCATCGAGCTGGAGGCTATCTTGGCATCGAGCCGCGAAGCGCGTGAGGACTACCGGCAACGCTGCAACGTCGATGCAGCACTCCGACAAGAAGCCGCAGGACAACCGATGCCGACCCGCATGACCGCTCCGAAACCAGCACGCTGGCTGACTTGGCGACCGCTCGCCGCAGCGGCGGCTGGGATTGTATTCGGCATGTTCTGCACGTCGATGGTGTTTGGTTATGTCGTTCAGGGCGGCTTGGAAAAGAAGACCCCGCTGGCGGTGGTGCAGCCGAGTTTTGAAGATGCTCAGATGCCTTTGGCGAAGGGATTTCCTGATGCGACGTCGCGCTGGGGTGGTGATGCGGCGAAAGTGGTGACGGCTGAGCACGGCGTGAGTGTGAAGGAAGGTAAGTTCATGCTCCGGCTGGAAGCCTCGCCCAGAGGCTCACCACACTTTGTTTATCAGGTCCTCGACCTGACTTCGATACCAGCGAGCGCGAGTGCAGACACGCGTGAGATTGAAATCTCGGCATCATTCGCTGCGGCGGATGCTGAGTCTGCCATGCGCTGTATCATCCGTGCGTTTGCGGTTTCCGAGACGCGTGAGAATCTTGATGCAGCGTGGTTTGATCACCGGGATGAAGCGATTGCTTCGGCTACGCGTGGTTTGGATGTCGTGCCAGGAAGCAAAGGCTGGCAGACCATGAGCTTGAAGATTCAAGTGCCACGTGCTGCTCGCAGCCTCGTGCTCTTCTTTGGGGTGCGCACGCCGGACAAGACCTTGCCGAAGGCGGCGCACTACTTGGACGACGTGCAGGTGTCGTTGATCGAGCCACTGCCGCTTCCTTGAACAAGGTGGCTTCGGCTTTAGCCGAATCAACCGACCAATCGTGCGGCTAAAGCCGCAACCAATTTCCAAACCATGAAGTCACACCCCACACCCATCCTTGATCGTCGTCATTTCCTTCGCGGACTTGGCGTTTCCCTCGCGCTTCCAGCTTTTGATAGTCTCAACGTTGGCTTTGCGGCTGCGGCTCCGAAGGCTGATCCGCGCCGCTTAATTTGCATCGGCAATCATCTCGGTTTCTGGCCGGGCGGATTCTTCCCGACGACGGAGGGGAGCGAGTTTGCGATCAGCCAGACGCTGGCTCCCCTGCAGGAGTATCGTTCGGATTTCACGGTCTTTTCGCATCTCGATCATGGTGCGAAAGGCGGGCATGGCGCGGTGCATTCGTTTCTCACTGGCGTGAAGAAGGAGGAATCGGCGGGGTTTCCGGAGAAGAACATCTCGATTGATCAAGTGGCCGCGGAGCATGTCGGCGCGGCGACGCGGTATCCCTCGATCACGGCGGGGATCGGCGAGGGCACGGCCATGTGCTGGAATCGAGCGGGCGTGCATCTTCCGCCGGTGAACAATCCCGCGCGCCTATTTGAAGCGTTGTTTGTCGAGGCGACTGCGGATGAGAAGGCTTCGGAGCGCGGCCGCTTGTCGAATCGGGCAAGTGTGCTCGATGCGTTGCGCGAGTCGGCGAAGCTCATGGCGGGCAATCTGGATGCATCAGACCGCAGCAAACTGGATCAGTATTTGACCTCTGTGCGCGACGTGGAGCGTCGCCTGCAGATGTCGGATGCTTGGCTCGATAAGCCGAAGCCGAAGTCGCCCATTGATGCGATCAAGGACGAGGAGCGGATGGAGATCGAGGAGATCCCGCTGTTCATGGATTTGATGACGCTGGCACTGCAAACGGACTCAACACGCGTGGCGACCTTTGAAGTCCCGCTCGGCTTCCACACCAGTGATCTCGATGTCGGCAGCTATCATGGGCTGTCGCATCACAGCAAGCAGGAGGGGCTGCTCACCCAGTTGCAGGTCGTGGAGAAATATCTCATGACGCAGTTTGCGCACTTGCTCGCGAAGTTGAAGGAAGCGGGATTGATGGACAGCACGCTCGTGGTGATCGGCAGCGGCATGGGCAATGCCTCAAACCATTCGAATCGCGACCTACCCGTGCTGCTCGCGGGCGGTGGCTTGAAGCACCAAGGCCATCTGGTTTGTCCGGAGGATGAGCACAAACGCATCCAGCTTTCCAACCTCTGGCTGTCCACACTCCAGTGGTTCGGTGTGGAGCGCGAGCGCTTCGGGCGCAGCACGGGAACGTTCACGCCGATGAAGATTGGCTAAATTAAATCCCTTATCTTTTACCCATCATCTTTTACCAGCCTTCATTGAGCCAAAGCGCAGGAATCTCTTTGGTAAAAGATCACTGAACAACACCCATGTCTTCATTGCTCACTAAACCCCGACTCTGGTTGGTCTCTTCCTTGGCCGCTTGCTCAGTCGCATTCGCAGCTCCTTCCCCCGAGTTCCTCAAGACCTACTGCATCAACTGCCACGGCGCGGAGAAACAGAAGGGAGATCGTCGTTTCGACGCACTCACGTCTGAGATCAAAACCCCAGACGACGCCTTGCTCTGGCAGGAGATTCTTGATCAGCTCAATCTAGGCGACATGCCGCCGAAGAAGGAGAAGCAGCCGCAGAAGCCGGAACTGCTCGCGGCGGTCGATGCCATCACGCAATCCATCGCCGATGCCACGCAGCGCTTCAAAGGCACGGGAGCGCACACGGTGCTGCGTCGGCTCAACAGCTTCGAGTATCGAAACACCATCGGCGACCTGCTGGGACTGAACGTCGCGGGGTGGAATCCCAGCGCGGATTTTCCGCCCGAGGTTCGTGCGGATGGCTTCGACAACAACAGCGCTTCGCAGGTGACCTCTGGCATCTTGCTCGATCATTACTTTGCCGCCGCTGAGGAAGCCATCCAGCGCACGACGGCGTTTGGCGCGAAACCGGAGATGAAGACCTACACGCAGAAGTCGCCGTTCTACTTCGAAGGCAAGGCAGCACGTGACCTGCCGAAGCTCTTTCGCACCGATCGCTATCGCTGGATTTCGGACAAGGGCTACGACGATCTCGTCGCACGGCATTATCGCGGCGGACACATCGGATTTGAGCCAATGGCGCGCGGCGGCGCACCGCAGAGCGGGCGCTACACCATCCGCATTCAGGCTGCGGCCATCGACCGCACACATCCCTATGACTTCCTGAAGGACTTCCGCAACGGCGATCCTATCGTCATGGAACTCGCCGCGGTGAATCGCGAGGGGAGCGTCGAGAGCACGGGCAACATCACCACGCAGCGCACGCTCGCCCTGGTGGAACTCACCAGTGACAAGCCGCAGTGGTTCGAGTGGACCGTCGATCTCGAACGCGGCGAGGAGCCGGAGGTGCGCTTCCGCAATGGCGCGCCTGCGGCCAAGGCACTGGCCTTCAAGCTGGGCAAAAACGTCGAAGGCCATCCCGAACTGGAAGCGATCGGAAAGCTGGGGAAAGGCGAGATAGCTGCTGCGATGCTCAAGGCCTATCGCGGCCCGAAGCTCCGCATTTGGGAAATGCAGGTCGCAGGTCCGCAAGTCGACCAATGGTCGACACCGGGCCACACCTTGCTCTATGGCAATCTCACGCCGGAACAAATCAGCCGTGCCAACATTCCCGAGCGCTTGAAAGTCTTCGCTGAAGCCGCCTTCCGCCGTCCTTTGGCTCAGGGCGAGCTTTCACCCATCGGCAAGCTCATCAATGCCAAACTCGATGCCGGAATGAAGCCTCTGGATGCGCTGCAACTAGGCTTCCAAACCATCCTCTGCTCGCCCGCCTTCCTCCATGTGCATGAAGGCACCGGCAAGCTGAACGACTTCGCACTCGCATCACGCCTCTCGTATTTCTTCTGGTCCTCCATGCCTGACCAGACGCTAATCCAGCTCGCCTCCGCAGGCAAATTGCACGAGCCCGCCACGCTAAGTGCCCAAGTGGATTGCATGCTCGCTGATCCGAAGTCACAACGCTTCGTGCAGAACTTCATCCGCCTCTGGTTGAACCTCGATCACATCGGCGAGATGCCCGTTTCCACCGACTTCGTCAGCTTCTTCCGCGACAACATCGACGCCGCCATGCGTGCCGAGACCGAGATGTTCTTCCGTCACATTCTCGACAAAAATTTGCCACCACGCGAGTTCCTTGCCGCCAACTACACCTTCCTCAATCGCGAACTCGCCCTGCACTACGGCCTGCCGCCTGTCGAAGGCGTGCAACTCCGCCAAGTCACGCTGCCCAAAGGCGAACGAGGCGGATTGCTCACCCAGTCCACCTTCCTCACCGCCTCCGCGAATGGCGTGGACACCTCGCCCGTCGTGCGCGGCGTCTATGTGCAGCATAAACTTCTCGGCTACACCCCACCGCCACCACCACCCGACGTCCCGATCATCGAACCCGATGCTAGCGGAGCCAAAACCATTCGCGAGCAACTTGCCATGCACCGCGAGAACGCCACCTGCGCCTCCTGCCATCAAAAGATCGATCCCTATGGTTTCGCCTTGGAGAACTTCAACGCCATCGGCGGCTGGCGCGAAAATTACTCCGGTGATCACAAGATCGACCCCAGCGGCGACCTTCCCACCGGCGAGAAGTTCAAAGGTGTCACCGACTTCCGCGCTCTGCTCATCGCAAAGCACGAGCAGTTCACCCGCGCCCTCACCGAGAAACTCCTCACCTACGCCCTCGCCCGCGCCCCCGATTTCACCGACCGCGCCGCCATTGACGGCATCACGAAAAACCTCTCAGCCAACCAAGGCGGCTTCAAGGATCTCATCCGCGCTGTGGTGCTCAGCGAGCCCTTTGGGAAGAATTGAGTTCATCTATCTCTTGTCTCATTCAGCACGCTCATGAACATCGCTCGCCGTCTCTTTCTGAAATTCTCTCCTTTGCTCCTTTGGCGAGGACCCTCGTTGCTAGCTGCAGAGGCCAAGTCGGAGCCGCCTTTTCTCGGACAAGGAACAATGTCGGGCGAAGTCACCGAAGTGAGCGTCTTGCTGCAAACACGGTTAACGCTGGCGCATGTGCTCAATGCGGAAGGTGATCTGCCCGGAGCCGCAGGAGTGGTCTGCTTTGAGTGGAGCGCGCACGCGGACTTCCGCGAGGTTCAGCGCACGCCTTTTCAATCGACGTCGGACAAGCACGACTTTATCGTTCGTGCGGAGATCACCGATTTGAAGCCCGGCACCACTTACCATTACCGTGCAGTGTTTGGCAGCACGGAAGCGGCGGCGCAGGCAGGACCGGGCTGTTCCTTCAAAACCTTGGCCGGTGGCGGGAATGACACGCCGACGCGTTTGATCGTGGGCAGTTGTATGAACTACAACAAGTTCATGCTCGGCAAGAAAGGCAAGGCCAGCGGCCCTGAGACGGCCACCGCAGAAGACAAGCGCCTCGGTTTTCCATCCTTTGAGAGCATGCTGAAACTGCGCCCGGACTTTTTCATCGGCACGGGAGACATCGTTTACTACGATCATCCGCTGCGGGTGGCCAAGACAGTGCCACAGCTCCGCCAGTGCTGGCATGAGCAGTTCCGCTTCCCGCGCATGATCGAGTTCTTCCGTCGTGTGCCCGCCTATTGGTCGAAGGACGATCACGACTTTCGTTACAACGAATCCGACAACACCACCGACGAGCTTCCTTCATCAAAGACCGGCATCGACATGTTTCGCGAGCAGTTGCCGCTGCTCGCCACCGGTAGCGACAAGCCCAGCTACCGCACGCATCGCGTCAGCAAGGATCTGCAAATCTGGCTCACGGAGGGCCGCGACTACCGCTCACCGAATGAGATGCCCGATGGTCCTGAGAAATCGCTCTGGGGTGTGGAACAGCGTGAGTGGTTGAAGACCACCCTGAAGGCCAGTGATGCCAAATGGAAGATCCTCATCTCACCCACGCCGATGGTCGGGCCGGATGACCTGAAGAAGATCGACAACCACGCTGACATCAGCGGTTTCCGGCATGAGGCCGATGCATTCTTCGCCTGGCTCAAGGAGAACCAGATCGACAATCTCACGCTTGTCTGCGGTGATCGTCACTGGCAGTATCACAGCATTCATCCCTCCGGCATTCACGAGTTTGCCTGCGGTGCGCTCAATGATGAAAACGCACGCATGGGCGTGGCACCCGGAGCCAAGAAAGGCTCAGACCCGCAGGCCCTCGTGAAGCAGCCCTATACCTCGGCCACACCCAAAGGCGGCTTCCTGCAAATCAGCGCGGGCGATGAGCTGCTCCTCGAACATTTTGACTCGCGTGGCGAACTCCAGAACCGCGTCCGCCGATGACAGTCCCATCTATTGAATCCAACCAAACCCATGAAACTTACCCGTCGTCAGCTGCTGCAATCTGCTCCACTGCTGCTACTCCCCCACGCCACTCAGGCAGCCGATGAGGCGATGCCTTTCGGAGCGGCGTTTCCCGAACTCGAATCCCTCACCACGGGCGAGTGGTGGAAGCGTGGCGCACAAGCGGCAGCGAATCCGAAGAAGGGCAAAGGCAAGGGCGGGCCACCTCCCGCTCCCTCGATGAACGTGCCGCGTGATGAGGTGGTGTGCTTCGCGCAATACACGCAGCAGAATGGTGTGCTGAAAATGAGTGCGCAGCTTTTCCCGCTGATGCCGGGCGAGGAGCGGGTGGCACGGCTAGAGGTTAAGAAGGAGGACAATGATGAGTGGAAAGAGATCGCGAAGGGCGAGGTGATGTATCCGGGATGGGACGCGCATTTTCGCGTGGAGGGTTGGGACGGCTCGAAGAATGTGCCCTACCGCGTGCGCCATGGTGAGAAGGCGATGTTTGAGGGACTGGTGCGCCGTGATCCGGTGGAGAAGGACGTGATCGTGGTGGCCAACATGAGCTGCAACTCCAGCCGCACCATCGGGCCGCGCACGGAGATCATCGACAATCTCCGCGCTCAAGATCCCGACGTGCTGTTCTTTGGCGGCGACCAGACCTATCGCCACACCGAGCACACGGCGGGCTGGATCGAGTTTGGCCTCCAGTTCCGCGACATCATGCGCGACCGGCCCACGGTCTGCATCCCGGATGACCACGATGTCGGCCATGGCAATCTCTGGGGAGAGAGCGGCAAGCAATCCAGCATCGAGGGCGATGCGGATGGCGGGTTCCGCTATCCGGTGGTGTATGTGAACCAAGTGCAGCGTCAGCAGAGCTGGCATCTCCCGGATGCGTATGATCCCGAGCCAGTGACTCGCGATGTGCGCGTCTATTTCACGCGGATGCTGGTGGGTGGCATCGACTTTGCGATTCTCGAAGACAGGAAGTTCAAAAGCGGCCCGGCAGGCAAAATCCCTCAGATGGGGCCGCGGCCCGATCATATCAATGATCCCGCTTACGACCCCAAAAGCATCGATTTGCCCGGATTGGAGCTGTTGGGCAAGCGGCAGGAAAAATTCCTCCACGACTGGGGCCAGGACTACAGCCAGGGCGCGGAGATGAAGTGCGTGCTCTCCGCCACCGCCTTCTGCGGAGCCGTCCACATGCACGGCGGCGTGGACAAGCGCCTTCTCGCCGACCTCGATTGCAATGGCTGGCCCCAGGCAGGCCGCAATCGCGCCCTCGTGGAGATTCGACGTGCCTGGGCACCGCATCTCTGCGGCGACCAGCACCTCGCGGTCGTCGTGCGTCATGGCATCGAGCAGTTCGGTGACGGCCCTTACAGCTTCACCAGCCCCGCGCTGGTCAATACCATTTACGGTCGCTGGTGGCATCCGCTGGATGAGAAAGCTGGCCCGAATCCCGTTCCCGGCAGCCCCTTGCCCTGGACCGGCGACTTCAAAGACGGCCTCGGCAATCGCATCAGCATGCTCGCCTATGCGAACCCGGAAGACATCCAGGACGAAAAGCAGCGCGCCGATGGATACGGCCTCATCCGCTTCAACAAAACGACCCACCAGACTACCTTCGAGTGCTGGCCGCGATTCGCCAAAGTGGCGGATGGTGACAAGGCGCAGTTCCCCGGCTGGCCCATCACCATCTCTCAAGATGCCAACGATGGCCGCCAGGTGGCCGGCTGGCTGCCCGAGCTCATCATCGAAGGCGCTGAGAACCCCGTCATGCAAGTCATCGAAGAAGCCACCGGCGACATTCTCTACACCGTGCGCGTGCGCGGCAATCGCTTTCAGCCCCGTGTCTATGCCCAAGGCAAGCACACCATCAAAGTGAACCCCGGAGAACCGACTTCCCAAGAAGACAAAGGCTTGGAGCCGAAAGCCAAAGAAGCCGCTGGAACCCTGGTGATGAAGATTTGATCCACAACAGGACTCGGTCTCGACGTGCAAAACGACGCCGGTGCTCCCGGACAGTCAAAAGCTGCGGGAGCGCTGTGGGTTGAGCAAGTCTTGGCTGGCTCGTGAGAGTGGCATCAGCTGCGAAAGAGAAGATTTGGTCCGTCGGGGCAGCGGGTGCGGTGGAGTGTAAAAGAGACGAGAAAGGCAAAAATAGCTCTTCCGTCTTCTTGAAGTAGCACCTCGCCACGTTCTTCTTTTTCCCATGCTGAAAACCGCCCTGTTATTGATCTCCCTGCTGTTCGTGACGCTCGCTTCGCTCCACGCCGCCGATGCTCGCGATCATCTCTCGCCGCATCAACGCGTGATCTTGGAATCCAAGTCACCACCGTCAGCGGAGTATCGCTTCAGCTTTGATCTGCCCGCCGGGCCGCAGTTCACCGAGGAAGAGAAGGAAGCGCAGCGGGAGCTGGGCAAGGGCGTGATGCCGATGGTGATGAAAGCGTTTGAAAGCGGTGCGGAAAGCGTGCGCATCCCGCCGGGGGATTATCGCTTTGGGCAGGAACGCTGGCAGGGGGCGAAGGTGATCTTCCCGCTGGGGTTTGAGAACATGCAGCGCGTTGCGGCCCATCCTTTTGTGATCGACGCGAGCGGTGCGACGTTTTGGTTCGATCTCGATGACAAGCAGATGCCGCCGGGGCATCGCTGCGTGGGTTTTCGCAACTGCCGCAACATCGTCCTGCGCGGTGCTATCATTGATCGTGGCACGCGCGGCTGCATCGAGGGGCGCATCACGCGCATCGACCGCGAGGGCAATCGTTTTGAGATCCAGCCCTCGCCCGGCGTCCTGGTGCCAACGAGCTACAAGGGACACGACGAGCAGCGCTTGTTTCCCTTCAAGAGCGACGGTCGCTTCTGCGTGCCACTCTACGACTTGCAGGCCGGTGTGCGGAAGCTGCGCTACAAAGACATCACGCCCTCCGACGGCGGGCGTTACTGGATCAACATGCTCGAACCGCAGTTCATGGAGCGCCTTCACGATGCGAACTGGGAGCGTGCCTATGGCGACCTCGGCGTGGTGCGCGTGGGCGACGGCCTTTCCTGCCTCTACACCGGCGCGGGAGCCATCGTGCTCGATGATTCGGCCAACATCACCCTGCACGGCGTGAGCGTTTACGTGGCCAAAGGCGGCCCCAGCGAGAGCTGCGGCGATGGCGCACATCTGTGGAAAGACTGCTACTTCGGCCCGCGACCCGGCACCAGCCAGTGGAAGGGCGCGGACGGCTTCCTCTGCCGCTCCACGCGCTACGGCTGCGTGATGGACAACGTCACCATCCGCCACACCGCCGATGATTTGCAGAACTTCCACGGCATCTGGGGCAAGGTGAAATCCGTGTCCGGCAAACAGGTCACGCTGGAGACGAATGGCGCGCTGCTTCCCACGCTCCGCAACGCCAGTGCTGGCGACCGCTTACGCTTCATCCATCGCAAAAACGGAGCCCTGCTCGGCGAGGCGAAGCTCATCTCGCACCACGATTACCAACTCACCCTCGATCAAGACGCCACGCCCTTTGCCGAAGGGCAGGCCGAGTGGCTCGATCACGAATGCGGAGGCTGGGTGGTGCAAAACTGCTGCTGGGAGGATAATTTCCAGCGCCTGCTCATCATGTCCGGCCCCGGCCTCGTGCGCGGCTGCACCTTCACCCGCATGGGCAGCAACATCAGCCTCAACACCGGCATGGGCCTCGTCGGCGGCATCCCGAGCGACATCACCATCAACGACAACACCTTCATCGACGTCAGCTCACGCCCCCACCAGCCCGCCATCGAGGCGCACGCCCACAATGCACAAGGAGGCTTCGGCACCCCGCCCATCGAGCGCCTCATCATCATCGGCAACACCTTCATCCGCAGCGGTGGCCCCGCCATGAACCTCATCGGCATCCAGGACTCCCGCATCGAAAACAACGTCATCGAATCCCCCGTCCGCGCCACCCTCCTCGCCCGCCCCAACGACGAAACTGACCGCCAAGCCATCCTCCTCCGCCACAGCACCCGCGTTGAATTGAAAAGCAACACACTCACCGATCCAGAAAATCAAACGCTTCCCGATGCCACGAGTAAAAGCAGCGTTGTTGGTCTTGATGCAACAAAGGAGATCACGCTGGATGGGGAGAAGCTGCCGGATCCGCCTGCTCGCGCGAAACCGAAGCGTAAGTAAGTCTTCGCGGTGCAATTAATCCCTGCAATTAACTCCGAACATCCTATCCCTGATGCCGCATGCGAAACTGCTTCGGCGTGAGACCGATGCGTTTGCGGAAGTGTTGGGTGAAGGCGCTTTGGTCGCAGAAGGCGTGGGCTTGGGCGATGTCGATGACTTTGTCGGTGGTTTGGATGAGGGCTTCAGCAGCGGACTCGATGCGGATGCGCAGCATGAGTTCATAGGGCGTGACGCCGAGGGCTTGGTGGATCTTGCGATACAGCGTGCGCTCGGAGAGGCCGCATTCGCGGGCGAGTTCGGCGGTGCTGAGG
>Ga0164294_10000817_pt1 | contig 29558 bp, 26 predicted proteins | sample GEODES005metaG_FD_111479 | JGI IMG/M metagenome (GOLD analysis project Ga0164294, IMG submission 111479) | Oligotrophic lake water microbial communities from Sparkling Lake, Wisconsin, USA - GEODES005 metaG | ecosystem: Environmental > Aquatic > Freshwater > Lake | place: USA: Sparkling Lake...
GCCCTTGAAGCGGAATTCCTTGCCCGGATCATGGGTCACAATCGAGATCGCGCCGCCAATGGTGTTGCGGCCAAACAGCGTACCCTGCGGACCCTTGAGCACTTCGATGCGCTCAACGTCGGGCAGTTCCTGGTTCGCGCCGACCGAACGGGCCAGATAGACACCGTCGAGGTAGATACCCACGCCCGGATCGATGTTGAAGGCAAAGTCGTTCGCGCCGATGCCACGGATATAGGCCGAAAGTACCGCGGTCGAACCCGAGAACGGCGTACCGGCATCGAGCGTCACGTTCGGCGCGAGGTTCGACAGCGCGGCGACGCTGGTCACAGAGCGCTCGCTGAGAGTGTCAGAGGTAAAGGCCGAAATCGCGATCGGCACATCCTGCACATCTTGCGCGCGCTTCTGCGCTGTGACCACAATTTCAGCGATACCGCCGGTAGGCGCTGCATCGGCTGCAGACTGTTCGGACGATTGAGCTTGTGCGGTGATTGGCATGGCCAGCGCTGCGGCCAGCACAGCCAGTGATACTGGTGCGAACTTCATCAGACTTTTCCCCTCACTTGCGTTCTAGACAAGCCATCAACGATAACCCGCCACGCGTTGATTCATATTACCGCGCACTATGCCCGTTTGCTTGCACTGAAACGCAATCAATCAGGACTAGCGCGCAAACCGTTTACCGCCTTCGCCAATCGCGCGGGGCAACGCCGAATTTCTGGCGAAAGCATCGCGCAAAATAGGCGCTGTCATTGAACCCTAGCTCGAAGGCCAGTTCAGTGATGCTGGTCGCCGGCGCGGCGTTCAATCGATCGGCAGCACGTTGCAAGCGGCGCTCCACGATATAGCCGCTGGGGGTTTTGCCCATCGCCGCAAACATGTTCTGGATGGTGCGGACCGAGGTGTTGCAAGCTTGCGCCAACCCCACCGTTCGCAACTCCGGATCGCACAATTGCGTTTCGACCAGTGCCAGAACTTTGCGCTTCAGACCTGTGTCGCCGACCGCCTCTGCCGGACGGTTAGCCCCACGCATGGCCAATGCCACCAAATCATAAAACACATGATTGACCCCGTCTGCCCAGTCGGCATCCTCCACGCTGTGTTCGCCTTGATGCCATAGCGAGCGCAGAAAATCCTGGAAGACGCGCCCGCCCGGCGAACGTCCGCACAAGCGCCTGCTCATCAGATCGTCGAGCCCCGGAAAGCGCTCGGCCAAGGGCGCACGGGGAAATTCGACGACGAGGAGCTCATGGGCCGAAAGGTTCATCAGGTATGACGTATGGGGCGAACCCAACACGAAATCGCCTGGCTCGAGAATGCTCTCCATGGCGCCTTGGCGGTGCTGGCTGGTGCCCCGGCATTGAAGATGCAGGATCACACGCTCCTCATCGGTATAGTGCGGTTGACGTCCTACCATGGATGCGTTCGAACGCGGGCGGATCATGTCGAGATCACCCACGCGCCATGTCCACATTTCGCCCGCGAAATCTTCGCTCAGCGAGTTGACATAGGTACCTCCGTATATCCGGTCGACCAGACCGTTCCAGAAGCGCAGGCGTTCGGGCGGCGCGATGGCATCCGTTGCAAACTTCTGAACCGCACTCATCTTTCCGTCTCCCGTTGGAAAAAGTCAGGCAAAAGCAGGTTTTTGCCGCGCAACAATGCGCGGCGCGGATTCGACAAGACCAAGCGCGCAAAGCCCGGCCAGAACGGTAAGTCCGAGCATCAACCAGAGCGGCGCGGCGAGCCCGAAACGATCAGCCAGCGCGCCGGCAAACAGCGGACTGAGCACCCCTCCAAGCACTTCGCCGGCCCCCATGACCACCCCGGTCAAGGTCGCGGTCAGGCGCGGATCAACCGATTCTGCAGGAATTGTCGCCATGAACATCGGAAACAGCCCATTCAGCCCCCAACCCACGAAGAAGATCGCGCCGAGCAGCCAAGGCGAGCCGGTGAAGTAAAGCCCGCCGAGCGGGAGGATCACGCCAAGGAAGGAAAATCCAATCATCACCGGGCGCCTGCCGATGGCATCGGAGATAGCAGGCACCAGAAAGCTGCCGAGGCCTGCAGAAAGCCCCAGGCTCGCCATAAGCCCGCTCATGGTGGCTGGCGAAAAGCCACGTACCTTGGTCAGAAACAAAGGCATAAACGCCCAGCAAACCACCAGATACGATACAAGCAGGATCGAAATCAGCGCACAAAGCACGACGTTTCGATGCCGGATGGCTTCTGCCACCGAGACTTTGGGGTTTGTCGCGTCATGAACTTCAAGCGGCGGTTCGCGCAGGGTGAACCAGATCAATGCTGCGGTGATCAACCCCGGTGCTGCTGCCAGATAGAACCCCATGCGCCATCCATAAGCTGTCGCGACCGACACCAACAGAAGCGGCGCCAAACCCGAACCGAGCAGGTTCGAGCCCAAATTCTGGGCAACGCCCATCGCGGTTCCGCGACGCTCCGGCGCAACTTCGCTGACGATCATCGAATGACTGACCGGCATGACCCCGCCCTCAGCCGCGCCCATGAGCAGGCGCGCGCCGAGCAGCATGAAGAACGACGACGCCAGCCCCGAGACGATCGAGCACAAGCAAAATGCCAGCGTGGCGACCACCACCACAGGCTTGCGCGAACCCATGCGATCCGAGATGCGCCCCACTGCAAAGCCGGAAAGCGCCCATGTGAGCGAAAGCGCTGAACTGAATAGGCCGACCTGGGTGTTGGACAGCCCAAGATCAGGCTGAACGAACGGCATCAGAAAATTGAGCGCATTGCGATCAAAGAACAAGATGCCGAAATTGAGGCTGAGAAGGCCCACGATCCAGGCTTGATAGCCGCCGCTGCGCCGGGCTTGATCATTGATCGCCATGGTCTGTGCGTCCCGATTCATCAAAAGAACGGACGAACCGGATCGCGCCCGTCCCAATCCTGCGAAGCGCGCCACTGCGCGGTGAAGACGGTATTCATGCCCTCGGTCACCGGGATCAGTTCGGTGAAACCGGGCGCTGCATCGCCGCCATCCAGATAGGCGACCGCGCCTCCGGTCGGCACGGGTGCGCGGAACGCAAGATCGTAGCCGCGCGCAAGCCAAGCCGGAAGAGCGGCGTCAACATCTTCAACCGCGATGCCGAAATGGTGGAAGCCGTAGCCACGCCGGGCGATTATTTCCTTGTAAACCGAAGGCTCATCGTCGAGCAGCTGGATCAATTCGATCTGCATGTGCCCGGCAAAGCCCATCGCAATGGCAACATCGGCGGTCGCAGGCTGGCCGCGGAAGACCTGATCCGGTCCCAGAAAATGATCGAGCAGGAAAAATGGTCCAGCACCGCAATCCCTTGCAAAGTGCGCAATGGAGGCTCGGATGTCTTCCACGACGAACGCGGTCTGCACCACGCCGCCGATTGGTTGTCCAAAACCCAGTGCCTTCGCCATCGTTTCCCCGTTTTTCCGGATGCGCACTTTTCTGCCGCACCTCATTTTTATCGTCGCTTGCTCTGGATCGAAGCGCACTCAAGGCTTCAGCCAAATTGACGCAGCCTTAGCCGCACCCAAAAACCTTCACCAACAGCAAGAGCCTGTGCACGGCAGCGAATCGCCCATCCAAGCAGAAAATCGCCGCCGCATCCGCTCCCTGTCGCCGCGCAAAAAGACGCTAAATTTGTGAGTAATGCAAACAAATTTCTCAGGGCGGTCAATCCCGCGCTCTTGTGGCACGCTAAAGCCTGAGCGCAGCGGGATCATATGGAATCGATGTCGACCATGGTTGGGATGGTGTCGTTCAGTAGAATGATCTTCTTGCGGGCGATCTTCCAGCCATCGGCAACCGCGCGCAGATCATACTCGTAACGCCCGAAAAAGCAGAGCTGCCGGTTCATCCTCGGTTCGAATCGGTGGCAGGTGAACACCGCCGAAACTTGCGCGGCCTCGGCATCGCATTGAAGCAGCAAGACATTGGTGATGCTATGCGAACAGCGCGGCGGCGGAGTCGATGCTGTCGAAAGGCCGGACGTCAAGCGCTCGACCCGGTCCTGCAAATTGCGGATGCCTTTGTAGTAGATGAGCGAAAGCTCCGTGTCCGGATCGGCCGTCGGGGTGATTTCATCGCGCCATGCCGGCATCCAGAATTCGACGTCCGGTGTGAACAGCATCAGCCAGCTATCAAACGCACGGGTATCGAGCAGGAGCGCCTCACGATAAAGCAACTCTTCGGCCTGCGGCTGGGTCAGAAGCGAGTTCATGCTGGCAAACCCTTGGCCATGAGGTCCCGCCAGGCGCGATAATAGCTGTGGTAGAGCGTTTCATCGCACAGCTGCGAATCGGCCAAGACACTGCGCTGCGGACTGATCCCCAGCCTGTCGGAGAAGGTATTGCCTCCTTGGACCGAGGCAGTCATGCCGCGCGCATAGCTTTGCAACCACGGATCGACCTGGCTAGAAAAGCCGATCTGGCAGTTCTCATAATTGATCGTGTCGTCGGGCGTTGCCATGCCGGTAGGATTGAAGAAGTCTTCGTACTGCCTGATCCGCTGCCTACGGGCTGCTGCGCTTTCGCCTTTCGGTGCGATGCACCAGGTCCGCATCTCGGTCAGATTTGGCGCGATCGGGCGGATCACGCGCAGCTGGCTCGATGCGTTTTCCGCCACTTGCATATTGGGAAAGATCGTCAGGTTGCGCATGTTGAACATCCAGTCGCGCTTGTCTTTGCCGAATTTCTCGGCAAGCGCGCCTGCGCGTTCATAGAGCGGGATCGCCGGAGTCACGCCGAAGACGCCCCAGTTGAGCACATGCCCACCGGCAAAGCTGTAGCTCCCGCCGCCAACGCCTTGGGTCTCTTCCTTCCAGTAGTCGGAGTTTTCCCACACCGAGGCGACGACATCGTCGCTGAGCTCGCTTTGCCTGCGTTCCAGCACCCGGATGTAAGAGGGGTGCGTGGAGGTGAAGTGATAGGCATCGGCGCAATTTTCGAGCTGAAGCTTCCAGTTGGCTTCATAGGTGAAAGTGACCTGGCCCGGCACCAGTTCAAAGCCATCCTCGTTCTGGTCCGCGACCAGATCCAGCAATGTCGCAGCCTCGCCAAGGTGGTCGGTAAGGCTGGGCACGTCGGGGTTCAGGCTGCCGAACAAGAAACCGCGATGCTCGGCAAAGCGAGCCATTGGCGCTAGCCCATGGTTATCCTGATCAAAAGCATCGCTGTAGCAACCCGCCTTCTTCCACTTCACGCCCTTGCTATTCCCCGCGCTGTCAAAGCTCCAGCTGTGATACGGGCACACATGAACCCGCGCGTTGCCCTGCCGAACTTGCGCAATGCGGGCGCCTTTGTGGGGGCAGGAGTTTATGAAGGCGCGCAGCTTGCCGCTCCCATCGCGCTGCACCATGATCGGCACGCGACCCACGGTTGTCGTAAAGAAATCGTGCGGAGCGGCCGCCTGTGCGGCAATGCCCAGGAATGCCCAGCCGCCTTCAAAGATGTGCTTCATTTCCAGGTCGAACACCGCCTGATCGGTGAAAATTGCCCGATTGACGCGGAAAATGCCTTCATTTGGCCGGTCGTCTATCAGCTCGGAGATGTTCATCATCGTGCTCCCCTAGGCGATCAGCGCTTCGACCAGCGTGGGCGTGTTTGCCGAAAATGAGCGCGCCAGCGCGGCGTTGAGGCTCTGCGCATCGTATGCCTGTTCGGCCGTTATGCCATGGCCCTTGGCGATGCTGACGAAATCGAGTTCGGGAAATTGCGTGCCATGCAGGGTCTGCAGCCCGAAGTGCTGGCCAAAATGGTGCAGGGCTTCGTAACGGTTGTTGCGCAAGATCACGAAGCTCACCGCCGCGCCCGCCTGCGCGGCCGCGTGCAGCCCCTGGATCGCATACATTGCAGAACCGTCACCCAGCACCGCGATCACTTTCTGCTCCGTCCGCGCCATAGCGATCCCGACTGCGGCAGGTAGGCCATGCCCAAGACCGCCGCTCGCGGTGGTGAAGAACGTGTCGGGCTCGGTGATCGGAAGATAGTCGTGCATCGGCCCTCGGCTGGACGGCGCTTCCTCGACAATGATCGAATGCGCGGGGCGCAGCGCGCTTACCTGTTGGAGCACATAGCTATCGGTCATCACGCTGCCATCGAGCAGGGCGGGCGCTGGCTTGACCGGGGGCATCGCCCGACTGACCGGAGCGGGTCCTTCCAGCAGCATCGCCAAGGCCTTGTCGCACTGCGCGACGATGGCCGTGCCCTCGGGTGCCCATGCGGCATGGACATGGTTGTCGCCGATCATCCAAAGCTCGGTTCCGGGGGGCATATGCGGACCCTGTCCCTCGACATGGTACAGATTGACCGGCCCACCCAGCGCCAGCACGACATCGTGGCCATTCAGCGCCCTGACAATGGCTTCTCGCCCCGCCGTCAGAAAACCGGCAAAAAGCGGATGGTTTTCAGGAAAACTGCACCTTGCCGACATCGGCGTCACCCACACCGGCGCACTATGCCGCTCGGCCAGCGCGACCACCTGATCCCAAGCGCCGTCGCGCGCCACCCCCGCGCCGACGACCAGCACCGGCGATCGGGCGCCTGCCAAGGCTGCGGCGCATTTTTCGATCGCGGCGCGCTCCGGCACTCGCGCAGCATGGACCGTGCGAGGTTGCAGCATATCGCACGGTCTGTCCCAGTCATCGACCGGGATCGATACGAATGTCGGGCCGCATGGGGGCTCCATCGCGACATAGAAGGCCCGCGCGATCGCCGCTGGCACATCCTCCGCCCGCGCCGGTTCGCAGGACCATTTCACGAAAGGGCGAGGAAATTCGCTTGCGCGCTCGGCAAACAGGAATGGTTCATAGGCAACGATGGAGCGGGCCTGCTGTCCGGCGGTGATCACCAGCGGGGTCTGGTTTTTCCATGCGGTGAACACATTGCCGAGCGCGTGGCCAACCCCGGCAGAGCTGTGCAGATTGACCAGCGCCGCCCTGCCCGTGGCTTGCGCAAAGCCATCCGCCATGCCGATGACCACGCTTTCCTGCAGGCCCATGACATAGCCGAAGTCCGCTGGAAAATCCCGAAACATCGGCAATTCGGTCGAGCCGGGATTGCCGAAAATGGTGATCATGCCAAATTCGCGCATCAAGGCAATCGTGGCATCGCGAACCGTTGGCATAAACCTCCTGAAGACTTTCTTGTGGCCGAGTGACTGGACGCATTGCACCATAGAAACATTTGCGTTGTGGGCCAGAAGTCATACGCTGCACATATCAATTTTGTGGAGTGCCAGTTTCGGTCGTTAGTTCCCAAAGGCGAACAACCTGGCCAGGCAACGGGCTCCGCAATCCGTATGTAAGCTTTATGGCGCGGGGAGCGGCGATGAACCGGATTGCAGTGTTAGGCGCAGGTGCGATGGGTTGCCTGTTTGCCTCGCGCCTCGCCCTGTCAGGAGCGCGGATAACTGTCATAGACCTCAACAAGGAGCGGCTCGACCTGCTCGCCAGCGAGGGCATCTGCCTCAAAGACGATTCCGGCTCACGCAGCGCGCCGGTCGCGGCCCTTAGCGCAGCACAGGTCGAAGGGCCTTTCGATCTGCTGATTCTTTTCACCAAGGGGATGCACAGCGCCGCCGCAATGCGTTCTGTCGCACATCTGAACGATGGCCACTGCGTCGCGCTCACCCTGCAAAACGGGCTTGGTAACGTCGAAGCCATTTCTGCCGTATTCCCGCCGGATCGAATTGTGTGGGGGGTCACAGACTTTCCCGCCGACCTTGAAGGACCTGCGCAGGTCGCGTCCCACGGTGCGGGTCATGTCTGGCTAGGAGGCGTAACATCCTTAGCAAACGGCCACGCAGATGCGATCTGCGAGGTGCTGAATTGTGCCGGGCTGAACGCGGTTTTCGATCCCGATGTTGATGCGGTCATCTGGGAAAAGGTGGCCTTCAACGCTGCGCTAAACAGTCTCTCGACGATAACCGGCCTGCCCGTCGGCGGACTCGACTGCGCGGAAGGTCGCAGGATTGCTGCAGATGTTGCCGACGAAGCGATTGCCACCGCAGCCGCACTCGGAATTGCCATGAACAGGGAGCGCCTGCACGCCAAGATCGATTTTGCCCTGGCCAATCACCGCGGTCACAAACCTTCGATGCTACAGGACCGCCTGGCCGGGCGTCAGACCGAAATTGAATCGATCAATGGGGCCATCGTGGCAGCCGCGCAGCGGGTGGGTGTTGCCACTACGATCACGCAGATTCTCGCAGATCTTGTGCGGATGGGCGAACGCAGGCCAGACGCCTAAACGTTTAATGCCAAAGCGCATTCAGCGCAGGCACGAGATGATCACGGTGCTCGGGCGGTATACGATGGAGGAGCTCACGCTCGAAATTCATGGTCACTTCCATGACCTCCGCCAGCTTTGCGCGGCCGCGCTCGGTCAGTACCACGGCGAGCGACTTGCGGTTGAGCGGCAACCTGTCGATCAGCTCTGCTGCGCTCAGCCGATCGAGCAGCGGCACCATGTTGGCGCGCTGGATATCAAGCAGGCGGCCAATGTCGCTCGAAGTCATGTCGTCACGGCCTGCCACCAGCATCAGCACCGATGCATCCGAAATATGAAGATCGATCAGCGCCAGCCGCTTGGCCAGCTCGGCCATCATCGCATTCGCAGCCCGGCGCAGGGCATAGCCAGGCAAAGAGAAAAGCAGGTCAGACACGGCAAGCTCCAGATTTATGCTTTTGATCATAGCAAAAATACGCTATAACACATAGCAATTCGAATCTTATCAGGGATTATGTCATGACCGATCGCGCCGAAGAAGATACCGTTAGCTACCGTGTCGAGAACCGCATCGCGTGGGTGGCTTTCAACCGGCCGGAAAAGCGCAATTGCATGAGCCCCAAGCTCAACCGGCAGATGCTCCGCGTGCTCGAGGAAATCGAATTTCGCGACGATGTCGGCGTTCTCGTGCTGACTGGGGAAGGAACCTCGTGGTCGGCCGGCATGGACCTGAAGGAATACTTCCGCGAGAACGAGGCCAAGGGCCTTGGCGCGACACGCGGGGCGCAGCGCGAGGCCTATAGCTGGTGGGAGCGGCTACGCTGGTTTGAAAAGCCGACCATTGCGATGGTCAACGGCTGGTGCTTCGGCGGGGCTTATGGCCCCTTGTTTGCCTGCGATCTTGCGGTTGCGGCCGAAGACGCACAGTTCGGTTTGTCCGAGATCAACTGGGGAATTTTGCCGGGCGGCGGTGCCAGCAAGGTGATCGCGGAACTCACCTCGTTTCGCCGGGCGATGTACCACGCGATGATGGGGGAAAACCTGACCGGCGTTCAGGCCGCCGAATGGGGTCTGGTCAACGAGGCGGTGCCCGCAGACCGGCTTGAACAGCGGGTACTAGAGATCGCCAACGTGCTGCTGGGCAAGAACCCCACCGCGCTGCGCGCCACCAAGTGGGCAGTCCGACGGGTACGCGAGATGAGTTACGACAACGCCGAGGACTATCTGATCCGCGCGCAGGAAGCTGCGAACTACTTCGATAGCGAAGGGCGCAAGGAAGCAACCAAGCAATTCATCGACGACAAGGCGTTCAAGCCCGGGCTTGGCGCATATGATCTGGGCAAATCCAAGTCGTAACAGCGCTTTTGGAGCACATCATCGATGACACAGGGTAACGACCACGCCCGCATGAACCGTCTGCTGCGGCCACAATCCATCGCGGTCGTCGGCGCGACCGACAAGCCGGGCGCGCCCGGTGCCTCGATTCTCGAAAACATTGATCGCAGCGCCTTTTCCGGCGCAGTTTATCCGATCAATCCCAAGCGTGAGAGCATTGGGCGGCGCGTCTGCCTGCCCTCGATCGAAGCCTTGCCCGAAGGCGTGGATGTAGCGGTGCTGGCGATCCCGCGCGCCGGGGTGATCGATGCGGTGCGCCTCCTTGCCTCGCGCAAAGTGGGCGCGGCCATCATCTTCGCCGCAGGCTTTGCCGAAGGCGGAGACGAAGGAAGCGCAGAACAAGCCGAAATCGGCCAGATCGCGCGCGATTCGGGCATGGTGATCGAAGGGCCAAACTGCCTTGGTCTGGTCAACTACGGCGATGGTGTGCCGCTGACTTTCGTGCAGACGGCGATTGTACCCCCCGCCGGCCGCCGCGCGGTCAGCGTAGTCTCGCAATCCGGTGCACTCGCAGCAGTCTTGTGCACAACGCTTCTCGCGCGGCAGGTTGCGGTGAGTTTCAGCATTTCCACCGGTAATGAAGCGGCAAGCGGTGTTGAAGATTACGTCGAATGGCTGATCACCGACGAGGCGACACACGTGATCGCCATGGTCGTCGAACATTTCCGCCAACCGGCGCGTTTCCTTGCGGCTGTGGCGAAGGCCCATGCTGCCGGAAAGCCAGTCGTGCTGTTGCATCCCGGAAAGAGCGCGGCAGCGCGCGCCTCTGCGGCCACGCATACCGGGGCCATGGCCGGTGACCACCAGTTGATGCTTGCGAAGGTAAAACGCGCCGGAGTCATTGTCGCCGAAACGTTGGAAGAGCTTGGCGACATTGCGGAAATCCTTGTCCGCTGTCCGCCTCTTGCGGGTCCTGACCTTGCGGTTCTGGGCGAGTCAGGTGCGTTCAAAGCGCTAGTACTCGATCTTGCTGAAGACCTTTCGCTGCCGCTTGCCGCTCTCGATGACGCCAATAGTCCGGCCGTTCGCGCCGTTCTTCCGGCTTTTGTGCCAGTATCGAACCCGCTCGACATCACCGCTCAAGGTCTCAGCCAGCCTGACATCTACACGTCGATCATCGCAGCGCTTTTCGCCGATCCGCGCGTCGGCGGCGTGGTTGCGGGCATCATCCAGGGCGATCCCATCACTGCTACGATCAAGGTGCCGGCAATTCTTGCCGCCTTGGAAGCACCTCACGTTCACAAGCCGCTGATATTTGCAGGCCTCGACGAGGGTGCAGAGATGCCTGCGCATTTCATCGCTGCGCTGCGAGCAGCAGGCGTGCCGTGGTTCCCCAGCAGCGAGCGCGCCTTTCGGGCTTTGGCGCGGTTATCCGCCCGGACCGCGCTCAATCTCACTGACAAGACTCCAGCGCCCTGCCCGGTTCCGGGTCTTGCCGAATGCGCCGGGGTCATTCCCGAATACCGGTCAAAAGATCTGCTCGGGCCACTCGGCATCCCCTTTCCATCGCGGCGCTTTGCGGCTTCGCCGCGCGAGGCCGCCGATGCCGCCAATGCGCTCGGCTTTCCCGTCGCACTCAAAGCCCAGTCCGCCCGGCTCAGCCACAAAAGCGATGCAGGCGGCGTGGTGCTGAACTTGCCCGACGGCAAAGCCATCGAGGACGCATGGCAAGCGCTGCACGCCAGCGTGGAGGCGTATGATGGCTCCCTCGTGCTCGATGGCGTTTTGGTCGAGAAGATGGGCGCGCGCGGCCTCGAAATGATCGTGGGGGCGCGCAATGATCCAGAATGGGGACCGGTGGTGCTTGCCGGCTTCGGCGGGGTGACCGCTGAAATCCTGCGCGATGTGCGGCTGTTCACGCCTGATTTCGACGAAGCCGCCATTTGCGCGCAATTGATGCAGTTAAAGAGCGCACCGCTGCTGACCGGTTGGCGCGGTTCGCCCCCGCTCGACGTGCCAGCGCTGGCCCGGCTGATCATGAAGATCAGCGCGATCATGCTCGCCGAGCCATCGCTGGAGGAGCTCGATCTGAACCCAGTCGTCCTTTATCCCGCAGGCGAAGGACTGGTCGTGCTCGATGCGCTGATGCTGGTTGGCAGCCCGCCGCGCTAGTTTATCGCGCGTTCGCGGCCACTCCAGAATTCCGCGCGCATCGCCTTCTTGTCGAACTTGCCCACTGGCGTGCGCGGAATTGCCTCGCGGAAAAACACGTGCTTGGGCGCTTTCACGCTGCCGATGCGCGCCTTGCAGTGCGCGATAATGTCCGCTTCGCTTGGCGCGGCTGCGGGATCGACGACGACAATTGCGCTCACAGCCTCGCCCCATTTCTCGTCGGGAATGCCGATCGCGGCGCACTCGCGCACACCGGGCAGCTCGGCGACCGCGGCCTCGACTTCGGTGCAGAACACGTTGAACCCGCCGGTCACGATCATGTCCTTCTTCCGATCGACGATATAGTAAAATCCATGCTCGTCGCGGCGGCCGACATCGCCGGTGTGATGCCAGCCGTGCGCGATCGTCTCGGCAGAAACCTCGGGCAGTTCGAAATAGCCGCCGCCGACAATGCCCCCGCGGCCAACGATCTCGCCAACTTCACCGGTAGGCACGATCTGGCCATCGTCGTCCATCAGTTCGACCCGGCACGAGTAGGTGGCTTGCCCGCAAGAAGCGAGCCGCTCAGGATGGTCACCCGCCGCCGCCGCTGCAACAACCTTGGGCGAAAGCCACGTGGCGACGAGATGAAACTCGGTCTGGCCATAACTTTGGCACATGCTGGGGCCGAACACCTCGACCGCCTGCCGCAGCTTTTCAGGCGCGACCGCCGATCCCGCCAGCAGAAAATAGCGTAAGCTCGAATAATCGTGATCGCGCACGTCAGGATGCGCCAGCATCGAGTAAAGCGCCGTGGGCGGCAGGAAGGTGTGCGTCACCTTGTGCTGGGCAAAGGCCGGCATAACCACATCCGCGTCGAAACCGGGAAGCACGATGATCGTGGCCCCCATGGCAATACCGGCCATGGTCACCGGCCCTGCCGCATGGGTCAGCGGGGCGGTGGCCAGGAACACCGGCGGCTCGTCGCACGGCATGATATTGCCGATAGTCTCCAGCATGCAGCCCCAGCTGCGGTTCAGCACACGCACGCCTTTGGCAGGGCCAGTGGTGCCTCCGGTCGCGATGATTGCGGCCAATTCTTCGCCATTGCCCATCGGCTCTCCCCAATCGCGGATTGGCGGCGATCCTTCTGGAAGCATGAAATCGTCGAGCGAGGGATTTCCGGCGTCCGCTCCATCGAGGCAGATCATATGGCTGATCGTGGGCACTTGCGCCTGAACCTCATGCGCGTCCGCGCTATAGCTCGAATGATAGAACAGCCACTCGGCGCGGACATAGTTAAGATAGGCAATGTTATCGGAAAGTGCGTTGCGGGTGTTGACCGGGATCCATACGCCGCCAGCGCGCCACAAGCCCAGCAGAGCCGTTACGACCGAACCATGGTTGGGCGACATGAGCGCCACCGCAGTCTGATGGGCAAAGCCGGTAGCAAGCATCGCGCCCGCCAGCCGGTGCGTCTGCGCCTGCGCCTGCGCGTAGGTCAGCTGCATGTCGCCCGCGATCAGCAGCGTGTGGTTTGGCCGCAGGGTAGCCTGCTTGTCGAAATAGTCGATCGTACGCATCAGGAATTCCCTTTTCGTGCGGCGATGACGCCGTTTGTCAGTCAGATCGCTGGAAAATCAAGGCTGCCGCGTCGCTCGGCAAAGCGCCAGCCTTCGCCGGTCAGCACCAGCCGGTCGTGATACGTCCCCACAAGCGGCGCTGCCCCCGCGCTGGTAAAGAGCAGAATCTGGCTTGTGGCCCGCGCCTCGCTCGCGCTCTCGATCTCCACGCGGATGTTGGCACAAATATGCCGCGAACGGCGCGCAGGACGCTCGCGAAACGCAGCCAGAATCGCCTCGCGCCCTTCGATATAGACATCCGGCGCGGTTGGACGGCTCATTCTTCCCTCAGCCACATAAAGCGCGGCCACAGCTTCCCATGCGGCGGCATCGTTGTGCGCAGCATAATCGAGGATCAGCCGCTCAATGGCGCGTTCGGCCAAAAGCTGTTGCTGCGGATCGAGATGGGCCGGGGCCGCAAAATCGGTCATTGTTCAGTTCGCTTTGCTGCGCCAGCTTGGCGCATAGCCAGTGCGCGCCACTTCGGAATAAGGCACTGGCGCCACCGTAGCGCGGATCGTTACCTGGCGATGCTTCTCGACCGTCGGCTTGGCTGTGCCGCCATCGGGTTCACCCCAGATAAGCTCGACCTCAGTACCGGGCGCAGCCACGCTTTCATCGACAATCGCCAGCGTGATCATCTTGCCCTCATTGGCGGTATAGCCGATCCAGGTCGAAAGGCCGACAATCTGGCCATCTTTCTCCACCCGATCAAATGGATGCATGGAATAGACTGCGCTCGGGAATTCCATGAATTTCGGACGCAGCTCACCCTTGCCGAACATGCCATACAAGACATCGGCTACCGCCGCATCGTCAAGCGCCAGCGTCACCTTCTTGCGGTGCGGGCCTGCAGCCATTCCCTCCAACGCCTCGCGCCCGATAAAATCGTGATCGAACTTGACGAACGGGCCATAACCCAGATCCCACGGTGTCAGATAATATCCGTCAACGCTATCCGGCACATAGGAACCGCCGATTGAACAGCGCGCCTCGTAACGGTTCTGCGTCAGCCATTCGCGGTACGGCTTAAGCTTGTCGCCGCTGTAGATCGCAGGCAGCGGCGAAGGGATCCAGCCGGATTCAAGCGCGTTCGATGAATACGTGCGCCCGCCAACAAGGGTCAGCCCATGCGCACGTCCGGCCTCGACCAGCGCACCATGCACCGCGTCGTGCTCTTCCCATGGTCCCATCAGCTCATAGCCCGGCTGCCCCGCCATGCCATGGCGCAAGGCACGGACCTGCTTGCCGCCAATCGTCATGGTGCACATATTGAAGAACTTGAGCTCGGGAGCGGGCTTGCCAGTGGCGCTTTCGATGACGTGCGCCGAATTGGGCCCCTGGATCTGAAAGCGGCAGTGGCGGCGGTTTTCCGGATCAGGCCGCGCCGCGGTGCGCTCGTCATAGGTCAGCGTGATGTCTGTGCGGCCTTCACCGTGGAACATCAACCAGTTGAGCGTGGGCGCGCGTCCCACCAGATTGAAGCAGTTCTCGGCGAGGTAAAACAGGATAACATCGCCGATGACGTGGCCGTAGGGCGTTACCGGAACGAACTGCTTGGCCTTGTCGACGGCAAAGCCCTTGAAGCTGTTGACCCCGAGCCCGTTCAGGAACTCGAAAGCGCCCGGTCCTTCGACCATCAGCTCGGCCATGTGATAGGATTGGTTGAACAAGACGCAGGTCTGTGCCCATGCTTGCTGTTCATCGCGCCAGTTGGAATATTCGGAAGGCACGCCCGGATAGACATTGGGGCCAACCTGCTGGTTGCGCAGGAAGCGCACAATGTCGCCTTCCGCAGCAAGCATCGCCTCAAGCGTCTTCGTCATGGCAGCCTCTCCTTCATTTTTTTAGCGGCTGGAGACGAATAAACTTGCCCTCTGCCGCGAAGCTGTTTGTATGCAAGTCATACAAATTGCAAGGGGGCTTGGGGCCGTGATCTCAACAACACATGTGGGCAGTCTGCCGCGCGGAAGCGAGCTCACACCGGTGCTTCTGGCGCGGGATGCAGGCAAGCCCTACGATGCTGACGAATTCGATAGCCTCGTCGCAGCAGCGCTCGACGCGGCGCTTGAAGCCCAGCTCGCGGCCGGGGTCACGGCGGTTTCTGACGGCGAACTGGGCAAAGTTGGCTATTCGACTTACATGATCGAGCGGCTGTCCGGTTTCGGCGGCCATATCGAGCGCAAAGCTGCCGCCGATCTCGCCGAAGTGCCCGAACTGAGCAAAAAGCTGTCGGCAATGATGGGCAGCCAGGAGTTTGTCCGCGCTAGCTGCATTGATGATATCAAGCTCGTAACACTGGCACCGCTGCATGACGATATCCGGCGGTTCAAGGCCGCACTCGCGCGCCAACCTGCGCCGCAGGCGTTCATGAACGCCGCCTCGCCTGGCTTGATCACTGCCTTTCAGGTAAACCGGCATTACCCAAATCACGAGGCCTATCTCGCCGCACTTGTGGATGCGATGCGCGAGGAATACGAGACGATCGTCGCTGCGGGTTTCCTGCTCCAGCTTGATTGCCCCGATCTGGCGATGAGCCGCCACACTGGCTATCAGGACATGACCGAGGCCGAGTTCCTCAAGGTAGCCGCCGCCAATGTCGAGGCGCTGAATGCCGCCACGGCCAACATCCCAACCGAAAAAATGCGGATGCACGTGTGCTGGGGAAACTATGAGGGGCCGCACGATCACGATATCCCGCTTGAACGGGTGATCGATATCGTGCTCGGCGCGCGGCCTTCGACGATTCTGTTCGAAGCGGCCAATCCTCGGCACGAGCATGAATGGAAGGTCTGGGCTGCCGCCGATCTTCCATCCGACAAGCTCCTCGCGCCCGGGGTAATCGATACCTGCTCGAACTATGTCGAGCATCCCGAACTGATCGCACAGCGCATCGAGCGTTTCGCTGCGATCGTCGGCAAGGAGCGCGTGATTGCCTCAACCGATTGCGGCTTTGGCACCTTTGCCGGTTACGGAAAGATCGATCCCAAGGTCACCTGGAAGAAACTGACAGCCCTGCGCCAAGGGGCCGACATCGCCGACGCCCGGCTCTAAACCCCGCGGAAACCGAGGACTGTTGGATCAATTGTGAATGCGGGTGAGCATCTCGATCAGCGTGACAACTTCTTGCTCGGTAAAGCGCGATTTAAGCCAGCGCTCATTCTCGGTAACTGCATCCTTGGCGGTTAGCAGGATAGCTCGCCCGTCGTCGGTTAGGTTCAGTGTCTGTTTGCGGCCGTCGCTTGGATTTGTGCCTCGCGCCAGCAGGCCGCGCGCTTCCAGGCGGTTGACGATCGCCATCGTAGTTGCACGGTCCATGCGCATGCGCTGTGCCAGTCCGGTTTGCGCAATGCCGGGATGATCATCGATCAGCCACAGCATCGACACCTGCTTTTGCGTCAGGTTCAGATCTGCAAAGGTCTCGGTGAAGTGGCGATAAAGCGCGCCATAGGCGAGCCGGATATGAAAACCGACGATGTTGCGAATATCGCCAATATCATCGTCGCCCGGAACGTGCGGGGTTGTGGCGACCAGTATCTCTTTGCTTCTTGTCAACTCAGGCTCCCGGCAGAACAGCGAGGCTGCGTAACAACATTCAACAAACGACGCCATGCCGCTTGATCGCCGGCATAGCCTTTTGCTATTTTGAGAAGGTCAGCGGCGCTCGCGCGTGCGGGAGGCATCTATCCAACTGACCGTCTTTGCAACCCCGCCAAAGGGATAGAAATGGAGCCGGACTTGCCCGTGCTGCTCACCAAGCTGCGCCGAGAAAGCTTCGACCAGCCGGTCAGGACCAGCCCCCCCGATCAGATTGGTGAGCGAAATGCCGTACTTTTTCATCACGCTGGCCGATGCGCCAACCCCGCAGTGGGCTGCGAACCGGATCAAGGTCTTGATGCCTGCTGGCCCGGGAATGCCAATGCGGATCGGCGAGGTAATGCCGAAGCCGCGCGCCCGGACGAGCCAACCCAGCACCGCATCCGGGTCGAAGCTGAACTGGGTGACCACCAACGGTGCCATACCGCGCGCCTCGATGTCGGCGAGTTTCATCGCGAGCACATCCCAGCACTGCTGGTTTGACATGACCGGATGGCCTTCTGGATGGCCACCAACCCCGATCGCGGCAATGCCGTTGCGCTCAAAGCTGCCGGTGGCGAGAAGCGCAGCGCTGTCAAAAAATGGACCTTGTGGCTCGGACGGATCGCCTGCAACAACGAAACAACGCCGCACGCCGGCATGTCGCGTAACCGCTTCAAGGTACGTATCAAATTCGGCTTGCGTCAGAATGCGCCGCGCCGAGAAATGCGGCATCGGCTCGAACCCCAATTCGCGCACCGCCACTGCGGCCGCAATCCGTGCTCTTGCTTCTTCACCGGGCAGCCAGGTAATCGCAATGGGGGTGTCCTGCGGGATCGACGGAGCGGCGGTGCGTAGCGCGTCCACGTCCTTCGCCGTTATCTCGAGGGAATAACCATCGGTTACTCCATCAGGCGTTTTGGCCCAATTGGGATGGATAAGCCGGGATGCCATGGCGTTCCTCGTCCGTTGCGATTTTCATGTTGTGAACGGCTGAAGCGTTAGCAAATTTTATATGTAACACAAACAAAATTGCCCAACATGCTTGGCCATCGACGGTTCGATCAGACCAGCGACAACAGCATTTGCGCAAGCTCTTCGGGCATCGAGAGGAAAGGCGAATGATCGGCATTAAGCGTTAGGATTTTTGCGCCCGGTGACGCCTGCTGCATGCGCCGCTGGCTCGAAATCGGGATTGCCCTGTCCTCGGTGCATTCGATGTACGTGCGCGGTACCTGTCCGTAGCGCTCAGGCGTAAGCTGGAGCGGGGTCGAGCGCGGCGTGTGTGGCTCATTCACCAGCCGCGCCATGGCCTCAGCAACAAGCTGCGCGGGTGCCAACTGGGCAAAGACAGCAGCGCCGCTGACTGGATCAACCGCACTGCCCGCGCCGCCATGCACCGGGGCTATAATCGCATCAAACGCGGGGTTTGGGCTCTCCAGCGCCTTGAACTCAGCGCGCGACATTCCTGAGGGCAGCATCATCGCGCACAGATAAACCAGCGCGTCGATCGCCTCGGGCGCGGTTTCAGCAGCCTGGCTGATGACCAGCCCGCCCCTGCTGTGACCAACCAGAATAACCGGGCGTTGCTGCGCAGCGCGGCAAAGGTTGGCCACGAAATCGGCCCAGCCCTGCAAGCTGACCGCGCGCAACGCCGCTTCGTCGCCGCCCATACCGGGCAGATCGGGCGCGATCACCTCATGCCCGCCTGCGCGAAGCCGTTCGGCGACCAGATCGAAGCACCAACCGCCGTGCCACGAACCATGGATCAGGATAAAACTGGCCACTATCCCGCTGCTAATGGCACCTTGATGGGGTCTTTTTCACTCGCTGAGGCCCAACAATTTGGCCGCGTTGCCCTTCATGATGCCGGGAAGCACCTCTTCACGAAACCCGACCGCCTTGGCCGCTTCGAGCCATTTGGCGGGGTGGATCAACGGAAAATCGCTGCCAAACATCATCTTATGCTTCAGCTGCGTGTTGGCATACTGGATGATCTGCGGAGCGAAGTACTTGGGGCTCCAGCCCGACAAATCGATGAAAACATTGTCTTTGTGGAGCGCCATCGACAGGCTTTCATCAACCCACGGCCAGCTAGGGTGCGCCAGAATGATCTTCATGTCGGGGAAATCGACCGCCACATCATCCACCAGCATCGGCTGGCCCCACTTGAGCCGGATCCCGCCGCCACCGCGCATGCCGGTGCCCATGCCCGAATGCCCGGTGTGGAAAATGGCGGGCAGGCCGTACTCAGCAATCACCTCATAGATCGGATATCCGAACCGGTCCGCCGGATCGCAATCCTGCATGATGTGGTGGAACTTGAAGCCTTTGACCCCATAGTTTTCAATAAGATCGCGTGCTTCCAGCGCACCCATCCGGCCCTTGCGCGGATCGATGCTGGCAAAGGCCATGCAGATATCCGAATTCTTGGCCGCGAACTCTGCGATTTCATAATTTGAGATGCGTTTAGCCCCGATCGCGCTTTCGCTATCGACCGTGAATATGCAAAACGCGATCTGCTGCTCGCGGTAAATCTCGGCAATCTCAGGCATCTTCGGTCGTTCGCGCGGCGCTTTGAAATACGCGCTGGCGGCGTCGAAGAACTTGCCCATGACCGGGTCTTCGGGATCGTGGCACGATACCTCAGCATGAACATGCACGTCGATGGCGCGGATTTTGCTCAGATCGATGGGCATTGCGGGGCTTTCTGGTTAGATTGAACCGGCGACCTCCCGGCCCTGCCCAACATGAGGCAGCACCGGGCTTATCGCTCACATCTGGATAATAACGGTCTTTGTCTCGAGGTACGCTTCGATACCCTGGCGTCCCTGTTCGCGACCGATGCCCGATTCCTTGTAGCCGCCGAATGGTAGCGCGGCATCGATCATCGCATGGCAATTGCCCCAGACCGTCCCCGCTTTGATCCGCGAGGCAAGCTTGTGCATCGTCGCGACGTCCTTGGTCCAAACCCCTGCCCCAAGACCGAAGCAAGTGTCGTTGGCCATCTTGGCGACCTCGTCGAGATCCTCAAAGCGCTGCGCGACCACTACAGGCCCGAAGATTTCCTCGCGGACCACGCTCATTTGCGGGTTCACGTTCACCAGAACCGTGGGGTTCACATAGTAGCCGTCTGCGCTCGGCGCATCGCCGCCAATCGCGACGCTAGCCCCATCCCGTTTGGCCGTGTCGATATAGCCCAGCACTTTGTCATACTGCTCTTTGGAAACGAGCGGCCCACTGTGCCCCGTGGGATCGAGCGAAGGACGCGGTGCCCAAAACGACGAGGCTTCCGCCACGCCTTCGATCACCTGATCGAAGATCGACTTGTGCGCAAAAAGCCGCGAACCGGCGATGCAGACCTGCCCCGAATTGAAGAAGATCGCCCCGGCGGCGCCTGGCGCGGCCACTGCGACATCGACATCGGGCATCACCACCACCGGGCTCTTGCCGCCCAGTTCAAGCGTCACGCGCTTCATCGTTGCGGTCGCGTTCTTGTTGATCAGTTTGCCGATCTCGGTCGATCCGGTGAAGGCGACCTTGTCGACATCGGGATGCTTGACCATCCGGTCGCCAGCGGTGTGGCCGTTGCCAGTGATGATGTTGACCACGCCTGCGGGGAAGCCTGCGTCAACGATCAAATCGGCAAGGCGCAGCACGGTCAAGCTGGTCTGCTCGGCAGGCTTCAGCACCAGCGTGCATCCAGCGGCCAGCGCAGGCGCAATCTTGAGGCAGGCCATCAGCAGCGGGAAGTTCCAAGGCACGATCTGCGCGCAGACGCCGACCGGTTCCTTGACCGTGTAGCTGAATACCATCCCGGCGGGCATGGTGTAAGGCGCGGTTGTCTCGCCGGCCACTTTGCTGGCCCAGCCTGCCATGAAGCGTATCTGGCTGATTGCGCCCGGAATATCGATAGCGCCAGCCATGCCCTTGGGCTTGCCGTTGTCGATCGCTTCAAGCTCGGCAAACTCGTCCATGTGCGCTTCGAGGAGGTCAGCCAGCCGATGCATAATCCGCTCGCGCGCCATGGGCGCAAGCCCCGACCACCGACCGTCGTCGAAAGCCGCGCGCGCTGCCGCAACGGCGCGGTCGACATCGCGGTCCGACGCATCAGCGATGTGGCTGACAATCTTGCTGTTCGAAGGATCTTCAACCGGAATTGTTGCGCCGTGGCTCGATTCCACCCATTCGTTGCCGATGAAAAGAGCGGGCTTGCGCGCGAGTGCAGCCTGCGCTGCCGGCGAGTAAGCGAGTTGGGCGTAGCTAACCGGTGTCATCTCATTCATGGCTTGTTCCTCTGAGACAAAGGCCTGCCGCTGCAGGTCCAGAAAAGCAGTCTTGATGCACTAGGAATAAAGGTTCAGCGCTGCGTGCGCCACCCTTGCTGATAGGTTTCGCGAGCAACGCGGCTATAAGGAACCGGACTTACAACGGCGCGCACTTCGATCTGGCGATGCGGCTCAACGGTTGTTTTAGCGGTCCCGCCATCGGGTTCGCCCCACACCACGCGCAGCTCGGTCCCAACCGGAATCTCATGGTCGACTGTGGCCAAACTGAGCGCAGTTTTCTCGTTGAAGCTGTACCCAGTGAACATCGAGAGACCGACAGTGTTGCCGCCGCCATCGATCACGCGGTCGTAATTCGATGACGCATAATTGGCGAGTGGCAGGTCGAAGAACTTGCAGGGGGTGCCATCGGGATCGAACATCGAGGCATAGATCTTGGCCATGTCCTCGCCGTTCCATGCCAGCGTTACCTTCTGGCGTTGCTGCGCCGGATCGAGCGCCTGAAGCGCTTCGCTACCATGGAAATCGTGGTCGAACTTGACAAAATTGCCGTAACCCAACTCCCACGGGTTCAGGTAATAATCTTCGATATTGTCAGAGACGAAGCTCCCACCGATCGAGCCGGTCGCCTCATAGCTAGAAGAGCCCAGCCATTCGCGGTAGCCCTTGAGCTTCTCTCCGGTGTAGATCGCCGGGAGTGGCGATGGAATCCAGCCGGATTCCAGCGTGTTCGAAGGATAGGCGCGGCTGCCGCATGGCACGATGCCAAACTCTTGCCCCGCTTCTAGGATGGCCGCGCGGATTTCCTCCTGCTCGGCATAGGGGCCCCAGATCTCGAGGCCCGGCGCGCCCGACATGCCATGGCGCAGCGTGCGAACGGTATGACCAGCGATGTTCATCGTGCTCATGTTGAAAAACTTGAGCTGCTCGAGCGGCGCGCCATTCAGCTTTTCGATGATGGCCCAGGCATTTGGCCCCTGAATTTGGAAACGCCATGAGATACGATTGACCGGCTTGCCCATCGGACGCGACGGCGAGCGATCGTCCTTGACGATTTCAACATCATAACCGCCGGTTTCAGCGTGGTACATGACCCAGTTCGCCGCGGGCGCGCGGCCGACGTAGACGAATTCCTGCTCGGCCAGATAAAAGATGATGCCATCGCCGATCACATGACCATACGGCGTCGTTGGCACATATTGTTTGGCCTGGTTCACTTTGAAATTCTTGGTCGAATTGATCGCGGTATCGCTGATCAGGCGCAGCGCGTCTTTGCCGCGGATATAGAGATCGACCATGTGGTGCGACTGATCGAACAACACGGCGCTATGCTGCCAAGCCCACTGCTCGCTGCGCCAGTTGTGAAACTCGGCCGCTACGACGGGATAGACATACGCGCCGAGCTGCGAATTGCGCAGCATCTGCACAGGGTTGCCAGCGTTGGCCAACAGCTGTTCAAGGCTTGTGCCGGTCATCATTCTTCTCCCGCTCATTTTTACGCGGCTCGTTGAATCCGCGCGGATACCGTTCGCGCGTTTTTGTATGTAATGCAAACAGATTTTATTGCCGCGTCGATTGACGCCTGATCCTAACCCGAGAGTGCCCGGGTGATCGCATCCAGCGTATCGATGACCGCATCAGGCTTCTGGCCTAGCGGCAAGCCGGCGACGCCATCGGCCTTCATCATCCCGGTGGTCATAGCTATGCCAAGTGCGCCCGCGCGGCGCGCCATCGCCATTTCCAGCGCCGGGTCGTCACCCACGACCACGACGTCGCGCGCGGCGGAACGAGGCAGACCCATCGCCTCGACTGCGCAATCGAAAGCGATGCGCGATGGCTTGCCGAGAACTTTGGGGCGAACGTTGGTCAGGCTGGAAATCATGCGGTTGATGGCAAAACTTGAGCCGATGCCGCGCCCGGTGGCAGTCGCGAAAAACGGCACGTGGCTGGCTGTGGTCAGAATCGCACCGGACCAAATCGATTCGCAGCCAGCCTCGAGATCGGGATACGTGAAGCCGCGAAACCATGCCGAATATACTGCGTCAACGTCGCCCTTTTCCGAAGGACCGACGATAGTAAGCCCGCGCTCGGCGAGTGGTACCTCCACGCCGGGGTCGCCTAAAACCCGCACCCGGCGCAAGTTCTGTTTGTCAAACCAGCTAGCGGCCGAGGTCGATGGCGTCATCATTTCGCTATCATCAAGGTCGAAACCGGCGCGGCGCAAGCCCGCAGCATAAATCGCGGGCGGTTTCGCCGTTCCATTGGTAAAGACGCGAAACGGGATGCCGCGGCGGCGCAGATCGCCCAGCAGCGCGATCGCACCCGGCAGCGCGCGGTGCCCGCCCGAAGCGGAGTCGCCAAGCGCGATAGTGCCATCCATGTCGAAAATGAACCCGCGCGCCTTGGCAAGGCGCTCGGCGATGGCTTCAGGCAACATGCGCACCTCCATGCAATGCAAGCCGCAAGCCCGGCATTTCGACCATGATATCGCGCGCGGCCGGGCGCCCTGCCAGTTCGCGCAGCAGCCGCAGCATCGGCGCAGCATCGGGATTGTAGTGACCGCGCGAAGGCCCCGCCGCGAGCATGGCGTCGACCTGGTCGGACGGCATCACCGCACGCAGCAAAAACTCCTCGTCCGCCATGTGCGGCCCGAATTTACGGCGCAGGTCAGCGAGCGTCGGAAAACTAGGTTCACGCTCGATTTCTCGCGCCCGCGGCCGGTCCCGAATGGCAGCTTCAACAGCGGGGTCGAGCGGGCTAGTCGGACGGCCGAACTTGCCCATGACATAGCGCAGCACTTCATCCGAGACTTGGGCGTAACGCTCGGTGCCGATCACGTTGAACAGCGCTTGGCTCATGACCATCTGCGGAAACGGCGTGACCATGATCGGGTGGCCAAGCTCAGCGCGCACGCGCTCGGTCTCGGCGATCACCTCGTCAAAGCGATGTTCGAGTTTCAGTTCGGCAAGCTGACGGCGGGTAGTTGTCATAACTCCGCCTGCGATCTGGTGCCGCGTGAAACTGGCGTCGAACGCCTGCGGGGTTCCCGGCGGCAGCGCCTCTGCCCGCGCCAGTCGCCACCAGTAATCGCTGACTTTGGCGAGCATCGCCTCGTCTACCGCCACGCTGTGCCCCGCCTCGCGCAAATTGGCGAGCATGCGCCCCGCCTCCGGCAACGAGGAGCCTTCGCCCAATGGGCCGATACCGACGTGGATTGCATCGACAATGCCCAGATCAGCCGCCGCAAGGCTGGTCACCGCGCCCCTGCCGATGGTACAATGCGCATGGATTTCCAGACTTTTGCCGCCGATGGCCGCCTTTACGGCAGGCGCAAGGCTGCGCACCCGTTCGGCACTCATCAGCCCGCTCGGGTCCTTGAGGTAAAACAGATCGATATCCGGACATGCCGCAAGCTTGCGCGCAAAATCGGCGTAGAACTGGTCGGTATGTACCTCGGACAGCGTGAAGGTTAGCGCAGCCATCACTTGCGCGCCGCCCTCTTGCTTGACCAGCCGCGCGCCCGCGATCACCGCGTCGGCATCATGCATCGGATCGAGCATGATGAATTTGCCGATGCCGCTTCGCTGCAGGCAGCGATAGGTCAGCGCCATGAAATCAGGATCGGCCTGCTGCCAGGCGATGAAGCGCATACCCGTCGTGATGTATTGTAACGGGGTATTGGGCATGGCGGCATGCACCCGCCGCAAGCGCTCCCACGGGTCTTCGCGGAAATAGCGGACGGCCACGGCCATGTGCGTCGATGAGGCAAAATCGATCGCGCGAAACCCGACCCGGTCGGTCGCGCCGGCGATCTGCAGCATCTGCGCCGTATTAAGCCCGGTTGCGCCCCACAAGGATTGGTTGCCGTCGCGCATTGAAACGTCGACGAGTGAAATCTCTGCCATCAGACGAAATTCTCGAAAAAGCGCGTATCCACGCCGCCCGCCATGAAGCGCGGATCGGCCATGATGCGGCGATGCAAACCGGTCGTGGTGGGAACCCCTTCGATCCGCAGCGCAGCCAGCGCGCGCGCCATGCCCGCCACCGCTTCGGCGCGGCTTTGGCCATGCACGATCAGCTTGCCGATCAGCGAATCGTAAAATGGCGGCACCACACCGCCGCGCGCGATATGGCTGTCGATGCGGATGCCTGGCCCGGCAGGCCACGCGGCGCGCGTGACAACGCCGGGGGCTGGCCGGAAATCTTCGGCCGGATCTTCGGCATTGATGCGCACTTCGATGGCATGCCCATGGGGCCGGATCATCGACTGATCGAGTGTCAGCTTGGCGCCGCCGGCAACCAACAGTTGCTGTTCCACCAGATCGATCCCGGTGATCGCTTCGGTCACCGGATGTTCGACCTGAATCCGGGCGTTCATCTCGAGGAAGAAATAGTCGTGCGTCTCGGCATCGACGAGGAACTCAACCGTTCCCGCGCCGCGATAGCTAAGCCGCTTGGTCAGCTTGACCGCTGCATCTTCCAATCCGGCGCGGACCGCATCCGGCAGGTCGGGTGCAGGAGCCTCCTCGACCAGCTTTTGAAAACGGCGCTGGATCGAGCAATCACGTGTGCCAAGATGGATCGCATTCTCACCATCCCCCAGCACCTGCACTTCAACATGCCGCCCGCTGCCGATGAACCGCTCGACATAGACCGCCGGATTGCCGAACGAAGCCTGCGCCTCGGACATCGCCATGCTGATCGCGGCGGGCAGGTCCTCGGCGCAAGTAACCCGCTTCATTCCCTTGCCGCCGCCACCGGCAACCGCTTTGAGCAGGACAGGAAAACCCGTTTCCAGCGCACGGGCCATCGCTGCGTTCGCATCGGCGGCTTCCCCCCCCGGCACCACCGGAAGCCCGGCCTCGGTCGCGACGCGCCGCGCCGCCAGTTTATCGCCCATGGCATCAAGACCGGCAGGGTCGGGGCCGACAAAAATGATCCCGGCTGCCGCCAGATCGCGCGCAAACCCGGCGTTCTCCGAGAGAAATCCGTACCCCGGATGCACCGCATCGGCGCGGGCCGCGCGGGCTGCCGCTACCACGGCAGCGACATCAAGGTAGGACTGCGCGGCCGGCGCTGGGCCGATAATCGCCACTTCATCGGCGAGCCGGGCTGGCAGGCTGTCCTTATCGGACTCGGAAGCACCAAGAATGGTCACAATGCCCAGCCGCTGCGCGCTGCGGATTACCCGCAGCGCGATTTCGCCGCGATTGGCGATGAACAGGCGGCGGATCATGTCGGGCTGATGTGCAGCAGCGCGGTGCCGGTTTCGACCATTACGGCATTGGCAACGCAGAACGCGGTGACCTTGCCGGCAACGCCCGCATGCACCGGGTTCATAAGTTTCATCGTTTCGACAATGCCCACCACCGTATCGGCCGAAACTGTATCACCCACCGCCACGAACGGCGGCGCGCCGGGAGCGGGCGCATGGTAAAAGACACCAGGCAACGGAGCCGGAACACTCGCAAGCCCGTCAGGGACCGCATCCAGGACAGGAACGCCGGGCGTTGCGGCATCGCGCATGGCCGAAGCAGGCGCACCATAATCCCATTCCTGCGACCACTCCGCTCGGGCTGGGTTTGCATCGCCAGATTCCCGCGCGACACGCAGCCGGAAACGCGAGGTGGCGATCTCTAGCGAAGCGTAAGGCGTGCCATCAAGGATCGCCACGATTTCGGCCACGTCTTCCGGGGTGAGCGTGCTCATGCGCCAAGCATCCTGCGCGCTTCGGCGATAATGGCATCGGAGAACGCAACGTCGTTGAAGTGCGCATCGACGGTCTGGAAGTTGACGTTGGCAGGCATTACCGCCTTGGCATGGGCCGCATAGGGCGGCGGCACCGAAAGGTCGTGGAGATGGCCCTGCGGACTATCATGATTGGAAAATCCGAGAAGCGGGACGAGCAAACTGACGGGCCCTTTTGCTTCAGCGCACATCAACGCCAGCCGATCATTGAGTTTCTCGAGATCGGCCACCGTGGTGCGGACCGCCGTCAATTGCGGATTGTGCTCATGATAGCGGCGACCGGGGAATTGGGCCTTGGCTGACGCGATCGGGCCTCCGATGATGAAGTCGGCATTGCCTGGTGCCCAGATCGTGGGGATGCCGCGCGCCATTCCGGCTTTGCCGCGATCAGGCCCGGTGTCGGCAAGTCCCCCGAAAATGTTATCGATAATCTCCGTCACCGACAGATCGAGCACCAGAGCCACGTCGCGTTCGCCGGCAATCGCATCGAGCGTCAGCCCACCAGCGCCCGATGAGTGAAAGACCATCACTTCGCAGCCATCGGCTTCAAGCGCCTCGCGCACCCGGCGCGTGCCGACTTCGGTCGTGCCCAGCGTTGTCATCAAAACCAATGGGCACGAGGCCGCTTGCGGCTCGGCGCGGGCAGCATGATCTGCGGCAGCCATCCCGGACATCGCCATTGCGGCATTGCGATAGACCAGACGGCTGATCGAATTGACGCCCGCGATATCCGTGACCGCGTTCATCATGGCGATGTCTTTCACCCCCATGTACGGGGCAGTGAAGCCCGAAGCCATGGTCGAGACGATCAGCTTGGGCAGGCCATAGGGGAAGCTTTGCATCACAGCGCCCGCCAGCGCGGAGCCCATCGAGCCGCCGACCGCCAATATCCCGTTGATCTGGTGGGTGGCTGAATACGCATGCGCGGCGGCGATCGATCCGGCGATCATCTGGTGGTGAATGTGCCCCTCGTGGCCGATAGCGCGGATTGCCTCTATAGTGGTTCCCGCCGCTTGGGCCACTGCCTCGGGCGCAATTTCCGCCCCGCCCAAGGTGCGCCGCACGCTCGGATCGAGGTGCGCGACCTGCATTCCCGCAGCTTCAAGCATGCCGCGCACGAACTTGGCTTCCTCGGCCTTCGTGTCTTGCGTGATAATCAGCAGTACGGTCGGCTTCTCGCCGCTTGCTCCGGCTGCGTCAGAGACTTGGGTCACTGTTTTTCTCTCCCGTAGAGATGCAAGCTTTGCATGCAGCCGCACGATTGCCTATTCCAATATGGGCACCAAATTTCATCAGGTGAAAACTAGGCATTGCAAAGGTGCGGCGATGATTGCAAGCAAAGTCAAGCAAGTGCGTGCGCTTGCCCGGGGAATCGACGTCCTGTTGATGGTCCGCGCAAACGAGGGAATCGGGCTTGATGAATTGCACCGGCGACTCGCGTTGCCCAAGGCCACGCTGCTGCGGCTTCTTTTGACCCTGAGCGCACAGGGGCTGATCTGGCGGCGCATCGCGGACGGCGCGTATCTTTCATGTGCCGATGCGCTGCTGGCGCGATGCCCACCTGCCACAGTGCGCCTTGCCGAGATTGCCTCCCCATTGCTGGTCGAGCTCTCCAAGCGGGTGGTTTGGCCGTCCGTTTTTGCCATGCCGCATTTTGATCATCTGGAGATTGTCGAGACCAACAGCCCGGTGGCGCGCTTCGATGCGGCGATACTGGGACCGGTGGGCGCCAAGCTCTCATATCTCCACACCGCAACCGGCCGTGCCTACCTTGCCGCGTGCGGAGCCGAAGAGCGTGAGGCAATTGTCGCGCGGTTGCGCCCTGCCGGGGCCACTCCGGCCGATGAAGCGCTCCTTGCGACCATCGTCTCCGAGACACGCGCGCGCGGCTATTCTATCCGGGGACCAGTTCATCCCTGGCCTGATCACAACCGCCAGACAGTGCTGCGTGACGGCAAAAGCTCCATTGCCGTGGCCGTTGTGCGGGGTGATCACCCGATTGCCGCGCTCAATGTCACTTGGCCCACGCGCCGGGCGGAAACAGCCGATGTGGCGGCCAAACATCTCGGCCTGCTCAAGAGCATTGCCGCGCGCATCGCCGAAAAGGCTTCCGGAATAGATTTCACCAAGTGAAATCGTACACACTTGACCCGTGCGCCTGTCTGGCACTCCTCTATGGCTTTCATGCGAGCGCAAATCCGAATGCGCAGAATGAGGGTTTTGGCAGATGAAAGCTTGGATGCTGCGCAAGGGCGCCACTTCGATGGATGCACTCGAACACGTCGAACTGCCCACGCCAGAGCCGTCTGAGCATGAAGTGCTGATCCGGGTGCGCGCCTGCTCGCTCAATTACCGTGATCAGGCGATCGTGCGCGGAAAATACATGGGCGGCGCAATCGGCGAGGATATCGTGCCATTGTCCGATGGCGCTGGCGAAGTCGTGGCCGTGGGTTCCGGGGTTAGCCGGTTTCGCATCGGTGACCGGGTCGCCGGTATCTTTTTCCAGAACTGGATCGACGGACCTGCCCATCCGGGCATGGGGCCTGCCCTCGGCGCGGCAGGCGGCAAAGGCATGCTTGCAGAATATGTTGCGCTCCCCGAA
>Ga0164294_10000818_pt1 | contig 29552 bp, 27 predicted proteins | sample GEODES005metaG_FD_111479 | JGI IMG/M metagenome (GOLD analysis project Ga0164294, IMG submission 111479) | Oligotrophic lake water microbial communities from Sparkling Lake, Wisconsin, USA - GEODES005 metaG | ecosystem: Environmental > Aquatic > Freshwater > Lake | place: USA: Sparkling Lake...
CGGCCGAAACGCAAAAGAACAAAGACTGGAATCCTAACGGTGGGCTGCAAAGCAAGCCCGCTGGGGATAGCAATCCTGAGACATCGCCGAATGTAGACACGAAAGAGTCAGCCAAGGACTCCCCCAAAGAGGTCATCAATGAGCCTGCAAAAGAGGCCGCCAAGTCTGAAGCCAAAGCAGAGACCAAGGCCGAGGCAAAGACCGAATCCAAAGCCGAAATCAAACCGGGGGTGACAGCCGACCCCTTGGGGGACCTGGTCAAATCCAAAGTCCCCCAAACAACATCGGGCAATACAGCAAGCAGCGCCGACCCGTTCACCTACTTTGTGCAAGCCGGTGCGTTTCGCAGCCAAGCCGAAGCCGATGCCCACCGCGCCAAGTTGAGCTTGATGGGTTTGGACGCCAAAATAAGCGAACGGGAACAGGCGGGCCGACAGGTTTACCGGGTCCGTTTGGGGCCCTATGATGACAAGGATGTGGCCGAAAATGCAAAGGCTCGTCTGGACAAAAACGGCATCGAAACCGCACTGGTTCGTGTACAACGCTGAGATCTACCTCTATTTTTTCGGAGTCTTTCACCATGAAACGTCGTGCTTTCAACCTCGCCACTTTACGTGTCGCCACCACCGCAGCCGTGGTCAGCAATGCATCGGCTTGGGCTCAAAATGCACCCGCCAAGCCCACCGGCGGGCCGATCAACCTCAAAGAGGGAAAAGATTACCAGAAGCTGGAACGCCCACTGGTGTCCGACGCAGGCACCGGCAAAATCGAAGTCATCGAATTCTTCTGGTACAGCTGCCCTCACTGCAATGCGTTTGAGCCGACCTTTGCCAACTGGGCCAAAGCCGCGCCGAAGGATCTGCTGATTCGGCGCATCCCCGTGGCCTTCAATGACAGCTTTGCCCCTCAACAGCGCTTGTTCTTTGCGCTGGAAGCCCTGAACCTGCTCGAGAGCTTGCACGTCAAGGTCTTCACGGCCGTGCACGTTGAAAAACTGGCCCTGAACACCGATGCCAGCATCCAGGCGTGGGTAGAAAAGCAAGGCGTGGACAAGACCAAATTCGCAGAAGCCTACAAATCCTTTGGCATGACCAGCAAATTACGCCGTGCCGTTCAATTGCAAAACGAATTCAAGGTCGAAGGCGTTCCGTCGCTCGGCATTGCAGGCCGCTTTTACACCGACGGTTCATTGGCAGGCAGCATGGAGCGGGCTTTACAGGTTGCCGAGGGCTTGTTGGCGCAAGTCAGACAAGGCAAATAAAACAGCTTTGCCGTTGGTTCTCAAGGGCCGCCAAAGTCCGCCTCATGGCGGACTTTTTTATGACCACGGCGTCGGCCAGACCCCGCTTGCGCCTACAATCCAAGCAAGATTCGCGCCCTTATGAAATTTCCCCTTGCACTGACCTCTTTGGCCTTGGCTGCTTTTTTGGCGGCACCCACAGCCACGGCTGAAAAGGCCGACAGTAAACAACCGATGCACATTGAGGCGAACGCACTCAAACACGATGAGTCTGCGCAAATCACCACCTTCACAGGCCGCGTCATGGTCACCAAAGGCACACTGGTGCTGCGTTCAGAAAAACTCGAAGTCCAGCAAGACAAAGAAGGCAAGCAAGTTGCCAAGCTCTGGGCGGCCAAAGGCGAACGCGCTTTTTTCAGGCAAAAGCGCGAAGGCCTGGATGAATTCACAGAAGGTGAAGCCGAGACCGTCATTTACGACAACCAGGCCGACAAAATCACGCTCACGGGCCGCGCTGAATTGCGAAGCTACAGGGGGCAACAACTTTCAGACCGATTGCAGGGTCACCTGATCGTTTTCGACAACACCACCGAAGTTTTCACTGTGGATGGCAAAGCGCCCACGGGCTCCACCCCCGCAGGCAGTCAACGCATCAAAGCCACTTTGACGCCACGCAACACGGCCAAAGACGAGAGCAAAGACAACAACAAAGACAACAGTTTGGCGCCTTTGCTTCAAAGCAGTCCTCGCCTGACCGGGGGCAAGCCTTGAGCAACGCCCCGCTTGCACCCGCAAACAGTGCGGCGTCCTTACAGGTCAGCAGCTTGGAGGCTCGACACCTCGAAAAGGCCTATGGCAGCCGCAAAGTCGTGCATGACGTTTCGCTCCGAGTGAACAAAGGCGAAGTTGTCGGTTTGCTCGGCCCCAACGGCGCAGGCAAAACCACTTCGTTTTACATGATCGTTGGCCTGGTGCATGCGGATGGGGGCCAGATCATGATTGACGGTCAGGAGGTGACCGACATGCCGATTCACCGCCGCTCGCGCATGGGCCTGTCCTACCTGCCGCAAGAAGCCTCCATTTTTCGCAAACTCACTGTGTCCGAAAATGTACGGGCCGTGCTGGAATTGCAACGCGATGCCAACGACAAACCGCTGAGTGAAGCTGCCATCACCTTGCGTTTGCAAGAGTTGCTGGAAGACCTGCGTGTAGACCATTTGCACGACTCCCCCTCCCTCGCCTTGTCAGGTGGCGAGCGGCGACGGGTCGAAATTGCCCGCGCATTGGCGACCCAACCGCGTTTTATTTTGTTGGACGAACCCTTTGCCGGCATTGACCCGATTGCCGTGATTGAGATTCAGCGCATCATTGCTTTTTTGAAAGAACGCGGAATCGGCGTCTTGATCACCGACCACAATGTGCGCGAAACCCTGGGCATTTGCGACCACGCCTTCATCATCAGTGAAGGCCGTGTTCTGGCCCAGGGCACGCCCGAGCAAATCGTCAACAACGCTGACGTGCGTCGCGTGTATTTGGGCGAACATTTCCGAATGTGATCGAATGGCTGCAATTCACGCCCCCCTGACCCCCTTGGCGCCCACCGCTTGCGCCATTGCAGGAGAAGGCGCAGCATGAAGCAAAGTTTATCTCTGCGCATGTCGCAGCATTTGGCACTCACACCGCAGTTGCAACAATCCATTCGTTTGCTGCAACTGTCGACCTTGGAGTTGAGCCAGGAAGTCGAGCAAATGCTCGACGAAAACCCGTTTCTTGAACGCGCTGCCGAAGAGTCCATGGCGGAGGAATTCGGTCTGCCCGAAGCAGATACCCGCGTGAGCTTGGGCGATCGGGTGACCGAAGCCGCCACAGAGGCACGTGACAACAGCAATGAGGCCAGCGCGGAAACCACCGCCACGGTGGCCACGGACGAAGCCGTGCAAGATGTGGCCGAGAGCTGGGAAGGCGATGGCAGTGCCGATGTGGCTCCCGACGACAGCGAATGGGGCAACGATGCCAGTTCACGCAAAACCTCCGACAGCGATGCGCCTGACGCAATCGACTTGGCTCGTGGCTTGGGCTCTTTCACCGAGTTCCTGCACCGCCAAGCCTTGTCTTTGCGATTGTCAGAAGTTGACCGCGCCGCGCTGCGTTACCTGATTGAATCTCTCAACGACGACGGCTACCTTGAGGACTCGCTGGAATCGCTGGCGCAAGGCTTGGCGGGCACAGACGAGCTGGAACAACTCGAAGAACTGGTGCACCGCTTCACCGTCGCCCTGAGCCTCTTGCAATCCTTAGAGCCCGTGGGCGTCGGTGCGCGGGGTTTGGCAGAATGCCTGCGCTTGCAAATCAAAGCGCAACTGCAAGAAGACCCCGACCACCGCATCTGGCAAGCTGCGCTCAAAATCTGCACCCAACCGCTGGAGCTTTTGGCCAAACGCGATGTCAAGCGTCTGTTGGTGTTGTGTGGCGAAGACGACGTCACCATCAAGGCCGCCATCGCTTTGATTACCCGCCTCGAGCCCAAACCTGCCAGGCCCTTTGCCAATGCAGAACAGCACGTGATCATTCCGGATGTGTTGGTGACCAACACCCGCCCCAACGGCGAGCCGCGTTTCAAAGTACAGCTCAATCCCGATGTGATGCCCCGCCTGCGGGTGCATGACATCTACGCAAACGCCCTGCGCGGCGGTAAAAGTGAAGCGCATCAGGGCTTGCAACAGCGACTGCAAGAGGCACGGTGGTTCATCAAAAACATTCAGCAACGGTTTGACACCATCTTGCGCGTGTCAACCGCCATTGTCGAACGGCAAAAGAGTTTTTTCATCCATGGCGAATTGGCCATGCGGCCGTTGGTGCTGCGTGAAATTGCCGATGAACTCGGCTTGCACGAGTCCACCATCAGCCGAGTCACGACCGCCAAGTACATGACCACTCCCATGGGCACGTTCGAATTAAAGTACTTCTTTGGCTCAGGCTTGGGCACCGACAGCGGAAGCGCTGCGTCAAGTACGGCTGTCAGGGCCTTGATTCGCCAGTTGGTGGCCGCCGAAAGCCCCGCCAAACCCCTGTCAGACAATCAGCTGTCGGAAATGCTGAAAGAACAAGGCATCGACTGCGCGCGGCGCACGGTGGCCAAATACCGTGAGGCGCTCAAAATTGCGCCCGCCAACCTGCGAAAAACCCTGTGAATTCACTGCAACTTTTTTTACCTTGCGCCGCCGGTGTCGAGGGGTTTCTGGCCGACGAGATTCACGGCATCACCGGTCTGACCGGCCAAGACCTGATGACTGGGCGGGGTGGCGTGGTCGTGCGTGCCTCCTGGCGTGAAGCCCTGTTGCTTAATTTGCACTGTCGCTTGGCCCAGCGGGTGCTGGTGCAACTGTCGCAAACCCTGTACCGCAACGAAAAAGACCTGTACGAAGCAGCCAGTGATGTGGCGTGGGAGATTTGGTTCACCACCCAGCAAACTTTCAAAATCGAAGTCACTTCGCAACACAGCCCACTGACCAGTCTGAACTTTGCGGCACTGAAAATCAAAGACGCTGTGGCCGATCGCTTTCGCGCCAAGCGCGGCGAGCGCCCCGATGTGAACACGCAATGGCCTGATGTGCGCATCTATGCACACCTGACCACCGACCATGCCACGCTGTACATTGACACCTCCGGTGAACCCCTGTTCAAGCGCGGATGGCGCGCTGACAAAGGCGATGCGCCCTTGAAAGAAACCTTGGCCGCAGCCATGATCGCCGCCAGTGGCTGGGACGCGACCACGCCGCTGTACGATCCTTGCTGCGGCAGCGGCACGATCGCCATTGAGGCCGCGCAAATGGCTTGCGGGATAGCACCCGGCATCTTGCGCCGCTTTGGTTTTGAAAAATTATTGCCTTACCAGCCGCATGTCTGGCAAGGGCTCCTGGAACAAGCCCAGGCCGCAGAGCATGCGCCTACCGCGCCTATTTATGGCAGCGATGTGGCGCACCGCATGGTTGACTTTGCCGAACGCAACGCCCAGCGCGCAGGGGTTGCAGACGCCATTCAATTGCGCGGCGGCGATGCACTGCAACGCATGCCGCCCAGCGACACACCCGGCGTGATGCTGCTCAACCCGCCCTATGGCGAGCGGATTGTGGCGGCCGGTATTGCGGGCCGTGGACGGGATGAATTTGAACCCGGCGCGCTGGCCGCGCAGCGACAAGGCAGCCACCGCGAAACCGCACACACCGATGACGGAGGTGACTTTTTCAACCAACTGGCCTCGCATTGGAAAAAGAACTACAGCGGATGGACCGCCTGGATGCTCACGCCCGACTTGAAATTACCCAGCCGCATGCGCCTGAAAGAAACGCGCCGCGTGCCCCTATGGAACGGTCCCATTGAGTGCCGCCTGTTCCGCTTTGACATGATGAAGGGCTCGGTGCGTGACAAGCTCTGAAGCCTTGACCACGGTGTTGGACACCAACATCGTGCTGGACTTGTGGGTTTTTAACGATCCACGCACCCAAGGTTTACGCACGGCACTGAACCAAAGCCGTCTGCACTGGATTGCCACTGCGGCCATGCGCGAAGAACTGCGCCGTGTGCTGAGCTACCCTCATCTGCTCGCCCGCCTGCAAGCGCATAGCCGCCATGCCGAAGATGTGCTCAATGAATTTGACCATCGGGCCGCTTTGCTTGAGGACGCCCCCAAAGCCCCTTGCACCTGCAAGGACCCGGACGATCAAAAATTCATCGACCTGTCGGTTGCGCACCGCGCCTTGCTGCTCAGCAAAGATGCGCAAGTGCTGTGTATGCGTCGCCGCCTGGAGCGACAAGGCGTGACCCTGAACCCCCACATACCAGCGCCGCCCGGATTTACCGTGCTGGCTGAACACAAAGACTTTTACGCGCAGTTATTTACCCCTTGATCTATTTTTGAAATGACCACCACCGCTGACACCGGCCTTCAGCCGCAAGACTTTGACGCCCTCGACGACATCCTCGACGATGTGCGCACACGCTATGACGAAACGCCGCAATGGGAGTTTTGCGAAGGCTTTTTAGCGGCCATGGTCTGCTGCCGCACGCCGCTGGCAGAAGACGAATGGTTGACCGTTCTGCTGGGCATGGACGAAGGTGGCAGCTTTGCCAATGAGGCACAGCGTGATCGTTTCCTGGCCTTGTGGTGGCAACGTTTTAATGAAGTCAAAACCGCTCTCGATGCCGATATTGAGGCCCTTGACGATGACCGCGCCTACGCGCCTGAAGTCATGGACATCCGCGGTGCGATTGCCAGCTTGCCGCCTGAAGAACGCACGGAGATTGAGGGCGACGAAATTCCATCCTTTGCGCAAGTTTGGGCACTGGGCTTCATGTTCGCGGTGGAAAATTGGCCAGACGAATGGCTTGCACCCAAAGACAAAGATGCCGCCAAACTGCACGATCACTGTCTGGAAGCGATCGTTGCCCTGACCGAAGACGACACCGACGAACCCACGCTGTCGGCCCTGAGTGAAAACGGCCCGGCCAGCGTGAGCGAGTCGCGCTTAAACACCTATGGCGAAGCCCTGTGGGCCGTCTACGACCTGCGTGAAATCTGGCGCAGCATCGGCGCCCGCGTGGTGCAAGTCATCCGCGAAAAAACGCCCGGCCGCAACGACCCTTGCAGTTGCGGCAGCGGAAAAAAATACAAAAAGTGCTGCGGCACCCATGGATTCAAGCCCACCACATGACGCCCTATGGCACTTGACCTCACATTTGTTCTGGCCAGTATGGCCGCTTTGTTTGTCGGCTTGTCCAAAGGCGGTTTGCCCGCGATTGGCATGCTGGGTGTGCCGCTTTTGTCGATGGTCATGTCACCCATGAAAGCGGCCGTTTTGCTGCTGCCGATTTATGTGATCTCTGACATGGTCAGTGTGTGGCTGTACCGCCGGCATTTCAGTGCGGTCAACCTGAAAATTTTGGTACCTGCTGGCGTCTTCGGGGTGTTTATCGGCTGGCTGACGGCTTCTTACATTTCGGACACTGCAACCAAGCTGTTGATTGGCAGCATGGGCCTTGTTTTTTGCCTGCACAGCTGGTTTCGCAAAAGTGCAGCGCCCACCCAATCGGCAACCCTTCCGAAGGGCTTTTTTTGGGGGAGCTTGGCCGGCTTCACCAGCTTTACCTCACACGCGGGCGCACCGCCGTTTCAGGTCTATGTGCTGCCCCAACGCTTGCCCAAGATGGTATATGCCGGCACCGCCACCCTGCTGTTTGCCTTTATCAATGCTGCAAAAATCTTGCCCTACCAACTGCTGAGCCCCTACGCTGTCGATGATCTGGTACACGCCGCCGTTCTGATTCCGGCCGCATTGATCGGCACGGTGGTGGGGGCTTATTTGACAAAAAGAATCGCCGACGTTTGGTTTTTCAAAATAGTTCAGGCCTGCCTGTTCTTGATTTCAATCAAGCTCATGGCCGATGCAGTGGGTTCTTACACCGCTGTGTAACGCACTTGGCAAGCAGGCTTGAAGCCGGTTAACGACTTTGTACGGTCAGGTGATTTTAAAAACGGTGCGGATGATTTTTCCGGCTTTCTTTTGCTCGAACACCGACCACTGTTTGATGCCTTTGACAAGCACCGAAGCACTGATGTCTTTGACCGGCATTTTGTTTTTCAGCTGCGCAGTGATCCAGTCCTGCACATGCGGATAGACAAGCCCTTGCTCACCCGTAGGGGTCAACAGTTCAAGTCCCGCCACTTTGGCGCTGGCGGTGACAAAGAGTTCGGTTGCTGGCATGGTTTATTCTCAACCCAAAGGGCGCAACAAGTTCCCGCAGCCAACGCGGGAAAGGCGGGAAAGGCGGGAAAGGCGGGAGCAGCAGGCTTCAATCGACTTTAGCCCCCGACACTTTGACCACTTGCGCCCATTTCTTGTGCTCGCTTTCAATGAAAGTCAGAAACTGGGCCGGCGTATTACCACTTGGAATCGCACCTTGCGCCAGCATCTTTTCTTTGATCGCCGGGCTGTTCAAGGACTTGGCTACTTCTTGCTGTACACGGTTGATGATGTCAAGCGGCGTGCCCGCGGGGGCCATCAAACCGAACCAACTGCTGGCATCAAAGCCTTTCAGCCCGGCGGCTTCTTCGATGGTGGGCAACTCGGGTATGGCGCCTGAACGCTGGGCACTGGTGACGGCCAAGGCCTTAAGCTTGCCTGACTTGATCAGCGGCAAAGCCGAAGGCAGGTTGTCAAACATCACATCCATGCTGCCACCCATCATGTCCAGCAAAGCAGGGCTGGAGCCGCGATAAGGAATGTGCGCCATAAAGATGCCGGTTTGGCTCTTGAACAGTTCACCCGCCAAATGAATCGATGTGCCATTCCCGCTGGAGGCCATATTGAACTGACCCGGCCGGGCCTTGGCCGCCTTGATGAAGTCGCTCACCGTGTTGATGTTCAAGGCCTTGGCTTTGTCAACGTTGACTATCATCACGTTGGGTACAGAAGCGACCAGCGTAATGGCCGTAAAGTCCTTGAAGGGGTCGTAAGGTAATTTGGGGTACAGGGCGCGGTTGATGCCGTGGGTGCCCACGGTACCCATCAAAATGGTGTACCCATCTGGGGCCGATTTAGAGACGGCTTCTGCACCCACGTTGCCCCCCGCGCCGGCACGGTTTTCCACCACAAACTGCTGACCAAAGGCTTTGGACAACTCGGGCGCCAGAGCACGCGCCAAAATATCGGTGGTACCGCCGGGTGCAAAAGGCACCACAATCTTGACGGGTTTCTGAGGCCATGCCGATTGGGCGTTCACTGCAGCGCCCGACCACAACAACGAGACAGCCACCACACCGAAAGTGAGTTGCCGGCGGGTGAATAAAAAGCGCTGCATGGGATATTCCTGTCCTGTAAACAATCTGCGATCATGCCATGCGGGCCAAGTCATCACGGCCGAAGAAGTGAGAAATAAACTCTCGTCCTTTTCAACACCTCAAACTTTCTCTGTTTGCAGGCGGGCTTTCAATACAGGCTTTTGAACTTTACCCAAAGCGCTCTTGGGCAAACTGTCCAGAAAGACGACCCTGCGCGGTAATTTAAATCTGGCGATCGATCTTTGCAAATGGGCAATGATTGACTCTTGGCTCAATACCTGTCCCGCCTCGGAGTGCGTCCGCACCACCACCGCGACCGGCACCTCGCCCCACCGCAGGTCAGCCAAACCGATCACCGTGCATTCGGCCACGCCGTCCAAAGTGAGCAGCAAGTTTTCAATCTCTGCGGGATAGATGTTTTCTCCGCCCGAAATAAGCATGTCTTTGCTGCGGCCCACAATGGTGATGCAGCCGTCAACGTCCCGCCTGCCTAAATCACCAGTCGCGAACCAACCCTCCAACAAGCCGTCATGGGTGGCGGACACGCCCTCTTGCGCGCGCTGCCAATACCCGCGCATGACGTTGGGTGCCCGGATAAAGACCTGTCCAACGTGGCCCAACGGGACTTCTTGGCCTTGCTCATTGCGCAACTGCACCTGTGCCAAAGGTGAGGGCCAACCTGTGGTGCCCGGACGGGCCATGGCCTGATCCAAGGGCAGCACAATGGAAACAGGGCCTGTTTCGGTGGTGCCATAAATTTGCCCCACCGGAATGTCTCGGTCATGAAACGCCTGCAAGTAGGGCAAAGGAAGGGTCGACGACCCCGTCATCACACCGCGCAAGCTTGTCAGATCGGTACCCTGCCATTCGGGGTGGTCCATCACCGCACGCAAAGTGGCAGGCACCAACAAGGACAGGGTCGGTTTGTCTTGGGCTACCGCGCGCAACCACATTGCCGGCTCAAAACGCGGGTGCAAAGTGACCGTGACGCCGCACAGCAAAGCGGGCAAAGTCTGGATACACAGTCCCCCGACATGAAACAAAGGCAGGGTAGACAGCACATGGTCGGCTGCCCTGAAGCCGTGCGCAAAGTCACTGGCCTGCGCATTGGCCAGCAAACCGGCCTGCGTGTGCACAGCGCCCTTGGGTTTTCCGGTCGTGCCGGAGGTGTAAACCAGCAAGACCGGCGCATCGGCTTGGACTTGAGGCAAAGCCAAACAATGCGGCGATGCGTTGTCAATCAAGCGTTCTTGCAGCACAAAGCGGCAGTCGTCTGCCCTTTCGTCCAGACCCCATCGCGCAGCCATGGTGGCAAGGGCGGCATGGGCGGCATCGTGGACCAGTAATTTGGGCTGCGCATCTTGCAGAACTTGGCGCAATTCTGCGGCGGCCAACCGGTAGTTGAGGGGCATGAAAATCACACCCAATCGTGCACAAGCCACCAAGGTGAGCAATTGCAACTCGTGGTTCAAACCCAGCCACGCCAAGCGGTCTCCAGCTTGCACAGCCCATGTGGCTTGCAAATGACCGGTCACCCTTTCAATGCGTCGCCAGAACGTGGCGAAGTCGCAAGCCACAGCGGCTTTCCCCGGCAAACCATTTCGCACAGCCGTGACGTTCGCATGGGTCTTTGCCAACGCGGCAAAACGCGCCGCAATGGGCGAGAACGCATCGCCCATGCCGAGTCGATTGCTCATTCGTCTTTCTCTCCGGGCTCGTACAGGGCTTCTCGGCCCAAACGGTCCAGACACAATTCAGCGGTCCATGGCAGCATCAGGGAACCGCATCGGGCATCGCGGTACAAACGCTCCAACGGCAAGGACTTGAGCATCGACTGACCACCGCAGGTGCGAATCGCCAAACGGGCGATGTCTTGCGCATTTTCCATGATCGTGTATTGCGCGGCATAAGCCCGCAATCGCGACGATTTGGGCGGGTCTATTTTGGCGTCTTCGATGGCACGCAAAAACAAATTACGGGTTTGCTCCAGTTTGATGAACATCTCTGCAACGGCGATTTGCTTGGTGGCAAATTGACGCCGCTTGACGGGGCCCGTGCCCGGAATTTCGCCGCGCAAATAAGCCACCGTGAAATCGTAGGCCGCCTGGGCGATCCCCATGTAGGTGGGTGAAAGCGTCATGAACATGTGCGGCCAGCGGCTGGCAGCCTGGAAATAAATGCCTTGCGGCATCAGCGCGGCGTTGTCGGGCACAAAGACATCTTTGAAAATCAAATTGCGTGAGACGGTGGCACGCATGCCCAAAGGGTCCCATTCGCCCTCGACCACCACACCGGGTGCATCGCGTGGTACAGCCAAATACAAAGTGTCGCGTCGTGACAATTCCTGGCCCTGTTTTTTCTCTGTGCACAACACACCAAAATAGTCTGCCGCATCCGACAGGGATGCAAATATTTTCTTGCCATTGATCCGCCAACCCCCTTCAGTTCTGACAGCAAGGGTGCCAAAGGGTTGAGCGCCTGCGGCGGCAGCGCCACCTTCGGAAAAAGGCTGTGCATAAATCGCGCCCTCGTTCACCACGCGCGCGAAATGCGCCTTTTGGTGAACGCGATGAAGAGCGCGTTGATCGGGCGTCATCTCCAAATCTTCGGACAACAGGCCACTCCACATCATGGTGCAGACATGCATATTGAAGGTCAGGGCTGTGGCACCGCACCAGCGGCCAATTTCAGCAGAGACCATGGCGTAGCTTGCGTAATCCGCACCCATGCCGCCATGCGCTTCGGGCACGCACAAGGCCAGCAAACCGTTGGCACGCATATCGGCATAGTTGGCAAAGGGAAACTGGGCATCGCGGTCCAACTGCGGCGCACGGTCCGCAAACTTATCTCGGCCCAGCGCGTAGGCCATGTGCATGCATTCGCGCTGTTTGTCGCTCAGCGGATAGTCTTCACCGCAAATCGGAATGTAGTTGTGCATCTGCATCACTCGGCCCTGTCAATTCCATGTTGTTTTAAAAAGCATTCGATCACGGCATTGAAGCGGTCCGGCTGCTCAAAGCACAACAAATGCCCCGCATCGGCCAGCACCTGGAACACAGCGCCGGGTATTTTTTCGGCCATTCGGCGCATGACTTCGGGTGGCGCCGTTGTGTCGCATTCGGCCGCCAGGCACAAAGTAGGAACGGTGATGGTGGGCAAGGCGGCGCGCTGCTCAAAAGTCACCAGTGCCTGAATACTCGCGCGGTAAGTGGCAGAGGGCACGGCAGACATACAGGCTCTGGCCAAAGCAAAACCGGCCCCTTGGTAAGCAGGCGCGACCATGGTGGGGATCAAGGCATCCGCCACATCGGCCATGGTCTTGCCTGCATCCAAGGGCGCTAAGCGTTGGGCTACAAATTGTTTTTGAAAATCCCCGGTGGAATTGCCAAAGGCAGGACTGCTGGCAGCGATCACCAGACCGGCAATGCGTTGCGGGTATTGGGTCCAGGCTTGCTGGGCCACCATGCCACCCATGCTGTGTCCGATCAGCACCGCATGCTGGATGCCCGCAGCATCCAGCATGCGCAATAAGGCATCGGCCAACGCAGGGAAGTCGATCGGGTTCAGCGCCGCGCTCTGGCCATAGCCCGGCATGTCCCATGCAAGGGCCCGCCAACCCGCTTGGCCGAAGTAAGCCAACTGCGACGTAAATCCTTGCTTGCCGCCACCAATACCGTGCAAAAAAACCAGCACCGGCTGAGCGGGGTCTGCACTGCGCCCGGCTTCTGCCCACACTGGCACGCTCAATGTCACTGGCAAGGCATTCATACCAAGGCACCTCGGTTCACAACCACCTGCCCATCTAACGCAATGGTGCACCCGCGCATGGGCAAGTCAAAATGCCCCTGTGTGTGACGCGCGGCCACTTCGTTGGCACCGGTGGAATACAAAAAATTGCCTGCAAACGCACGCAACTCGGTCCCATTGCAATCGCGTTTGTCGTAAAAAGTCATCGCATCCCAACGAGCCTTCGGGTTCAAACCGTAGCCCACATGTGACACGGCATAGGCAGCGCGATGGCCTTCCAGGTCTTCCCATGCTTGGTAATACCCGCGCATCATGTCGGCATCCACACCCGTGCCCGCGATCTCGGTAATGCAGTCGTTTTCGATGGTCAGGGTGATCGTGTCTCGCAGATAGGACTTGAAAGTCAGGTTCACATCACCGGGCGCCATGACCAAAGTGCCATTGACTGAGCCCGCTTTGGGAAAAGCCAAAGCCAAGCCAGCGGGCCAATGCGACACCATGCCGGGCTTGGGACAAAAGCCCCACACGCCACCCACAACTGCACCTTGCAGATCGATATGCAACTGCGTGCCCGCATCCGATGTCACCTGCATAGACCGGGCTTGGCGCAAAGCGCGCATGGCGCTGCGCACCGACGCCTCCAACGCAGGATCGGGCACGGTACGCTCCAGGATTTCCGGATGTTCGTTGGAGACCATCAGCAGGCGAGGCACGTTCCCGTCAGCCCCCTTCATGATCACCGGCAACTCGGGGGCATGCAACATGCCTTCCACTGTGCAGTCCACGATGAAGGAGGAGCGGGCCATGGCGGCCACCACAGGGCCCAACTGCTGAAGGGCGTCCGTTGCCCCCGTCGAGCGCACCGGCGCCGGGGCACTCAGCACCGGCGAGGGGATATTGATCTCAAATGGCCGAGCCCCCATCGCCTCCAGCGCCAAGCGCGCCAGGTCCACATTGACGCGCCGGGACTGCGTCTCCGACACAATGGCCACGATTTCACCTGCTTGCACATGGCACAGGGTAAAGGTGCGCTGAAATGCAGCGATCCATTTGTGCTCAATTCTTTCCACCAGCATGGTATTTCCTTTGCTTGCAAGTATTTCAAGCAGTTTATATGAACATTCATACAATAACACCATGAGAAAACCCGCATCCGAAACCGAACCCCATCCCCCAAAGCGGCTTGAATTTGTGGACGATTACCTGGCCTACTTGCTGGCCCGTGCCAGCCACCTGATCTCCAGTGAATTCCACCGCGAGGTTGAAGCCAGCGGTCTGACAGTGCCTGAGTGGCGCGTCTTGGCCAGTTTGGCAGGGGGTGCCCAACGCACGGTTGGCGAATTGGCCGACATTGTGCTGAGCAAGCAACCCACGGTCACCAAACTGATTGCCCGCATGCACGGCCAAGGATGGGTCGAGCGCAGCATCGGGTTAACGGACCGGCGTCAGGCCTTGATCGCACTGAGTCCCGTGGGACATCAAAGGGTTCAGTCGCTGCTGCACAGAGCGCGCAGTCATGAGGCGCGCGTCTTAGGCAGCTTTGGATCATCAGACAGTGTCCAACTGAAGGCTACTTTGAAAAAATTGATCAGTCTGCACGCCACGCCAAAACGCGCCACAGACTGAAACACCGGTATGGGCACAGGACCCCGGCGAACACCCCATACAGCCCCATCGAACCGATGGCGTTCAAAATAAATTTATAACAGCTATTTTTAAATTTTATTGAACATAAAAGAGATCAGTTGCAAAGTGAAAGAAAAATCCACGGGCCTGATTTTTGTCCGCTGACGAAGAACGTACCTGACACCCTTCAGAAACCCTTTTCTCGTTGCCTGACCTCGGTCCCTGAAGATTCAGTTAAATAAAGGTAAAGTTCGCTACTGCAGAGTTTAAAAAACACAGGGCTTCACCAAAGTGCCCCGTGTTCGTCACTGCACCGTCCCATTTCAGGATTTACTACAACATGAATTTTGCTGCTCGTTTGCCTGCCCACTTTGCTTTCACCACACTGTTGAGTGCATTGATCACTATGAGTTTAATGGCATGCTCCAAAACCTCTGAACCCGAAGCCAACAAACCCGCCAGCCCGGCCGCCGCATCGGCGTCAAGTAGCGCATCCCCCGCGCCAGCTGCAGGCACTGCCCCGACTGCTGGGCCTGGACCGGCAGCTGCACCGGCACCTGTGGTGAGTGTGGTGACTGTCAAAGTCGAAAAACGGGACCTCCCTGTTGTGCTGAGGGCTGTCGGTTCAGCCATCTCGCTGGCCAGTGTGGATATCCGTCCCCAGGTGACCAGTGCGATCACGCAAGTGCACTTCAAAGAAGGTCAATTCGTCAACAAAGGTGATTTGCTTTTCACGCTGGATTCACGCACAGACGAAGCCAATGTGGCCAAAGCCAAGGCGCAGTTGGCCAAAGACCAAGCCGCCTTGGCCGATGCCAAGCGCCAGCTCAACCGCAGCCGCGAATTGGTGGCCCAAAATTTCATCTCTGGCGCTGCCGTCGACACGGCGCAAACCTTGGTCGACTCCACTGACGCGGTCGTCGCTTCAGATGTGGCGGCCATCCAGGCGGCACAAGTGGCTTTGTCTTACGGCAAGATCGTGTCCCCCCACGCCGGACGCGCTGGGGTGATCAATACCCCCGTCGGCAGTGTTGTGCAAGCCAACGTCACGGTTTTGGCCACCGTCGTCAAAGTCAACCCCATTGCCGTGTCTTTTAATTTGCCACAACGCGACTTGGCAGATTTCTTGGCCGCAGTCAGCGGCCAAGGCAACGTGAAAGTCACCGCGACTTTGCCGGAAGAAAAAAAACCCATGGTCGGCAAATTGCAGTTTGTGGATAACAACGTGGATGCCGCCTCGGGCACCGTCAAACTCAAGGCCGTCTTTGACAACAAAGACAGCAAGCTTTGGCCTGGTTTATTCGTGAACGTCGGCTTGACCACCAAAAAAATTGGAGACGCCTTGGTCATCCCCCAAGCCGCCATCATCCAAACTGTTCGCGGTCCTATTGTGTATGCGGTAGAAGACGGCAAAGCAGTCAGTAAACCGATCAAAGTCGTCCTGCCTGCGGGGCCGGAAGCTGCAGTCACCGGGGTTCTGGAAAACGATGTGATCGTGGTCGATGGCAAACAAAACCTGCGCCCCGGTGTCAAAGTGATTGAGCGCACCAAAGAAGCGCCAAAGGAGGGCAGCAAGCCCGATAACGCAGCCGCGGCTTCAGCAACGCCCGCAGCTGGCGCCATGCCCGCAGCTGCACCTGCACCTGGTGCGGCACCCGCACCTGCGGCCTCCAAATAAACTTGCCGGCATATTCGCATGAACTTTTCTGAGCTTTTCATCCGCAGGCCGGTCATGACGGTGTTGTTGAATACCGCCATCGTCTTGGCAGGTGTCATCGGGTACAAGAACATTCCTGTGGCGGCGCTGCCCAGTTACGACACACCGGTCATCAACGTGTCCGCCACACTGGCTGGTGCCAATCCCGAGACCATGGCCAGTTCGGTGGCCCTGCCGCTGGAAAAACAATTTCAGACCATCCCGGGCTTGAAGGTCATCAGCTCCACCAGCACGCTGGGCAACACCTCCATCACCCTGGAGTTCATTGAAAATCGCAACATCGATGCGGCCTCGGTGGATGTACAAGCCGCCTTGCTGCGAGCCCAGCGCACCTTGCCGATCGACATGACGATCCCACCGTCCTACCGCAAGGTCAACCCGGCCGATGCACCGGTCTTGTTGATTTCACTGCGCTCGCCTTCGCTCCCCCAATCGGAATTGCAGGAGTATGCAGAACATTTGATTTCGCCTACTTTGTCCACCATTGAAGGTGTCGCGCAGGTCCTTATTTACGGCGCCAAGCGTTTTGCAGTCCGTATCCGCGTCGATCCAGCGGCCTTAGCGGCGCGCAATATCGGTCTGGACGAGTTGAGCGCGGCACTCAAGGCCGCCAACGTCAACACACCGGCAGGCACCTTCGAGGGCGCACAGCAAACCCTCGTGCTTCAAGCCAACAAGCAAATGAGCTCAGCCCGCGAGTTTGCCGACCTCATCATCAGCAGCAAAGGCGGTGTGCCTGTTCGTTTACGGGATGTGGCCAGAGTACAAGACAGTGTCGAAGTCATCAAGACTTGGGCCACATTGAACGGTGAAAATTCCATCACCCTGGCCATTCAGCGACAACCTGGCGCCAATACGGTCAAAGTGGTTGACGCCGTCAGCAAAAACTTGCCTGAGTTGAAGTCGCAAATGCCAGAATCGGTGTCTTTGACGCCTGTGAATGACCGCTCTATTTCGATTCGCCATGCGCTTGAAGATGTCACACTGACCTTGATCGGCACGATCATTTTGGTGGTGTTGGTGATCTTCTTGTTTTTGCGTCGCTTTGTGGCGACCGTGATTCCTGCGCTGTCACTGCCCGTCTCACTGGTCGGTGCGGTGGCGCTGCTGTGGGGGTTGAATTACAGCTTGGACAATATCTCTTTGCTGGGTCTGACCTTGGCCGTAGGATTGGTGGTGGACGATGCGATTGTGGTGCTGGAAAACATCATTCGGCACGTCGAAAATGGTGTGCCGCCCTTCAAAGCCGCTTTGCGCGGTGCCCGCGAAGTCGGTTTCACCATCATTTCAATTTCGACCTCACTGGTGGCGGTGTTCATCCCGATTTTCTTCATGCCCGGCGTGATCGGTTTGTTGTTCCATGAATTTGCGGTGGTGGTCGGGCTGTCCATCGCCGTTTCGGCCTTTGTCTCCTTGACTCTGGTGCCCATGCTGGCCAGCCGTTACCTGACGGATGAGCACCACAAAAAGCCTCCGGGCTTTTTGGTGCGGCTGTTTGAAAAAGGGTTTAACGCCTTGCTCGCTGCTTACACCCGTTCGCTCGATTTAGCCTTGCGACACAGCAAGTTCATTCTGGTTTTGGCCGTGGCCACCTTCGGCATCACCGCATGGATGTTGATGGTGATTCCGAAAGGTTTTTTTCCGGAAGAAGACATTGGACAAATTCAAGTCTCCACCGAGGGACCGGAAGATATTTCTTTTGAAGCCATGATTGGCTTGCAAGAACGTGCTGCTGCGATTTTCCGCAAAGACCCGAACGTGGCCGCAGTCAGCTCATTCAATGGTGGCGTGGGTGCGCAAAATTCAGGGCGAATGTTCATCACCCTCAAACCGCAAAACGAGCGCAAACCGATGAAGGTGGTGGTGGAAGACTTGCGGAAAAAACTGCGCAGTGTGCCCGGCATCAACGTGTTCATGCGGCCCGTACAGAACTTGCAATTGGGTGGCCGTCAAAGCAAAGCGCGTTACCAGTACATTTTGCAAAGTGTGAAAGCAGATCAACTCAACCTCTGGGCCAGCAAACTTCAAGAGAAGATGCGTGCAGATCCGATCTTCAGGGACATCACCAGCGACGCTCAATTGCGCGGACTTCAAGCAGACATTCAAATCAACCGAGACCGTGCCAACAGCCTGGGCGTGTCTGTCGATACGATCCGTAACGCTTTGTTCAGTGCTTTTGGAGAGCGTCAGGTGTCCACCATGTACCTGCCCACCGACAGCTACCAAGTGATCATGGAGGTCAACCCGGAGGCCAAGCGAGACGAGACTGCCCTGGAAAGTATTTATGTCCGCTCCAGCAATGGCTCACTGGTCCCGATGTCGGCCATTGCCACGGTTTCGCGCAGTGTGGGCCCGACTTCAATCAACCATGTGGGCCAGTTGCAAGCCGTGACGGTGTCTTTCAACATTGCCCCAGGCGCCGCATTGGGCGATGCGACGACCAAGCTCGAAGAGGCCGTGGAGTCGATTCAATTGCCTTCTTCCATCATCCGGACCTATGGCGGCGATGCGGCAGTCTTCAAGAACTCGCAAGGCAGTCAAACCATTTTGATCATTTCCGCTTTGCTGGTGATATATGTATTGCTGGGTGTGCTGTACGAAAGTTACATCCACCCGCTCACCATTTTTGCTGGTCTGCCGTCTGCGGCCATCGGCGCCCTGGGAACCTTGATGATTTTCGATCAGGACCTGACGCTGATCGCGACCATCGGTATTTTGTTGCTCATTGGTATTGTGAAAAAGAACGCCATCATGATGATCGACTTCGCGCTTGAAGCACAGCGTCACGACGGCATGACGCCGGCACAAGCCATTCGCGAAGCTTGTGTGTTGCGCTTTCGCCCGATCATGATGACCTCGATTGCGGCCCTGATGGGCGCCTTGCCGATTGCGCTGGGTCTTGGTGCGGGTGCGGAGCTTCGCCAACCTTTGGGTCTGGCGGTGGTCGGTGGACTGGTCTTTTCACAGGCGGTGACGCTGTACATCACACCGGTGATTTACCTGGCGCTGGAACGCTACAGCGGCAAAGGGCCTATCGTGGGTGATGAGTTGCAGGCTTGAATGGGGCCTGATAAAGCCAGACCGGCCGATTGGCGCTGGCCTGCACCACGGCGCTAGGGCTCAACTCTGTGGCTTCAAACTCGAGACTGACCAGCCAAGCGCCGGGCTTCATCTCTTGGGCCTTGGCCACTGCACGGGGCATGGTCTCTGGCCGCTGAAACAAATACACCAAGTCGTATCCGGACCAGTCTTCTTGCCAGATATCGCCATGCCAAATGCGTGCCCAAGGGCAGCGCAAAGCCGCCATCAGACGCAGTGGCCAGCTGAACTCAATGCCTGAAAATCGGGCCTGCGGATAGACCCTGCGCAACGCCCTGAGCCCATCACCCAAGCCACAACCCGCATCGAGGATCAAGGCCTGCGAAGGCAAAGGGGCCGCGCCAGGCAATTCACGCAGAGCGTTGAGGGGGGTAGGGAAAATCGGCGCATCACGCCATGCATGAACAGGATAAACTAACAAGGCCAAGGCCAAAGGAAGCAACCAAGCCCATGCCGGCAGAGTGGCCGATCCCGACAGCCACAGCGAGACGGGAAAGCCCAAAGCCAATGCCCATTGGCGGGCCCGCGTGTTACCGATCACACTGAACGCCATGCCCACCGCGGTCGCCACCGCCATGGCCCACACATCGGACACGTGGCCAGAAACACTCAGGTAGAGGACCCAAGCACCGCCCCAGACCAACAGGGCAGGCACAGGCCATTTCAACAGTTGTGGCAAATGCTCTCCATCAATCCGGCACGACAGCCGTCACTTCAATTTCCACTTGGGCACGGTCTTCGACCAAATCGACCACTTGCACCAAAGTCATGACCGGAAAATGCCGGCCAATGACCTCTTGGTAGACCTTGCCCAGTTCCCGTCCTCGGGCCATGTATTCGCGTTTGTCTTTCACATACCAGGTCATGCGCACCATGTGTTCAGGGCCGGCATCTGCACAAGCCAGGGTGTCAACAATATTTTGCAAAGCCTGTTTGCACTGGGCCACAAAGTCATCGGTTTCAAACTGGGCTTGACCATTCCAGCCGATCATACCCGCCACGAACACATGCCGGCCACGCGCGGTGATGCCATTGGCATAGCCTTTGGCGGGAACCCATCCTGGGGGTTGCAAAACTTTCCACATGTTTCAAATCTCCGTTTTAAAGGGTGTCCATTGCATCCATGTACCGACATACATCAATTCATCTGTCGCAATTTGAAGCGTTGCAATTTGCCGGTTTCGGTGCGCGGCAAGGCCTCTAAATAAACGACACTGCGCGGGTATTTGAAAGGAGCGATGGCCTGCTTCACAAAGGCCTGCAAGTCCAACGTCATTTCGGCATTGGCGGTGTGACCGGTCTTGAGCACCACGAAGGCCTTCACAATCTGACCGCGCCCTTCGTCGGGTACGCCGACGACCCCACACTCAGCCACAGCCGGATGCTGCATCAACGCGCTCTCGATTTCGGGGCCTGCAATGTTGTACCCCGCCGAAATGATCATGTCATCGTTTCGGGCCTGGTAGCTGAAATAGCCATCAACGTCCATCACAAAGGTATCGCCGGGCAGGTTCCAGCCGTCCTTCACATAGTCTTTTTGGCGTGGATCATCCAGGTAACGACAGCCAGTCGGGCCGCGCACAGCCAAACGTCCCACCACGCCCGGCGGCACAGCTTGCATCTGTTCATCCACAATTTTCGCCACATAGCCCGGCACCACTTGCCCAATCGATCCGGCTCTGACTTGAGCACCTGAACTGGAGATGTAGATGTGAATCACTTCGGTTCCCCCAATGCCATCGGTCATTTCCAGTCCGGTGGCCAGCTTCCAAAGCTGGCGGGTCGCATCGGGCAAGGCTTCCCCCGCAGAAACGGTATGTTTCAAAGTTGTTAACGTGTAGCCGGCCACCAAGCCTGCCATTTGGCGGTACAGGGTGGGCGCCGTGTAGCACTGCGTCACGCCATAGGTTTGTATGGTTTGCAGCAAGGTGTCGGCCGTATGCTTTTCCAGCAGCACGGTGCAAGCACCATAACGCAAAGGGAAAGCGAGCAGCCCGCCGAGGCCGAAAGTAAAAGCCATCGGCGGCGTCCCGCAGACCACGTCGCTGGCATCCATGTGCAAGACATGGCGCGGAAACAGGTCACACATGGCCAGCACATCGCGGTGAAAATGCAGGGTGCCTTTGGGCTGACCCGTGGTACCGCTGGTGAAGGCAATCAAACAGACATCATCACGCGACGTAGGATGCGCAGCGAACGCCTCCCTGTGCGCCTGGATTCGCGCTTCAAGCCCATCAGCCGCCTGTGTTTTAAAGCAAATCACTTGCTGCAGTATCGGGGCACAGTGCGCATGGTCTGGCGCCATGCAATGCCCTAATTCAGCAGACAATTCGTCATCACACAATGCCGCCTGGACTTGTGCCTTGTCGATGATTTGCTTGAGCTCTGCCGCACGCAACAAGGGCATGGTTGGCACCACCACCAAGCCCGCTTTGATGCCGGCCAGAAAACAAGCCGCCATCATCGGACTGTTCCCACCGCGCAACAGCAGACGTTGCCCAGACACCAAGCCCATGTCTTTTGTCAACACATGGGCAATGCCATCGATCTGCGCTTGCAGTTGGGCATACGTCCAATGAAATGGGCCCTGCGCATTGAGCCCGTGCACTGCGATTCGCGCGCCCGCACCCTGCGCGACATGCTGGTCCACCAGTTCCACGGCACAGTTGATTTGCGAGGGGTATTGGAGTTCAGGGCGATCAAACAAAAACACAGGCCATTGATCAGCCGGCGGCAAACGATCCCTGGCAAAGGTGTCTACGTGACTGCTTGGGGCCAGTGTTGGTAGAGCGGTCATGATGGACGCCTGAAGGTGTTCACAGCAGGCTCAGACACTGCGCAAAATATCGCGCCCAATGATGAGTTGTTGCACTTCGGTGGCGCCTTCGTAAATGCGCAATGCACGGATTTCCCGGTACAGTGACTCCACAATGCAGCCCTTTTTAACGCCCATCCCACCGTGCAATTGCACCGCCATGTCGATGATTTTTTGGGCATTTTCGGTGGCCGTCATTTTGGCCATGGCCGCCTCGCGGGTGATGCGTTGACCCTGGTCACGCAACCAAGCGGCGCGGTAGGTCAACAAAGTGGCTGCATCGAGCAAGGTGGCCATGTCGGCAATTTTGGTTTGTGTGATTTGAAAGTCGGCCAGACCTTGACCGAACATCTTGCGACTGCGCGCCCAAGCCACCGATTCGTCCAGGGCGCGCCGTGCGAATCCCAACGCGGCGGCAGCCACTGAGGTGCGAAATACATCCAAGGTGGCCATGGCGAGTTTGAACCCTTCGCCCGCAGCCCCAATGCGCTGGGCCTGGTTGATGCGCACTTGATGGAACTGCAAGGTCGCTAAAGGGTGCGGCGCCACCACATCAATGCGCTCTGCAATCTCCAAGCCCTGACTGGCCGCATCCACAATGAAGGCGCTGATGCCGCGGGCGCCTGGGGCTTCTCCGGTACGCGCAAAGACCACATAAAAATCGGCAATCCCGCCATTGGATATCCAGGTTTTCTGACCATTCAAAACATAGCCGCCCTCGATCGCGGTGGCACTGCACTGCATCGCGGCCACGTCAGAGCCGGCATCAGGCTCGCTCAGGGCAAACGCGGCGATGGCTTCGCCGCGCCCAACCCGTGGCAAATACCGCTGCTTTTGTTCGACCGTGCCTTGGAGGCTGATGGCCCCCGAACCCAGCCCTTGCATGGCGAAGGCAAAGTCTGCCAAACCATGGTGATAGGCCAACTCTTCCCGCAGGACACAAATGGATCGGGTATCGATCACATCCCGCACACCACCAAAAACTCTGCCACCGATCGCATGAGCCAACCAGCCGCCATGGCCCAAGGCAGTCACCAGCGCTTGGCATTCAGCATCTATGGCGGCGCGCGACTCATCGCCCCCATGCTTGATGTTCAGAAGAGACCATGCATTCAGGTCTTTTTTCAAAGTCCGATGTGATTCATCAAAGAAAGGCCAATCGAATTCTGGCCATTGCTTGGAGGTTGAGGGGTTGGCCACCACTCAATCCCCTTCGAACACAGGAGTTTGCTTGGCCACAAAGGCCTGATAGGCCCGGTGAAAATCATTCGTCATCATGCAGATGGCTTGGGCCTGAGCTTCTGCTTCGATCGCTTCGTCCACACCCATATTCCATTCTTGTTGCAGCATTTTTTTGGTCATGCTGTTGGCAAAGGTCGGACCTTGCGCCAGTTGTGCTGCCATGGACTGCGCATCGCTCAAAAGAGATTCAGCATCGCACACGCGGTTGTAAAACCCCCAACGTTCTGCCTCCTCTCCACCCAAGCCGCGACCGGTATACAACAACTCAGACGCTCGGCCTTGCCCAATCACCCTGGGCAACAGGGCACAGGCACCCATGTCGCAACCGGCCAACCCGACGCGATTGAATAAAAAGTATGTTTTGCTTCGCGCCGTGCCATAACGCAGGTCGGATGCCAAGGCCAACAAAGCGCCAGCACCCGCACAAATGCCGTCAATCGCGGCCACAACGGGCTGCGGGCAGGCACGCATGGCTTTGACCAAATCGCCCGTCATGCGGGTGAATGCCAGCAAACCCGGCATGTCCAACTTCGTCAAAGGGCCAATGATTTCATGCACATCCCCGCCCGAACAAAAATTACTGCCTGCACCGGTGACCACCACTGCATGCACATCGTCTGCATAAACCAGCGCCCGGAACAGATCTCGCAACTCGGCATACGACTCGAATGACAAGGGGTTTTTTCGCTCAGGTCGGTTCAAGGTGATGGTTGCGACGCCTTGGGTCACGTCAAATAAAAAGTGAAGGGCTTTGTAACTAGACAGCGTTTGACGATGCCCAGGCAATTGATGTGCCTGACCTGGTAAATAGCGTTGTGTGCTCATGCGCGCTCCTGTATCGGTGATTGTGTGGATTGATGAATGCTTTTTTTCAGGTGCCCAAGCAACTTATGCAACTGGGATTGCTGCGGCTCCGACAAGTCGCCAAAAAAGTGGACGACCCATTTTTCATGCGCAAGGGCCATGCGCGAAAATGCATTGCGCCCCAACAAAGTCAATCGAACCGTGTAGGAGCGGCGGTCCGTTGCACTCATCACGCGCATGACCAGTTTTTCATTTTCGAGTTGATCGACGATGGTGGTGATATTGCCCCCCGTGACCATCATGCGACGCGACAACTCGCCCATGGTCAAGCCATCGGGATGGCGCTCCAATTGCGCCATCAAGTCAAAACGCGGCAGCGTAATGCCAAACTCTTCTCGCAAATTGGTTCGGATGGTGTCTTCAATCAAGGTCGTGCATGACAGCAAGCGCAACCACAAACGCAGCGAGGCGTGATGGTCTTCATGTGCGCGCAACTCCAAATCGGAGCTTGGAATGAGGACAGTTTCTTTCATCATCAGTCCCCGCGACCTGCCAACTGCAGGCTGCGTTCGCGGGCAAATGTGGCTTCCAATTGCGGTTGACCTGATGCATAGGGTGAAGGCCATTGCAAGGCCGTGTAACCGATCCGGGCAGCCTCCGTCATTGTCCAAGCCGGGTTGGCCAGATGCGGTCGTGCCACCGCACACAAGTCGGCGCGTCCGGCGGCAATGATGCTGTTGACATGGTCAGCCTCACTGATGGCGCCCACCGCCAGGGTCGCAATGCCAACTTCTTGCCGAATTCGATCCGCAAAAGGCGTTTGGTACATGCGACCGTAAATGGGTTTTTGTTGGGCGCTGACTTGTCCCGAAGAACAATCGATCATGTCAGCACCGGCAAGCTTGAACGCGCGCGCTACTTCGGTGGCGTCCATCGGCGTGATCCCGCCCTCCACCCAGTCGTGCGCGGAAATGCGCACGGACATGGGCAAATGATCTGGCCATGCCGCACGCACTGCAGCAAAGACTTCGAGCGGATAACGGAGCCGGTTTTCAAGGCTCCCGCCATAGTCGTCTTGCCTTTGGTTGGTCAAAGGCGAAATAAAACTCGACAGCAAATAGCCATGCGCACAATGCAATTCCAACCAATCAAACCCAGCTTTGCTTGCGCGTTGTGTGGCTCGAATGAAATCATTTTTCACGTGGTCCATGTCTTCGCGGGTCATGGCGCGTGGCACCTGTCCATCTTGCAAATAGGGCTTCGCTGATGCCGACAACAAAGGCCAGTTAGCGTCTGGCAATGGCTGGTCAGCGCCAGCGCCTTGCCATGGCGCACAGGTCGATCCTTTAGGTCCCGCGTGCCCGATTTGCAACGCCATTTTGGCATCGGTTTCTTGATGCACCCAGGCCACGATCCGCGCCCAATCGCTCGTTTGTTCATCATTCCACAAGCCGGGACAACCGGGGGTGATGCGTGCCTCAGGGCTGACACAGGTCATTTCGGCAAACACCAATGAAGCACCGCCCATGGCCCTCGCCCCCAAATGCATCAAGTGATAGTCACCCACCCGGCCATCGGTGCACTTGTACTGCGCCATGGGAGAAACCACCACCCTGTTTTTCAAGGTGATCCCGCGCAAACGGTAAGGGGTGAACATGGGTGGCACCGCTTGGGCTTGCCCCGCAAACCAGCGCTCATAGCCTTCAAGCCATTGTTTATCCCGCAATCGGAGATTCTCATGGCTGATGCGCTGACTGCGCGTGAGCATCGAATACATGAACTGCTCGGGTGCCAGTTGGTCGCAATAGCGCTTGCCACACACTTCAAACCACTCCATCGCGTTCCAAGCCGCGTTTTGCAATCGGATGACATCAATGGCACGCAAGGCTTGGTATTGTTCAAGCACTTGCGGAATGTGCACAACTTCGTCGCCTGTTTCTTGGAATTGTCGGACCAACTCGATGGCATCTTCTAACGCCAGCTTGGTGCCCGAGCCAATTGCGAAGTGCGCCGTGTGCACGGCGTCGCCCATCAAAACCACGTGGCTCTTGCCGTTGAAGAATGACCATTTTTCACATTTGACGCGCTGAAAGTTCAGCCAGGCCGAACCGCGCAGATGACGCGCATTCGTCATCAAGCGCTCCCCTTTTAAATTGTCTGCAAACACTTTTTCGCAAAAGGCAATCGACTCGGCTTGATCCGCCTGGTCTAGCCCATGGGCCAACCAGACTTCCTCAGGGCACTCGACGATGAAGGTCGAGGTGAGGCCATCAAACTTGTAAATATGCGCTTGAAACCAACCGTGCTCAGTTTTCTCAAACAAAAACGTGAAGGCATCGTACTGTTTGTGGGTGCCTAACCAGATGAACCGGTTAGGCCGCGTCACGATGTCTGGTTTGAAAATTTCCGGACACCGGTTTCGCACATTGGAGTTGATGCCGTCGCTGGCAATAACCAGATCAGCGTCCGGGAAGTCCAAGTCCGAGGTGGCATCTTGTTCGAACAGCAGTTTGACACCCAAGACCTCACACCGTGCTTGCAAAATGTTCAGCATCTTCTTGCGGCCAATGCCGACGAAGCCATGGCCGCCTGAGCGGATCACACGGCCTTTGAAATGCAACTCAATGTCATCCCAATGGTTAAACGCTTGCTGGATCTCTTGTGCCGTTTCGGCATCCCAATGGCGCATGTGGCCCATGGTTTGGTCCGAGAACACCACGCCCCAGCCGAAAGTGTCATAGGGCTTATTGCGTTCAACCACGGTAATGTCGTGGTGCGCACCCCGTTTTTTCATCAGCAAAGCGAAGTAAAGACCGGCGGGACCCCCGCCAATGCACACGATCTTCATGAACTCTCCTGCGCAGCCCCGTGCTTCAGGCCTGCATTGTTTTCACTTCAATAGTTGAAGCTTAAAACAATTATGCGAAAGCTAGGCTTGAGCGTCAATGCATGAAAACAAGTGTTTACCCGAATCAGTCTTTGTACATCACGGTGATACTGATGCGCCGGTTGCGCGGGTCCTTGGGGTCATTCGGGTTGTACGGTGCGCTGTCGGAGACGCCCTCAATTTTGGCAAAACGACTTTCGGGTACGCCTTTTTTACCAATGATTTTGCGGGTTTCTTCAGCCCGTTCCGCTGAGAGCGACCAGTTATTGCGCCCATCTGTGTTGGCAAAAGCCACGCTGTCCGTGTGTCCGCGAATGGCCAATTTATTGTCCATCTTGGTCATGCTTTTGGCGACCTCATTGAGGAGCACTTGTGCTTTAGGGGTCAACTGCGTGGTGCCCAATCCGAACATCGCAAAGTCAGCTTTATCGATAATCTCGATACGCAAACCTTCTTTTTCCCGGACAAACTTGACTTGCTCGGTGAGGTTTTCCAATCGGGGGTTTTTAGCCAGACTTTCTTTCACCTCTTTTTCGAGTTTGTCAAAGTCGGCTTTGTCCTTTTGCTCCGCAATCTGCTTTTTCTCTGCTTCAGTCAAGGTTTCAGGATTGTTACGCTCCTCTGCATTAGGCGCGGGGTCATTTTCTGTCGGACCGCCTTGTGAGCGTGGCGTGACACGCTCCATGGCCGCAGTTTGTTTGGCCGCGAAGGGGAATCCATCCGGATCGATCACTGATCGCCCACCCAGCATGCCATCGGAGCCGGCCAATTTGCCCATGGTGACGTTGCTGTGCGAAGTCGGCCTGAAATAATCGGCAATGCTTTTGCGCTGGTCGGCATTCGACGCGCCGAGCAACCACATCAACAAAAAGAAAGCCATCATGGCCGTCATCATGTCGGCAAGTGCAATTTTCCATGCCCCGCCATGGGCACCACCGTGCCCATCGTCCATGATTTTCTTGACGATGATGGGCGCAAGTGGCGCCGGCGGTTCTGCGGCAACGACAGCCGAGGGAGCAGGAGGCTCCACTTCGACCTGCGGCTCCAGTTCCTCCGGCTTGGCTTGTGATCCGTCAGCCATGGCGATTAGCCCCGCATACCGTCAAAAACTTCTGCAAAACTTGGCTGGTTGTGGTGGCTGATGCCCACACGGGCGGCTTCAATGATCAAAGGCATGGGGTGGCCGTTCAAGGTGCCAATGATGATTTGTTTGACCACGCCGTAAATTTCGCCTTCGTCATTGATGATTTCGGCCAGACGCTTGGAGAAGGGCTCGAAAAAGCCATAGGCCAAAAACACCCCCAAAAAGGTTCCCACCAACGCACTGCCAATCAACGCACCCAAGACCGTAGGGGGTTGGTCAATCGCGCCCATGGTTTTCACCACACCCAACACGCAAGCCACAATACCCAACGCAGGCAAAGCGCCGGCCAATGTGCCGAGCGTGTCAGCAGCCTTGAGGGCGCCATGGTGGTGGGTTTTGATGCTCAAGTTCATCACATCTTCAACGGCCATGGGGTCCAGGTTACCCTGCGACACGACCATCAGGCGGACGGTATCTGTGATCAAGTGCAAAAGCGCATGCTCTTTCAGCACTTTGGGGAACTCTCCGAAGATCGCACTGGCTTCGGGGTTCTCGATGTGGGCTTCGAGCGCCACGGCCCCCTCTGCTTTGAGCACCTTCATCAACTTGGAAACCAAGAAAATGGTGGCCAAATAGTCTGCCTTGTTGAAAGCGGGGCCTTTGAAAATTTTGCCAATGCCGGCCAAAGCGGCCTTGACGGTGTCACCGCTGTTGCCAATCAGCATACCGCCAATACCAGCGCCGAAAATGGTGAACAATTCGTGCGGTGCGGCGTCAAGGATAGGGCCCATTTCGCCATGCATGACGGGCAAACCGAAAACGCACACCATCAAAACAACAATACCTATGATCGCTACCATGGTCAGACTCTCTCTTTGCGGCAAGACAGAAGTCGGGCTATGGGCCCTTCTAAATCTATCTCACCTTCATATACAAGTCACCAGAGCCCTGAGACTTGTATCTCATGACCTCAGTGCACCGAATTACCACCCAAATTTGCAGCCAAGTTTTTAGCAGCTGGCAGCAAATTAGGGACGTCTTTCCAAGCTTGACGGATTTCACCCATCAAAGTTTGGACTTCCTGCAATGCCACCAAATCGTTACGGGCATTCACATGAATCAACCGGCGGGTCACATAGCTGTACAACTCATACAAGTTGCCGGCCAGATCGCCACCTTTTTCCAAATCCAAAGCGCCTTGCAAACCAATCACAATGCGACCTGCACGTGTCAGGCTTTTACTTTTGCCTTCAATTGAACCGTGTTCAATGTGACCGCGGGCAGTCACCAAACTTTCGATCAAGCCATCGAACAGCATTTGGATCAACTCGACCTTGTTGGCCACCATGGCCTGTGAAGTCCGATTGCCTTCGCCGTAACCTTCGATTGCTTTGAAATTGACTCGCATGATCTGTTCCTACTGGTTTAACTGATACATCAAGTATCGGAGCTAG
>Ga0164294_10000819_pt1 | contig 29549 bp, 29 predicted proteins | sample GEODES005metaG_FD_111479 | JGI IMG/M metagenome (GOLD analysis project Ga0164294, IMG submission 111479) | Oligotrophic lake water microbial communities from Sparkling Lake, Wisconsin, USA - GEODES005 metaG | ecosystem: Environmental > Aquatic > Freshwater > Lake | place: USA: Sparkling Lake...
GTCGCTGCCGATCGGCAGCAGTTAGGGTGAAAGTGATGCCATCGCGCATCCCTCCAGACTCGCACAGAAGCCCCCCGTTGGGAATCCACTTCCGGACTCTTCTGAACCGGTCAATCCACTAGGTGCATCCAAACTCGGCAAAGATAAGCGAAACTGCAGCTGTGTGATCGGGAGAAACGCGGTGATGGGCACGGGAATTGTCTGGCTGGTGATCAGCATGGGAGCGTTTGTCGGAACGCATTTTCTCTTGGCGCATCGTTTGCGCGCTGGGCTCGTGGCCAGGCTCGGGGCCGGAGGATTTCAAGGGATCTATTCGCTCGTCGCATTTGCCACTTTCGGCTGGGCCGTGACGGTGTTCGGGTGGCTAGAGCCAGCGCCGATGTTGTGGGATGGTCAGGCGCTATTCCCATGGCTGCTGGCCACTGTGCTGACTTACGCCGTGATCGCCCTGTTCCTCGCCTCGGTCATTGGTAATCCGGCGCTGGCTGGCGCCAAGGTTTCCGGCCTGTCCACCATCATCCCTACAGGTGTTTTCCGGATTACGCGCCATCCGATGATGTTTTCCTTTGCGCTGTGGGCGGTCACGCACATTATCATCGCGCCCAGTCCGCGCACAATCATCCTTTCCAGCGGGATCATTCTGCTGGCGCTGCTCGGTTCGCATTTTCAGGACGGCAAAAAGCGCGCGCTCCACGGGCAGGAGTGGGGCGCATGGATGAAGCGCACGCCGTTCTGGCCCGATCTCACCCAATTAGGCGGGCTGGGGCAGGCGTGGCTATGGGCGTTACCCGTCTGGCTGCTGGTCACATGGCTGCATATACCCATGGCGCAAGTGCCCGCTGGCCTCTGGCGCTGGATCGTGCTCCCCTGACAGGCAAATACTGCCGAACAAGGGCATTGAAATCGCGCGCGCGGCCATCCACAGCGCATCAATGACCGAGATCACGCTGCGCGCCGCCACTTTCGAAGACCTTCCGGGCCTCAGCGCAGTGATGGACGCCGCTATCGGCGAGTTGCAGGCAGGCTTTCTCGATCCCGCGCAGATCGAAGCGAGCCGCGCGGTGATGGGGCTAGATCGCCAGCTCATTGAAGATGGCACCTATTTCGTGGCGCTGGTGGACAGCGCCATCGCCGGATGCGGTGGTTGGAGCAAGCGCGCGACGCTTTACGGCGGCGATCACAGCGCAGGTCTGCGCGAACCGCGGCTGCTCGATCCAGCGCATGAACCAGCCCGCATCCGCGCGATGTACACGGCGCCTGCCTTCGCCCGGCGCGGTGTGGGCGCTGCACTGCTGGCGCACTGCGAGGGCGCGGCGCGCGCGCAAGGTTTCTCCGCCTGCGAACTCATGGCCACGCTCTCGGGCGAGCCGCTTTATCTTCGTGCAGGCTATCAGTTGATCGAGGAAATCAGCGACGCGCGCGGCGGTGCGCCGGTGCCGCTCAAGCGGATGGGCAAGCCGCTCTAGTCACAATTCTGGCAGCGGCCCCTGATCTCCACAACCGGGCGTACGTCAGCAAATCCGGCATGCTTCGCTGCCTCGCGCAGCGCTCCGGTCAGGCGATCATCGTCTAAATGACCGGTGTGTCCGCACAAGTCGCAGATCAGGAAAATGCAGTCGTGGCGGCAGCCGGGATGGCTGTTGGCGATATAGGCGTTGGCGCTCTCGATCCGGCGCGCCAGATTGGTGCGTACGAAAAGGTCGAGGATGCGGTAGATGCTGTTGGCCGCCACCCGTTTGCCGCGCCGCGCGCCAAGGCTTTCGGCGATGTCATAAGCCGAAGCGGGCTTCTCCTGCTCGGCCAGCGCTTCGAAGACATCGGAGCGCATGTCGGTCCATTGCTCTCCTGCCGCCACCAGAACATCGCGCGCCGCATCGATCAGGCTTGCGCCGACAAAGTCGTGGTGGTTGTGAAGTCCGCTCATCAAAGCACGATAGGACTGGGCGGCACAAAGTGCAATTTTGCGATGACGGCGGACTTCGTGGCCATTAGCCAGCTGTGAAGTCGTTCTTCCACAGCTTGGGGAAGGTGCGCTTGAGTGCGGCCACCTTGGGCGCGTCCCACATCACAATGTAGGGGTGCTCGGGATTGTGCAGCGCAAAGTCCTGATGGTATTGTTCAGCCGGGAAAAACCCGCGGTTGGGCTCTACTTTCGTGACGATGGGCCGCTTCCACAGATTGAGCGTTTTGAGCTGCGCCAGATATCCGGCGGTCACCCGCGCCTGCTCGCTGTTTTGCGGCACCACGGCGTTGCGATACTGGGTGCCGCTGTCGGGATACTGCCGATTGAGCTGGGTCGGGTCCGTGCCGACGCTGAAGAACACCTGCAGCAACTGGTCGAAGCGCACGACCTTGGGATCATAGGTGATGCGCACCGATTCGGCATGGCCGGTCGTGCCATTGCTCACCGTTTCGTAATCGGCACTGGCACGGCTGCCGCCCTCATAGCCGGAAACGACGCTGGTCACGCCTTTGACATGACTGAACACCGCCTCGATGCCCCAAAAGCAGCCGCCTGCCAGCACAGCGGTTTGGAGCCCAGCGGTCTCGTTGGCCTTTACGACGGCTTCGGGCGCGGCAATCACGCTCTCGGCTTGCGCGGATTGTGTGCAACTGGCGGCGAGAAGCCCCGCGCCAAGCGCGATTGTCATCATACGGATCATCATTTCGGCTCCGCGGTTGCATGGACTTGAGAGACTGCGCCGGCCTCGGCCGGGCCAGCGGCAGAGGCGACGACCATGCCGGTGGCTCCCAAAAGGAATCCGAGCGCGAGCGAACGAAACAGATCGTTGGAGAGAAACGTCATCTTGGCTTTCTTCCGTTTTGGTCGTTGCCTCACGCCCCGCGCGGCAAAGGCCTTCATCTGGGGTTCGCCGGCCCCGGTTCAATGGTTACGGGAAGTGCAAAAAAACCTGCCATGACGTGCCCTCAAGGGGCCTGCACTTAACCGCCGGTCAGGCTGCGGCGCGCAACGTGACCCAGACCGGCGCATGATCGCTGGCCTTCTCGCGGCCGCGATAGACCTTGTCGACACCTGCGCTGAGCAGCCGGTCGGCAAGCTCGGGAGAGAGCAGAGCATGGTCGATGCGAAAACCATGATCGCGCTGCCACGCGCCCGCCTGATAGTCCCAGAACGTCCACAAGCCGCCGCGCGGATGGTGCAGGTCGATGGCGTCGGTCCAGCCAACGCCGAGCAAGCGGCAATAGGCATCGCGCGATTCGGGCTGCATGAGCGCATCGCTAGCCATTGCGCGCACGTCCCACACGTCCTTGTCTTCGGGGATCACGTTGTAATCGCCGACCACCAGCGCCGGGACTTCCTCTGCCCAAAGCGCCGCCATGCGAGCACGCAGGCGCTCCATCCAGCGCAGCTTGTAATCGAATTTGGGGCCGGGCTGCGGATTGCCGTTGGGGAGATAGATGCAGGCGACGCGCAAGCCGAAAACGTCCGCTTCGAGGTAGCGCGAATGCTCGTCGTCAGGTTCGCCCGCCAGCCCGCGCTGCACTTCGATCGGTTCTACGCCGTCGGCCAGAATGGCAACCCCGTTGAAGCCCTTCTGGCCGTGCCAGATCGCGTGATAGCCGATCTTCTCGAAATCTGCGGCCGGGAAGCCTTCGTCCTGCGTCTTGATCTCCTGCAGGCAAGCCACCGAGGGCCGGGTCTCTTCCAGCCATTCCAGCAAGCGGGGCAGCCGCGCCTTGATCCCGTTGATATTGAACGAAGCGACCTTGAGGGTCACACAGAAAAGCTCGAACCGCAGCCGCAGCCTGAGGCTGCCTGCGGATTGGTGACGCGAAACGCTGCGCCGCCAAGCGATTCGATATATTCCACCGTTGCCCCGGCCAGCAGATCGAGGCTGATGGAATCGACCAGCAGCCGAACGCCATCGGTCTCGGCCACGCTGTCATCGGCCTGCGGGGCTTCATCGAGTTCAAACTTGTATTGGAAACCCGAGCAGCCGCCGCCCTCCACCGATAGCCGCAGCATGGCCGGTTTGGCCTGCTTTGCGGCAATCGCGGCAACGCGCGCTGCCGCGCTGGGGGCGAGGATCACAGGGAGCGGGGCGGTGGTTTCACTCATCCTTCTTAGATAGGCCGCCTCGGGCTAGTGCTCAAGTCATGATGACTGGATATAATCGCGCAGCGCGGCAGCTTCCGCTTCGATACGATCGATCCGGTATTTGACGAGGTCGCCAATCGAGACAAAGCCCACCATGCGACCCTGATCCATCACCGGCAGGTGGCGAACGCGGCGCCTGGTCATGAGGCCTAGCGCATCGAGCACCGAATCCCCGGGCGAGACCGAAATCACCGGCGCGGTCATCACCTCGCGAACGGTCATGTCGAGCGCGGCGGCACCATGCGTCTTCAAGGCATAGAGCACATCACGCTCCGAAAAGATGCCGGCGACCTCCGTGCCTTCATCTTCAACCGGCAGCGCGCCGATCCGCCGCGTCGCCAGAAGCTCGGCCGCATCCTTTACCTTGTCGTCCGCGCGGCACCGCCATACGTCGCCTGTGCGGCCTGCGAGCATTGTCGCAATCGTCATGACATCCTCCTTTGCCCGTTGTGGCCATTTCTCCAGCCTCGGGGTGGGACAGCATGACACTAAGTGCCGTTTTTCGAAAGCGATTGCCTATAAAGAGCGCCAAGGGCATGGCCGGGGCGATGTCCCGATTGCCCCAACCTCGCCATTCTCCGCTCGATGAGCCCGCGACGGCGGAATATGCCTGGGCCCGCTACTTCTGGTTGATGCGCTGGATGGGGCTTTTCACCGCCTTGGTCATGGCCGGCTCAGCCGCGTATCTCTATCAAACGGTCGGCTTCGTCTCGATCCATTTCTACATCGCTACGATGCTAGGGATCGGCTTCACCATGATGCTGATGGCCAGCTTGATGGGGCTGGTATTCCTGTCGAGCGGCACCGGCCATGATGAATCCATCGATGATCCGTTCGATGGCGATACTTGGGGCGATTGATCAGGTGGCCGCAGGCGGATTGAGCCGATAGTCTTCCACTGGCACACCGCCGATGATATGCTCCTGCAAAATCCGTTCCAGCACCGGCGCGGTGCAGGAATGATACCAGACACCCTCAGGATAGACGACCGCCACCGGCCCGGCGAGGCACACCCTGAGGCAACCCGCCTTGGTCCGCAGCACGCCTTGCGCTCCGCCCAGTTTGAGCTCGCCAAGGCGGCGTTTCAAAAATAGCCAGGCCTCCTGCCCCACCGCGCGCGGGCAGCACTTGTCTTTGTCAGGATCGACGCACAGCATGATGTGGCGCTGCGTGGCAAAGCCGCCCAGCAGCATCAGCGCGTTTTCGGCCTCTGCAATCGTCGCTGGGGCGGGATCGCTCATTTCAAAAGCCATTGTTCGAGAAGTCCCCGCAGTGTCTCGGTGAGGGCCACAGGACGCTGTCCGTCGGTGCACACGATGGTGCTCCGCGCGGTCGCCACCGGCGCTCCGGATTGCAGCACCAGCTGCTGCACCGTCCAGCTTGAGGTTCCCACAGCAAGCGCAGCGGTATGGCAGGTCAGCGGATGCGGGAAATGCGCTTGCGCGAGATAATCGATGGCCGCGCTGACCACCATGAAGCGCATCGCGCCCAGGGCTTCGCGGAAGCCCGCGCCCTGAATGAACCGCACCCGCCCGTCTTCAAACACGGCGGCCATGGCCACATTGTTGATATGGCCGTTGGGGTCGAGATCGGCGAAGCGCGTGGTGATTTCATGCACAAACGAATAGCGCGCATGATCTAGCAGCGCGGCATCGGGTTTTGCCATTTACTTGCCCCTACCGCTGCTTCGCACAAGGTTTCGCGGCGTGGATGAGCGGGTCAGCTCCGTTTTCCCAGAATCCGGGCGATTTCTGTCGAGACCATTTTTTCGACCATGGCGGGAAGGTTTGTGTCCAGCCATTCGGCCAGCATCGGCCGCAGCATGTCGCGGACCATGCCTTCGAGCGAGGTTTCACCAGAGCGCACGATCTGCGGGGCGGCACCTGGCTGCGCCATCATCGCCAGCGTCGCCAGCGAATCGCGCATAGACTCGGCCTTTGCCCGATCAACCAGCGCGGGTTCGTCCTCGGCGTCAAAATCGTCATTATCGCGCAGCGGCGCGCGATCGTTGGCCAAAATCTGGGCGGCAACTTCGGTGAGATCGAGCACGCCAGCGCCGCGCTGCGGAGCCGATTCCGGCTCCCGGCGCGGGCGCTGAAGGGCATCGGTGCGGGTGTCGCGCGCGATCACCTTCTTGATCGACTCAAGGATTTCCTCGACCGAAGGCTCACTCTTCTGGCGCATTGCTGCTTACTTCCCCGAATCAGATCGCAGGCCCCTGCGCACCCAAGTTATGGAATAACCGCTCCGGCAATTGCCGCATCTTGCGCAGGTGTGTCAACGGTGCGTGTCGCCTTGGGTTGCTGCACCGAACCGAACGACCAATCCCAGATCCGGCCACGCACCTGCTCATAGTTGACCTGCGGATCATAGAGCATGGCGTTATCGAACCCGAGATCCCTTGCTTGCGCCTTGCCCATGGCTGCCAAGAGATTAAACGCGGTGACATAGGAATTGCGCCGCGCATTGATCAGCCCGCTTTGCGCCTGAAGCAGTTCCTGCTCTGCATCGAGGATGTTGAGAATGGTGCGATTGCCGACGGTATTCTCGGCGCGCACCCCTTCAAGGCTCAGTGCTGCGGCATCAACGGCGGTTTGATTGAGCGCGATTGCGTCGCCCGCCGCGCGCCATTGGGTATAGGCCGCGCGCACCGAGGCAATGACCTGCCGTTCTGCCGAAATCACCTCATCGAGAGCGGCGGTTTCGCGCGCCTGCGCCTGGCGGCGCTGCGCGGCTGGCAGGCCACCCTGAAACAGCGGGATGGTGGCGCTAACGCCAGCCTGCGCAGTCGATTGCGATTGCGCGAAGTTGCCGCCCAATGACCCACCACCAAGCGTGCCATAGTAATTGTCGTAATTGCCGGTCGTGAAAAGCGAGACTCTTGGGAGACGACCGGAGCCCGACGCCTTGGTATCAAAGCCTGCCGCCTTGGCCCGTTGCTGTGCGGCGATCAGATCAGGATTGGTTTCCAGCGCGATCTGCACTGCTTCTTCGGGGCTGGCAGGAAGCCCTGCCAAGGGCGGCGGAGGCAACAGATCGGCCGGAGGCTTGCCCACGACTCGAATATACGTCTCTCGGGCGGAAACCAGCGCTGCTTCGGCATTGCGCAGCGCGGCCCGGGCCAGCGCCAGCCGCGAGTTGGACTGTGCGACATCGGTGCGGGTGACATCGCCGATTTCAAATCGGTCGCTGGTGGCCTTGAGGTTGACCTCGAGTACCTGCACATTGCCGCGATTGAGCCCGACCGAGGCAGAAGCGGTGATCACGTCCATGTAGGCGGTCACCACCTGGCTGAAAATGCCCGATTCGGTGCCGCGCAACCCGGCTTGCCCGGCTTCCACCCGCACTTTGGCCGCACGGAGCGAATTCTTGACCCCGCCGCCGGAATAGATCGGCACATCGAGCGAAAGTTGGCCTGAAAAGCTGCGCACGGGAGCGAAAAAGGCGTTTGGCCCATTCTCCAGGTTCTCGGTGTGCCTCGCCGTGCCGGAAAGGCTGGGCAGGGCCGCAGCGCGCGCGATCGGCACGTTTTCATCGGTGGCCCGCTGGTTGGCGCGCGCGGCTTCCAGATCCGGATTGCCGGTGTAAGCGGCGATGAGCGCGCCGCGCAAGTCATCGGCCAGCGCCGGGACGGTCATGGCGCCCAGCGCCGTTCCAAACGCCAGAAAACCTACGAAACAGCGTCGCATCAGAATCAAAAGCTCCAGTGCCGGTGGGCGGCGAAGGCGGGCAGCAATGCGAAGTCAGCTTCGCCGACGCTCGTCAGGGCAATCTGCCCGGCGACCTTGCGCCCGGTTGCCAGCCGGGCGACGCCGCGCTCGATCCATCCGGTAACGAGGCGGCCGTGCTCGGCCATAGCCGCCGCCAAAGTGGCAGGGACGTCCTCGATGGCTCCATCGATCAGAACGAGGGTATAAGGCCCGCCTGCAGCAATATCGGCTTGCGGATCGCAGCGGGTCACATCGTCGCTCAGCGCGCCGGCCAGCGCCGCCAGATAAGCGCCGGGGTTGCCGATCACCAACACACGCTCGGTTTTCGTGACAGCAGCGGCCATCAGCATCTGGCCATAAGCCAGCGCAGGGGCCAGCATGGTGCCATTGTCCAGCGGCACGGCGCGATCGGCATAGGCAACGCTGCGGCGGGCTGGAGGGACGAAGTCCTCCCTCGCGACAATCATGAAGGCGGTGACGACATCGGGATCAGTGACCCCGCTAACGCGCAACTGGCTGTCGACCATGGCCCGCCGTGCCGTTCCCATCGCGGCATCTTTGGTGGCAAATTCGGGCGCATGTTGGTCAGTCACGGTGATCCGATCCGTTGTTTGGTAGCTGTATTGCACCTATAACACACCAGCGCAATCCGTTTGCTTGTCGCCGCCGGGGCTATCGTCAATCCGCGCCTCTAGAATAACGGGCCTACCGCGCCAAGCGCTTTGCATGCCATCGGCCAAGGCGTAAGGGGCAAAGCTTGGGAACCTTCCGCGCAATCTGGCGGATGCGGCAATCAAGGAGCGTCGGGCATGGGCGAGATGGTAACAATTCGCGAGGCGGATCTGATCGAGAGCGTGGCCGATGCGCTCCAGTTCATCAGCTATTTTCACCCGATGGATTATATCCGCGCGCTCGGCGTCGCCTATGAGGCCGAGCAGAGCCCGGCAGCGAAGGACGCCATCGCGCAGATCCTCACCAACAGCCGGATGTGCGCCGAGGGGCACCGGCCGATCTGCCAGGATACCGGCATCGTCAACGTATTCGTGAAGTGGGGCCAGAATTGCCGGCTGGAGAGCGAACATTCGCTGCAAATGGTGGTCGATGAGGGTGTGCGCCGGGCCTATCTCAATCCCGACAACAAGCTGCGCGGCTCGATCCTCGCCGATCCCGCCTTCACCCGGCGCAACACGCGCGACAACACGCCGTGCGTGCTCCATGTCGAAATGGTGCGGGGCAGCACGGTGTCGATCGACGTCGCGGCCAAGGGCGGCGGCAGCGAAAACAAGTCCAAGTTCAAGATGATGAACCCCAGCGATTCGATTGTGGACTGGGTGCTCGAAATGCTGCCGCAGATGGGCGCGGGCTGGTGCCCGCCAGGCATGCTGGGCATCGGCATCGGCGGCACTGCCGAGCATTGCATGCTGCTCGCCAAGCAATCGCTGATGGAGCCGATCGACATGGCGAAGCTCAAATTGCGCGGGCCCGAGACCGATATCGAGCAGCTGCGCATCGATATCTTCGACAGGGTCAATGCGCTGGGTATCGGCGCGCAGGGCCTTGGTGGGCTCTCTACCATTCTCGATGTGAAAATCTACGATGCGCCCTGCCACGCGGCGGGCAAGCCGGTCGCGATGATCCCCAATTGCGCGGCCACGCGCCATGCCCATTTTGTGCTCGATGGCTCGGGGCCAAGCTTTCTCGAAGCGCCCAAGCTCGATGAATGGCCACAAGTCGAATGGACGCCCGACAAAGCGGCCAAGCGCGTCGATCTCGACACGCTGACCCCCGCAGACGTGCAAAGCTGGCAGCAGGGCGACCGCTTGCTGCTCAACGGCAAGATGCTCACCGGCCGCGATGCCGCGCACAAGCGCATTCAGGACATGCTGGCAAAGGGCGAGGAGCTGCCGGTCGATTTCAAGGACCGCGTGATCTACTATGTCGGCCCGGTCGATCCCGTGCGCGATGAAGTGGTCGGCCCCGCCGGCCCCACCACCGCCACCCGGATGGACAAGTTCATGGACATGATGCTCGGCCTCGGCCTCTTGGCCTGTGTCGGCAAGGCCGAGCGCGGAGTCGCGGCCACGCAATCGATCACGGAGCACAAGTCGGCCTATCTGATGGCGGTGGGCGGCGCGGCCTATCTGGTCTCGCGCGCGATCAAGGAATCCAAAGTCGTCGGATTTGCCGATCTCGGCATGGAGGCGATCTACGAATTCACCGTGGAGGATATGCCGGTCACCGTCGCGGTCGATTCGGCGGGCCACAATGTGCACCAGCTTGCGCCGCTGGTGTGGAAGAAGAAGATCGCCGACGAGGGCCTGCTACCAGCCTGATCACGATATCTCAGGCGCGCGGCGCCAGCCGCCGGTAACTGAGCGCTTCGGCAATGTGCACGCGTCCGATCTGCTCGGCGCCTGCCAGATCGGCGATCGTGCGAGCCACGCGCAGCATGCGGGTATAGCCGCGCGCGGAAAGGCGCATGGCTTCGGCCGCCTGCGCCAACAGCTTGCGGCCCGGCTCGTCGGGCGTGGCATGGGTTTCGAGCAGATCGCCGTCCAGTTCGGCATTGCTGCGTTTGCAGTGCCTTCGAGCCGCGCGTTCTGCACCCGGCGCGCGGCGGCGACGCGCGCGGCGACCTGGTCCGATCCTTCGGCGGGCGGGGGCAGCGAGAGGTCGGCGGCGGAAACCGCGCTCACTTCGACATGCAGATCGATCCGGTCGAGCATCGGGCCGGAGATCTTGGCCTGATATTCGCCCGCACATTTGGGCGCGCGGCTGCATCCCAATGCGGGATCGCCCAGATGTCCGCAGCGGCAGGGGTTCATCGCCGCGATCAGCTGGACCCGCGCCGGGAAGGTCACATGGGCATTGGCGCGCGCCACCGTCACTTCGCCGGTCTCCAGCGGCTGGCGCAGCGAATCGAGCACGGCGCGCTGAAACTCGGGCAATTCATCCAGAAACAGCACGCCAAGATGGGCCAAGCTCACCTCGCCCGGCCGCACGCGCAGCCCCCCGCCGGTCAGCGCCGCCATCGAAGCGGAGTGGTGCGGGCTGCGGAATGGGCGCGCGCGGCTGATGCGGCCATCTTCCAATGTGCCCGATACCGAGGCGATCATGGACACCTCGGGCGCTTCGGCCGGGGTCAGCTCGGGCAGAATCCCCGGCAGGCACGAGGCGAGCAGCGATTTGCCCGCGCCGGGCGGCCCGCTCATCAGCAGATTGTGGCCCCCTGCTGCGGCGATCTCGAGCGCACGCTTGGCGGTTTCCTGGCCCTTGACCTGCTTGAGGTCGGCCATCCGGCGCGGCGGCGCGACCTCGCCCGGTTCAGGCGGCGCAAGCCGCTGCGTGCCTTTCAGGTGGTTGAGCAGCGAAATCAGGTCGGGCGCGGCGATCACTTCGATTCCGTTCGCCCAGCGCGCCTCCGCGCCCTGCCCCGCCGGGCAGATCAGGCTATTGTCGATCGAAGAGGCATGGAGCGCGGCGAGGAGCACGCCGGGGCTGGAAATCACCCGGCCATCGAGCGCCAGTTCGCCCACCGCAACATAATCGCCGATGGTTTCGAGATCGACCACGCCCATTGCCGCAAGCAAAGCCAGCGCGATCGGCAGATCGTAATGCGAGCCCTCCTTGGGCAGATCGGCAGGCGAAAGGTTCACCGTAATCCGCTTGGGCGGGAGCGAGAGGCCCAGCGCAGCAAGCGCGGAATGGACCCGTTCGCGGCTCTCCCCCACGGCCTTGTCGGGCAGACCGACCACACGAAAGCTCGGCAATCCGGGGGCAACCTGGCATTGCACCTCCACGCTGCGCGCTTCCAGCCCGAGATAGGCAACTGTCGAAACCAGCGCGACCATGCGGTACTCCCCTCCGTAAGCGCCTACGCTAGAGCGTTTTCCGGCCGGATGGAAACATCGGGTGACCTGATTTTAACGGCGTTTCTTGGTAAAGCCGCAAATGGCGCGGGCAGATACTCTGCCCATGTTAAGATTGCTTGCCGCCCTGATGATGCTGCTGATGTGCACGGTTCCCGCCGCTTCCCAGCAGGTCACGACGCGCACTTGGGTCGATGCGAACGGCACGACGTGGACCGAGGAGACGACCACCGAATGGAGCGTGGCGGGCAGCGAACGGCTCGTCGCCGCTCCGTCCGCAGCTTCCGGGATCAAGGGGATCGCGCGCTTTGGCCCCTTTGCCGTGCTCGACACGGGGCGCGCTGCTTTGGTGGACGAAACCGACACCGGCTCGCCTGCCGCTTTTCAACGGATGCTGCGGGCCTATCCCGGCATCCGCGTGCTGGAAATGCTCGATTGCCCCGGCACGGTCGATGATACCGCCAATCTCGCGCTAGGGCGGATGATCCGTGCGCATGGTCTGGCCACCGATGTCCCCCCCGGGGGTTCGGTGCGTTCGGGCGCGGTCGAGTTGTTTCTGGCCGGAAGTGCTCGCCATGCCGCGCCCGATGCCGAATTTGCGGTGCACAGCTGGCGGGACGACGATGGCCGTGAGCCGCAGGATTTCGCCGCGGCCGATCCGGTCAACGCCGCCTATACGCGCTATTACCGCGAGATGGGGCTCAGCCCCAGACAAGCCGCGGCATTCTATGCCCTGACCAACTCTGTCGCCAACGATCAGGTGCTGGTGCTGCACACCAGCGACATCGCGCCCTATGCCGCGCTGGATCAGACCCCGCTTTAGCGAGACTTAGTGCGCCGCGCCCCATGATGGCCCGGTGCCGATTTCGACACCGAGCGGCACAGTGAGGATGACGGCAGGCTGCGCCGCACTTGCCATCACTCGCTCGATCACCGGCTTGGCTGCCTCCACATCGCCTTCGGGCAGTTCGAACACCAGTTCGTCGTGGACTTGCAGCAGCATCTTTACATGGCCCAGACCGGCTTCCCCCAGCGCGGGCATCATCCGCACCATCGCGCGCTTGATGATGTCCGCGCAAGTGCCCTGGATCGGTGCATTGATCGCGGCGCGCTCGCTGCCCTGCCGTTCCGCCTGGTTCTTCGCGTTGATACGCGGAAACCACGTTTTGCGGCCAAACAGCGTCTCGGAATAGCCGCGCTGGCGCACTTGCTCCAAGGTTTCGTGAATATAGCGCTGGATGCCCGGAAAACGTTCGAAATAGCGATCGATCATGGCCTGCGCTTCGTCCGCGCTCACCCCCAGCCGCCCGGCCAGGCCCCACCGGCTGATGCCATAGAGGATCGCGAAATTGATCGTCTTGGCCCGCCCGCGCGTATCGCGGTCGACGGTCCCGAACATTTCCATCGCGGTGCGCGCGTGGATGTCCTCGCCCGCTGCGAAGGCCTCTTTCAGCGCAGGAACGTCGGCCATATGCGCGGCCAGCCGCAGTTCGATCTGGCTGTAATCCGCCGCCAGCAGAATATTTCCAGGCTCGGCCACGAACGCCTCGCGGATCTGCCGGCCGATTTCGGTGCGGATCGGGATGTTCTGCAGATTGGGGTCGTTCGATGATAGCCGCCCGGTCTGCGCGCCGACCAGACTGTAGCTGGTGTGCACCCGCCCGGTCTCCGGGTTGATCGCGGCCTGAAGGGCGTCGGTATAAGTCGACTTGAGCTTTGACAATTGCCGCCATTCGAGCACCAGCGTGGCGACTTCGGCCCCTTGCGCAGCCAAGCCTTCAAGCACCGACTGGTCGGTCGAGTATTGCCCGGTCTTGCCTTTCTTGCCACCCTTGTAACCCAGCTTGTCGAACAGGATTTCGCCGAGCTGTTTGGGGCTGCCGATGGTGAAGTTCTGGCCCACCTTTTCAAAGATCGTGGCTTCGAGCCCCGCGATCGAATGCGCAAATTCGGCCGAAAGCCGTGCCAGCTGCTCGCGGTCGACCCGGATACCATTCCGCTCCATCATCGCGATCACCGGCACCAACGGACGTTCGACTCGCTGGTAGATTCGTGTGCCGCCCTCGTCCGCCAGACGCGCGGCGAACTCGCGGTGAAGCCGCAAGGTCACGTCGGCGTCCTCGGCGGCATACCGCGTGGCATCGGGCAAAGGCACCTCGGCGAACGAGATGGCCTTCTTGCCGGTGCCGCACAGGTCTTTGAACTTCATCGTGGTATGCCCCAGATGCCGCTCGGCCAGTTCGTCCATGCCATGCCCGGCGGGCGCGAACTCGCCCTTACCGGCATCGAGGCAGAAGCTCATCACCATCGTATCGTCGATCGGCGCAACCCCGATGCCGCCGACCGCCCGGCCCGCGCGCGCGAGCACGGTGATGTCGTACTTGATGTTCTGGCCCACTTTGAGCACCGCGTCGCTTTCCAGCAGCGGTTTGAGCGCGGCGAGCGCTTCATCGCGCGGAATCTGCACCGGGGCCTGCGCAAACATGTCGCTGCCGCCGTGGCCAAGCGGAATATAACAGGCGTCATTGGGGCCGATGGCCAGGCTTACCCCGACCAGTTCCGCTGCCATGGCATCGAGCGCGCTGGTTTCGGTGTCGACTGCAACAAGGCGGGCGGCAAAGGCGCGGGAAATCCACACCTCAAGTTCACTTAAGGTTTCTACGCAATGATACGTAGAAAGGTCGATTTTCGGCCATTCGGGCAAGGTTTGGCGGGTGCTGTCCGCTTCACGCGGGCCTGATCCTGCCGTTGGGGCAGGCGCGGTCGGCACCGCGCCCAGTTTGCGCAGCAGGCTGGTAAAGCCATGTTCGGTGAGGAACGCTGCCAAAGGTTCGGGCGGGATCGCGGTCAATTCGAACTGCTCGATCGGGATGGGCAGAGCGCAATCTTCCTTGAGCTGCACCAATCGGCGCGAAAGCCGCGCCATGTCGGCTTGCTCGATCAGGCTGTCGCGCAATTTGCCCGGCTTCATCGCCGGGGCGGCGGCGAGCGCGCCTTCCAGATCGTGATGATCCTGGATCAGCTTGGTCGCCGTCTTGGGGCCGATGCCGCGGATGCCCGGCACATTGTCCACCGCATCGCCCATCAGCGCGAGCACATCGCCTACCAGTTCGGGCGGCACGCCGAATTTCTCTATCACTTCAGGGGTCGCGATCCGCTGATTCTTCATCGTGTCGAGCATGTCGCACGTGCCGCCGCCCACCGGGTCTGTGCCGACCAGCTGCATCAGGTCCTTGTCGGAAGAGACGATCGTTACGTTCCAGCCTTGCAGCGTTGCCGCGCGCGCATAGGAGGCGATCAGGTCATCGGCCTCCAGCCCTTCTTCCTCGATACAGGCCAGGCTGAATGCGCGCGTCGCAACGCGAATCAGCGGAAACTGCGGGACCAGATCTTCGGGCGCGGGCGGGCGGTTGGCTTTGTATTGATCGTACATCGCGTTGCGAAAGGTGATCGAGCCTTTGTCGAGGATCACTGCAAGGTGCGTTGGTCCGTCGGCCTTGTGCAGATCTTCGGCGAGCTTCCACAGCATTGCGGTATAGCCATAGACCGCGCCGACCGGCACACCGCTCGGATTGGTCAGCGGCGGCAGCCGGTGATAGGCGCGAAAGATGTAGGCAGACCCGTCAACCAGATAAAGATGGCGGGGCGCTGCGGTGTTCGTGTCCATAGCAAGCGTGTTAGCCGGTGTGCAGCGGATGCGAAAGCGCTTCGCTCGGCCCGCTTGCAAAGACGATCATGACCCCTCTTGCACTGCCCCTTCGGCGCGGTTTCAGGGCATGCAGCAGGTGCCGAGAAAGCGCAAAAAAGCTTCCCGTTCCGCGCGATATGCGCAGATCTACACACTTTATGCGTCTAATGCTTGCAAGCTGATGAATTGCCGATTAATTGGGTTGCGAAGTCTACCGCAAGAGTAGGCTTTGCGACGGGCCGTGTGCCCGTCGTGGTCCACTTCAATCCAGGGATTGTAACGCATGCGCAAGCTCCTCCTCGCCGCCGTCGCCGGCACTGCCTTCGCTCTTGCCGGCTGCTCGGAAAAGCCGGCTGAAACTCCAACTGAAGCCGCTGTGGAATCGACCGACATGGCTGCTGATGCTTCGGGCATGGCTGCTGATGCTTCGGGCATGGCTGCTGATGCTTCGGGCATGGCTGCTGACGCTTCGGAAGCTGCTCCGAAGATGTAATTCCTGCTTTTCAAAGCAGGTTTCAGTTCAGGGGCATGGCCGATTTCGGCCGTGCCCCTTTTCTTTTGCGCATCGCAAACGTCCAGAGGGACGACAATTGCAACTGTTCTGATGGATATGACGCCGGCACTGCACCGGATCGCGCAGCGGAAAGACGTTGAGCGCGCCTGCTAGCGGCGCACGAATTCCTGATTTGCGCCGACCAAGGGCTGGCTATAGCCTTCGTATAGCGTCCGCGCGATCTGGGCGATCAGCCCGGCATGGGCGGTATGCCCGCCGGGGCCAGCCACAAAAATCGCCATCGCCAGATGCCGCCCGTCGGGCAGCCGCGCGATCCCGACATCATCGGTCACATCGGCCAGCGTTCCGGTCTTGTGCGCCAGAATCGCGTCATCGGGCAAGCCCGCCCGGATCCGGTTCTTGCCGGTGCTGGTCCGGGTCATCGTATCGAGCAATACGGCGCGGCTCTGCGGCGTCAGTGCACCGCCGCGATCGATCGCGTTCAGCAGCGATACCATCGCGCGCGGCGTGCTGCTGGTGCGGACATCGATCGTCCTTGCCGGATCGATCCGGCCATCGTCGCGCACCAGCGTGGCCATGGTCTGGTCCAGCCGCTGGCCGGTAATGCCGATTCGCGACAGCCATGCGTTGACCCGGCCAATGCCGCCGACCGCCGCGATCAAGCCGTCGGTCGCCTCGTTGTCGCTGCGGGTGATGCTGCGCTCGATCAGATCCTGCGCGACCAGCACTTCGCCGGGCCGCACCGCCGCCACCGCGCTGCGCTCGCCCGCAGGCTGCGACACCGGGACCATCATGGCGAAGGGCTGATCAAGGCGGAGATTGCCCTGCTCGACCCCGTCAAGGAATGTGGCGGCGATCGCAACTTTTGCGGTGCTCGCCATCGGAAAGGGCATCTCGCCGTTGACATAGACCGCGCCGCCGCCGTCCAGATCGAGCGCGGCAACGCCCACCCGGCCGCGCGCCTGCGCCGCAATGCTGGCAACTTGCGCCTGAAGCGAGAGATCGCGCTGATCCTGCTCGCCCGCATGCGCGCTCGAGGTCGCGACACCTGCAGAAACCGCCAGCAGCAGCGCCGCGACCAGAAACTTTTGAACAGGGCCCGTCATGGGAATGGTTTACCTCGAATTACTTTACCCACGGTTACCGGATTAACCCATTGCGATACCAGCGCAAGCTTGGTTTCGCCGCTGGTCTCGAGTCCGTCTCGTCCTGTCGGGAAAACTGCCAAGCGCTTATCCACAGGTTTTTCCACTGCGCGTGCGATGGCGGGCAAACCAGGTCAACGGCCACGATCGCGTCGATGGCGGATTGGCATTCAAGACTGGACTTTAATCGAACGATTAAGGATAGTCACGTGCGCCTGAAATTGGCCACCCACCAGCGGGGAGAGAGGATCGCATGGCGGCAGACCTGCCCATCCCGCAAGGCGAAGCTCTGGCCAGCGTCATGCTTCGCGCGGGAATCGGCGGCGCAATTGGCGCGCCGATCCGGCTGTCGGGCGGCGCCAATCTGGAAAGCTGGCTGTTTGCTTGCGGTACCCATGAGTTTGTTCTGCGCCGCGCGCCGTCCGCTGAATGGATCGCCGCGCGCCCGCTCTCGATGGGGCAGGAAGCGGCGCTGATCCGCGCCGCGCGGGCCAGCGGCGTGCCCGCACCCGAAGTGGTTATCGAACTGGAGCCCGAAGACGCGCTCGGCATTGGCTTTGTTATGCGCAAGGTGCCCGGCAGCGCCGATCCCGCTGCCGTTCTGGCCTCGCCGCCTGCGCTGGCGGGCGAGATAGCGCAGGCCATGGCGCGCATCCATGCGCTCGATCCCGCCGCATTCGCGTTCCTCCCCCGGCTCGAAGCGGCAGCAGGAGTCGAAGGGCTTGCCGCGCAATTTGCCGAAGCAGGCGGTGATCGCCCCTTGATCGCGCTCGGCCTCGCCTGGCTGCGCGCCAATCTTCCCCCGCCCGCCCCGCTGCGCGTCGTCCACGGCGATTTGCGGGTCGGCAATGTGATGGTCGAAGCTGGGCATCTCACCGCCGTGCTCGATTGGGAACTGGGCCACTTCGGCGATGGCCACGAAGACCTGGCCTATGGCTGCATGACCGTCTGGCGGTTTCATCGCCCCGAGAACCCCGCGCTGGGGCTCACCGATATCGTCACTTTCGCCAGCGCCTATGAAGCGGCGGGCGGCGAGCCTTTCGATCCGGCGCGGTTTCGGTTCTGGCTGGTCTACCGCACGGTGTGGTGGGCGCTTGGCTGTCTCTCGATGGGGCAGGCCTGGCGCAGCGGCACCGATCGCTCGCTCGAACGCGTCGTGGTCGCGCGCCGCACCGCCGAGCAGGAGCTCGATCTGCTCATGCTGCTCGAAGCGGAAGCGCCAGAGTGCGAACGATCCCGCCCGCTGCCCCCCGCAGCGATCCTGCCCGCCGGCGAACAAGGCGAGCCGAGCGCGTCCGAAATCCTGACCGCTGTCTCCGAATGGCTGGCGGCGGCGGTCAAGCCCAAGCTGGAAGGGCGCGAACGATTCGAATTGGCCGTCGCGCAAAATGCGCTGGGCATCGTCCGCCGCGAACTCGTCGCGCGCCCGTCCGCCAGTGACCGCGCGCTGGCCGATGCGGTCCTTGCCGGAACGATCACGCTGGCCGAACCCGGCCTGCTCGCCAAGCTGCGCCGCCGCGCGCTGGATACCGTAAGTGCTGACATGCCGAAATATCCTGCGCTGGCCATTGCCCGCGCGCTTTGGGAGAATGCCTGATGGATTTTGATATTCCCGCCGATCTCGCGGCCTATCTGGCCGAGCTCGATGCCTTCATCGAGGCCGAGATCCGCCCGCTCGAACAGGCGGACGACAACTTCCGCTTTTTCGATCATCGCCGCGAATGGGCGCGCACCGATTTCGAAGCCGGCGGTCTGCCACGCCATGAATGGGAGGCCTTGTTGGTCGAGGCGACACGCCGCGCCGACGCCGCCGGGCATTGGCGCTTCTCCGCGCCGAAAAAATACGCCGGCAAGGATGGCTCGAACTTGTGGATGGCGGTGATTCGCGATCACTTCGCGCGGATGGGCCTCGGCCTCCACAACGATCTGCAGAACGAGCACTCAATCGTCGGCAATTTCCCTTTCGTCGCCATGTTCGAACATTTCGGCACGCCCGAGCAGCAACAGGAATTCATCTTCGGCGGGTTCGAGCGCACGCGCAAAGTCGCCTTCGGCCTGACCGAGCCGCACCACGGATCGGACGCCACGCACATGGAAACCCGCGCCGTGCGCGAAACGCGCGATGGCGTGCCCGGTTGGCGGATCGATGGCGAAAAGATGTGGATCACCGGCATGCATGTCGCCACGCATTGCGCCACGTTCGCGCGCACCGCGGGCGAACCGGGTGACGCGCGCGGCATCACCTGCCTGCTCGTCCCCAATCCCAGCCCGGGCCTCGTGATCGAGGAATATATGTGGACGTTCAACATGCCCACCGACCACCCCCGGCTCTCGTTCACCAATGTGTGGGTGCCCGAATCGGCGATGCTCGGGCCCGAGGGCGGCGGCCTCGCCATCGCGCAAAGCTTCGTCCATCAAAACCGTATCCGCCAGGCCGCTTCATCGCTCGGCGCGGCAACCTATTGCATCGAGGAATCGGTGAAATATGCCCGCCAGCGCAAGCCCTTCGGCGAGGAACTCGCGCGCAATCAGGCGATCCAGTTCCCGCTGGTGGAGCTGGCCACCCAATGCGAAATGCTGCGACTGATGATCTTCAAGACCGCGTGGGCGATGGACAAGATCGAGCAGGGCGAAGGCGGCCACCGCGAGATCGAGCGCCAGCTCTCTGACAAAGTCAGCATGTGCAACTACTGGGCGAACCGGCTGGTCTGCGAAGCGGCCGACCGCGCGATGCAAGTCCACGGCGGCATCGGCTATTCGCGCCACAAACCGTTCGAACACATCTACCGGCACCACCGCCGCTATCGCATCACCGAAGGTGCGGAGGAGATCCAGATGCGCAAGGTCGCGGCGTACCTGTTCGGCTATCTGGGGCCGCGGAAGGGGATGTTCGGGTAGGAGGAAAGACAATGAGCGAGGAAAAACAAGCCGTCGCGCTGATCATCGGCATGGGCCCCGGCCTTTCTGCCGCGCTTGCCGAGCGATTCGCCGCGGGCGGTTTCACGGTGGCTGGCTTTGCCCGCAACCCGGACAATTCTGCGGAGCTTGCCGCCAGCATGGCGGCAAACGGCCAGAATCTCGTCATGCGCGGGGTCGATGCCTCGGATTTCAGCGCTCTGGCAAGCGCGGTCGCCAAGGTCGAGGCCGAACTCGGTCCGATCGAGGTGCTGATCTACAACGCCTATCGCGCCACCATCGGTTTGCCGTCGGAGGTTTCCGTCGATGCGGTGGTTGCGGATTTCCGCGTCAATGTCGCAGGTGCCTTGGCCGCCGTGCAAGCGGTCTTGCCCGCCATGCGCCAACGCGGTGGTGGTACGATCCTGCTCACCGGCGGCGGGCTCGCGCTTGATCCGACCGGATGGCTGCCAGCGGCTTCGCTGGCTATCGGCAAAGCAGGCATCCGCAACCTTACCCAGACCCTCAACAAGGAACTGGCCGAGACCGGCATCCGCGTGTCGACCGTCACGATCACCGGGCAGATTGCGCCGCAGACCGCGTTCGATCCCGATCTCATTGCACAGACGTATTGGCAGTTGCACAGTCAGGTCGGTGCGGTGCCGGTCGAGGTGATTTTCGCACCGCAAGCGGCGGGTTGACGCAGCATTTTCCTACAGCGCGATCATCTGGCAAAGGGGGGCATCGTTTGCGGCCTTGCTCTTTGCCATTGTCGATAGACTGCCGCAGACGCGATGCGTCCATGCGGTGTCACTTTGTCACCTTCCGGTAGATTGGTTCTGATTTTTCAGACAGTTAGACGTTAAAACAAAAGGTGACACAGTGTCACCTCTGTCACCATTCTTGCAAGAGTTCACCCACGCCCATTCCCGGGATGCAAGGGCAAGTGCCCTTGCCCGCCGGAGGCAAAATGCCTCACGGACGGGCGGAAGGGGTCATCCGATCAGGCGAAGGCGGCTTTCAGGTCGTCGACCAGGTCGAGGCGTTCCCAAGGGAAGAAGTCGCCTTCGGGCTTGCGGCCGAAGTGGCCATAGGCGGCGCTGGGCTGGTAGATCGGTTTGTTGAGGCCGAGGTGGGTGCGGATGGCGCGCGGGGTCAGGCCGCCGAGGCGGGTGATGGCGAGGATAGCCTGCTCGATGGCATCGTCGCCATGGACGCTGGTGTCGTGCGTGTCGACATAGAGCGAGAGCGGCTGCGACACGCCGATGGCGTAGGCGATCTGGATCGTGCAGCGCGTGGCGAGGCCCGAGGCGACCACGTTCTTGGCGAGGTAGCGCGTGATATAGGCGGCCGAGCGGTCGACCTTGGTCGGGTCCTTGCCCGAGAACGCGCCGCCACCGTGCGGGCTCGCGCCGCCGTAGGTGTCGACGATGATCTTGCGGCCGGTGAGGCCAGCGTCGCCGTCCGGACCGCCGATCTCGAAGGCACCCGTGGGGTTGATGTAGTATTTGGTGTCGCGCAGCAGCACGGGCGGGATCACCTCGGCCACGATGCGCTTCACGTAGGCTTCGAGCTCGGCGTATTTCGCCGGGTCGGCGTTCTCGCCGGTCAGGCAATAGCCCGCCTTGTGCTGGGTCGAGACGACCACAGCGGTGGCGGCGACGGGCAGCGAGCCTTCGTAGCGCAGCGTGACCTGGCTCTTGGCGTCGGGCTCGAGAAACGGAGCCGCGCCCGCATGGCGGTCGGCGGCCATGCGCTCAAGGATCTTGTGGCTGTAGTAAAGCGTGGCGGGCATCAGGTCGGGCGTCTCGTCGGTGGCATAGCCGAACATGATGCCCTGATCGCCCGCGCCTTCGTCCTTGTTGTCGCCAGCATCAACGCCTTGTGCGATCTCGGCGGACTGGCCGTGGAGGTTGTTGAGGAACGTGAACGTTTCCCAGTGGAAGCCGTCCTGCTCATAGCCGATCCGCTTCACCGTCGCGCGGACCGCTTGCTCGATCTCGTCCTTCGCACCCGGGGCCCACTGGCCGTTCTCGTAGACGCCCTTGCAGCGGATTTCGCCCGCCAGCACCACCAGCTGTGTCGTCGTCAGCGTTTCGCAGGCGATGCGTGCTTCAGGGTCCTTGGAAAGGAACAGATCGACGATGGCATCGCTGATCTGGTCGGCGACTTTGTCGGGGTGGCCTTCGGAAACGCTCTCGGAGGTAAACAGGTAATCGCTGCGCATGGGGGAATCCTGATATAAAGGTTTCTTTATATCTCCCCTAGCGAGATCGTTTGGCCCTTGCAACCACGATAGCGCAAGCCAGCAGCACACCGGCCCAGATCAGCACAAGCATGTTGCCCAGCTGCGCAAACAAGGTCGGCGGATGGGCGGGGGGGACCAGCCCGTCGAGGCGGCCGGCGTCGCCGAGCGGCAGAAACTGGCGCACCACGCCATCGGCATCGATCACCGCGCTGATGCCGGTGGTGGTGGAGCGCAGGATCGGCAGGCCTTCCTCGATCGCCCGCATCCGCGCCTGCGCCAGATGTTGCGGCGGGCCCCACGATCCGAACCAGCCATCGATCGATGGATTGAAGATGTAGTCCGGCCGCGCCGTCCGGTCGGTCACTTCGCCCGAGAAGATGATCTCGTAGCACACCTGAAAGCCCGCCTTGCCCCAGCCGCCTTTGGCCGGATCGCCAAAATCGATCGTGCGGGGGCCGGGGCCGGAAAGAAAATCGAGCGACCCGCCTACCAGCCGGGACAGGCCGATCGATTCGAGCACGGGGCGCATCGGAAGATACTCGCCATACGGCACGAGATGCGCCTTGCTATAGCTGCCCCGGATCGTCCCCCGGTCATCGAGCGCAGTGACCACGTTGCTCGCGCCGACGATGCGGCTGTTCGTCTGGGCAAGATCGGTGGCACCCGTCAGCAGCAGGCTGCGCGGCCCGATGACCTGCCCCATGCGCGCGCGCGCCAGCGCGGGATCGGCAGCATAAGTGCTTTGCTCATACCAGATCGGCGCATAGCCCGGGCGCAGAAAATCGGGCACGCCGCCTTCGGGCCAGAGCACCAGCCGGGTCTGCGCCGGGGTCAGCGGCAGGGAAAACCGGGCCGTGGTGCGGAAATGATCCTCGAAACGTGCGGGATCGTTGATTTCGTCTTGCCTGGTGCCGGGCTGGACCAGCGTGAAGGCCAGTCTGCCTTGGTCATTGCGCCCTCCCAGCGGGAGCGAGAAGAGCGCGATCGGCACCAGCGCATGCGCGGCTGCTCCGCGCCAATGCCTGAGCTTCAGCGCCCGCGCGGCAAACAGCCATTGGCTCGCCAGCAACACGACCAGTCCCGACAGGGCATAAGTGCCCAGCCAAGGCGCGATCAAGGCGAGGCCCGGCCGGGAAAAGGGCCCCAGCGCGACCATGGCCAGCGGGTTCCACGGGAAACCCGTGAACACCCATGAGCGCAGCCACTCGGCAACGATCCAGCACGCCGCCAGCGCCGGAACCAGTGCCGCCTGCGCTCGCCGCGCCAGCATGGCCGCCGCCCAGGCCGCCAGCGCCGGGTATACCGCGAGATAGGTGGCCAGCAGCACGACGGCGATCCAGCCCAGCCAGGCCGGCATCTGCGCTTGATAGGTGAAAGCCTTGGCAATCCAGCCGTCGCCCACGCTGAACAGGCCCAGCCCGAACAACCAGCCGATCCCGGCGGCGCGCAGCGGAGTGCGCGCGGCATCGATTCTGCCGACAAAATAGGCCAGCGCCAGCAAGGATACCGGCCACAGCGCGAGCGGCTGGAATCCGGTCGCGGCGGCCGCGCCCGCCGCGACAAGACCGATCCGGCTGCTCCAGGCAGAACGAGGGCCAACGCGGTCCTGCGCCTTCATGCCCGGATCATCCAATTGCAGCGCCGGCGGTGGCGTGGATCAACCTTCCGCCGGTGCAGCCGCTTCGGGCAGAGGTGTCTTGCGCGTACGACCCCGGCGCTTGGGCGCGGGTGCTTCGGTCTCTGCGCCTTCGAACGCGGCATCAACGGGCACATCGACGTCGGCTGCCGGTTCCGGCTCGGCACGAATGCCGATGGCAGGCGGCAGGATGGATGGGTCGAGGCCCACCGTCGGGGCGACCTCGGCCTCGCGCGGGGCGCGGCCTTCGCGGCGCGGGCGCAGCCCGCGTGGTCCGCGATTGTCGCGCACGAACGGGTTCGCATCAGCGTCGCCCACAGGCTCGCCTTCAGCGGCACGGATCATTTCGACCGGGGCCACCTGCGGAGAGGCAGGTTCTGCGCGCGGACGGCGATCGTCATAGGGTTCGCGGGGCTCGCGGGGTTCGCGCTGTTCCCGGGGTTCGCGCGGCGAGCGGGAATCGCGCTTGTCGCGTGGTTCTCCTGCTGAGCGCTCACCCGGATCGCGAGGGGCGCTGCCGCTGCCATCGCGCTCGCGGGTCTCGCCGTCGCGCTCTTCACGGTTGGCATCACGCTGGTTATCGCGCGGCACCTCGCGTTGATGGTCCCGTTGCGGGTCGCGCTGTTGTTCACGCGGTTGCTCGCGCGATTGCTCACGCTGTTGCTCACACTGTTGCTCTCGGGGGGCATCGCGTTCGTCGCGGCGGCCCTGGCGGTCGAAACCGGCGAAATCGGCATCCATGCCGTATTCCATCGTATCGTCTTCGGCTTCGCCCTCGCTCCACCGGTCACCAGTCGGTCCGCCGGCCTGACGAGGGCGCTGATCTTCGGGGCGCACGCGGCTGTCCGCGATCACGCGAAAATAGTGGTCGGCAAATTGAAGATAGTATTCCGCTTGAACCCGGTCGCCGTTCAGGTGCGCGTCCTGCGCCTGCTTGCGATACTTTTCGAGCATCTGGGGCGCATTGCCCCGCGCGCGGCTATCGATCCGATTGAGTTGCTGGCCACCGCCGCCCTGCGGACGATTGTTGGTCCGACCGCGGCGGCGGTTGTTATTGTTGTTCCCACGATTGTTGTTCAAGTCAGACACATCCTTGCCCGGGGCAGCCCATCCGGTACGTCCAAAATACCGCGCGAGCGCGCCACCTTTTGCCACCTGCACGCGGTGCGCGATGCCGTGGTTCCCAGCATCTGCGTGTCATCGGTCCGATTGACCGATCATCATTGCAAATGGTGGATCTAGCCGAGACGGGAAGCCTTCATCCGTCACCCCTGCCGGGCTGGATAGTCGGCAGCTTACGCCTTGCCAAGTGAAATATTCGGTAACACAGCCATTTCGAGCGCGCGGGGCCGCTGTGCCAGATCAAAATGCAGCGTCGCAGACAAGCCCGAGGCGCGCGCCAGCGCCGAAACCGTCTCCGCTTGGCCGGACCCGATCTCGACAAGCGCCGCGCCGCCAGGCGCCAGCAGGCCGCAAAGCTGCGGCACCAGCACGCGATAATCGTCCAGCCCGTCCGCTCCGGCAAACAGCGCTTCGGCAGGCTCGAACCCGCGCACGGTTTCCTCCAGCTGGGCTGCGCTCTCGACATAGGGTGGATTGGCGAGGATCAGATCGAACTGCCCTAGGCCGTCCGCCCAGTCTGACTGGCTCCAGTCGCGCAGAACCACGCGCGCCTTGCCGTGGCGCGCGGCGTTGGCCTGCGCGATCTGGCACGCGGCGCGCGACCGATCGATACCGATCGCTTCGGCCTCCCTCCAGAGCGATTGCGCCGCAATCAGCAGCGCGCCCGATCCGGTGCCAAGGTCGAGGATGCGCCTCGGCGGACATCGGGCAAAGCGCGCCCGCGCCGCCTCGATCAGCACCTCGGAATCGCCCCGGGGGATCAGTACCGACGGGCTCACGTTCAGCTCGAGGCCATAAAACGATTGCGAACCAAGGATATAGGCCACGGGCTCGTGCGCCAGACGGCGCGTCAGCAAAGACCTGAAGCAAGCTGGAGGTTCGCCAACGAGGTGCCGTAACAGCAAATCGCTGCGGGTAACGCCGAGCGCATGGGCCATCAGCAGTTCGGCATCGAGCCGCGCGGTGTCGCTCGTCGCCTCAAGCTCCGCCGCCGCCGCGCGGATCGCCGCGCTGATGGTCGGCGGCGCGCCTTCAGACATCAAGCGCGGCGAGCCGCTTGGCCTGATCCTCGGCGATGAGCGCGTCGATCAGTTCGCCAAGGCCAGTGCCTTCGAGCACTTCGGGCAGGCGGTGCAGGGTCAGGTTGATGCGGTGGTCGGTCACCCGGCCTTGCGGGAAATTGTAGGTGCGGATGCGTTCGGAGCGGTCGCCCGAGCCGACCATCGCCTTGCGCGCTTCGGCTTCGGCGCCATGCGCCTCGGCGCGGCGCAAGTCATAGAGCCGCGTGCGCAGCACCTGCATCGCCTTGTCCTTGTTCTTGTGTTGGCTACGCTGGTCCTGCTGGATCACGACAAGGCCGGTGGGCAGGTGGGTCAGCCGCACGGCGGAGTCCGTGGTGTTCACGTGCTGACCGCCCGCGCCCGAAGCGCGATAAATATCGATCTTGATGTCGCCCGGATCGATCTGCACATCGACCTCGTCTGGCTCAGGCAGAACCGCCACCGTCGCCGCGCTGGTATGGATGCGCCCGCCGCTCTCGGTCACGGGTACGCGCTGCACGCGGTGGACTCCGCTCTCGTATTTGAGCCGCGCAAACACCCCAGTGCCCGCGATATTGGCGACCACTTCCTTGAAACCCCCGATCTCGTTGGCGCTGGCGCTGATCACCTCGATCCGCCAGCCTTGCTCGGCGGCAAACTTTTCGTACATGCGCAGCAGATCAGCGGCAAACAGCGCCGCCTCATCCCCGCCCGTGCCCGCGCGGATCTCGAGCATCGCCGGGCGGCTGTCGGCGCTGTCGCGCGGCAGCATGGCAACGGCAAGCGCGTGCTCGGCCTCGGGCAGCTCGGTCCGCAGCCGCGCAATCTCCTCCTCGGTCATCGCGCGCATCTCGGGATCGGGATCGCTTGCGGCGCTCAGGCTGGCCAGTTCGCCGCGCATCGCCAGCACCTGCGACGCCGCGCGCGCCACCGGCTCCAGCTCGGCATAATCCCGGCTCGCCGCGACAAAATCCGGCCCCTCCAGCGTACCACTGGCCAGCCGCGCCTCCAGCTCAGCAAAGCGGACGGTAATCTGAGCAAGGCGGGTGTCACTTACCGACACAACATCGCCCCAAGACCCTCGTCATGCTGAACTTGTTTCAGCATCCATCGCGCCGCATTATCGGAGCCATGCCGGATGAGCGGAACCCTTGCGTCTATATCCTGGCCAGCGGGCACTACGGCACCCTCTACGTCGGTGTTACGTCGAACTTGATGCAGCGCCTTTGGCAACATCGTGAGGGAGCCATGGACGGGTTCACCTCGCGTTACAGGGTTCATCGCCTGGTTCATTTCGAGATGTTCGGCGACATGGAACGCGCCATTTCTCGTGAAAAGCAGCTGAAACGCTGGCGCCGCGACTGGAAGATCAATCTGGTCAACAGCGCGAACCCGGAATGGCGCGACCTTGCGGTAGGGCTGGGCTTTGAACCTATCGCTCCGCGCGTGCTGAGGGATGGACCCTGAAACAAGTTCAGGGTGACGGCGTGAAGAAAAAGTTTCGAATCTCATTCAGATGGCCACTCACCTGAAACCCCGCCGACGCCTGGGCCGATTGCCTCAGTGACCCGCGCCAAAAACTTTCTGTCGGGATCAGGCTTTAATTGCGTCAAGTGGTAACGGGGGGCTGGGCCAAACTCATCGATCTGCTCACCGGCTGGCCGAATATAGAGTGCAGCATCAGCGCCGAGTTTGCGAGCAACCTCGGCGTGGCGCTTGGCATTGCCTCGATAAGCAATCGTGGTTGCAAAGCCTTCTTTACGAAGCCGGTACGCAAGATTTATCGCCTCGCCTTCAAGCGACGGGTTGTCCGGGATAACAGCGATTAGCGGCTCCTGTAACTGCTCCCCCACCAGCATCGCCAGCCGCTCGATCCCCGCCGCCCAGCCGACCGCTGGCGTGTGCGGGCCGCCGAGCGCCTCGATCAACCCGTCATAGCGTCCGCCGCCCAGCACGGTGCCTTGCGCGCCGAGCCGGTCGGTGACGAATTCGAACGCGGTGTGGCGGTAGTAGTCCAGCCCGCGCACCAGCGTGGAAGCGCGCGTCCACGCGACGCCTGCCGCATCGAGGCCTGCCGTGACCGCGCCGAAGAAGTCCTGCGCCTCGCCGCTCAGGAACCCGTCGATCATCGGCGCATCCGCCACAAAAGCCTTATCCCGAGGGTCCTTGCTGTCGAGGATGCGCAGCGGGTTCTTCTCCAGCCGCTCCTGCGAGTCCTCGCTCAAACCATCGCGCACGTCGCGGAAGTATTCGATCAGCGCCGCGCGCCAGGCATCGCGGCTCGGCGCGTCGCCCAGCGTGTTGAGCTGCAAGGTCACCCCCTCGGCAATGCCGAGCTCGCGGATGATCTGATCCGCCATCACCAGCAGCTCGACATCGGCCTGCGGTTCGGCTGCGCCAATGATCTCGGCGTCGATCTGGTGAAACTGTCGGTAGCGGCCCTTTTGCGGCCGTTCATAGCGAAACAGGGGGCCGTGCGTCGCGATCTTCACCGGCGCATATTGCTGCCAGCCATTGGTGAGATAGGCGCGCGCGATCCCAGCGGTGAATTCGGGCCGCAGGGTGAGCGACTCGCCGCCGCGATCCTCGAAACTGTACATTTCCTTGGAAACCACATCGGTCGTCTCGCCCAGCGAGCGCGAGAACACGGTGGTCTTCTCGAACACCGGCATTTCGGCGCGGCGAAAGCGATAGAGCCGGCGCACCCGCTCGAAAGTCTCGACGACATGGCTGAACGCCTCGGCCTCGGGCCCGAAAATGTCCTGCGTGCCGCGGATCGCCTGCGGGGTCGAAAGCTTGGGGGTTTTATCGCTCATGGTGCGCGGCCAGATAGCGCCAATGCGCGCCGGGGGAAAGGTGCGCGGAAACTTCGACTCCGGCGGTTGCAGAGGGGCAGGCTTCGCGGCATGAAGGTGTCATGCTCAAGAACGCCCTGCGCCAGCCGCTCCTCGCCGCTCTCCTGCTCACCTCGTCGCTGTGCGGAGCCCCGCTGCAAGCGCAGGTCCAGCCTGCCACCAACACCCGCCCGATGGCAGTGCCGATTGTGCCCAGCGTGCCCGATGCGCAGGATGTGCCCTATCCCGGCACGATCGATCTGAAGATCGATGCCAGCGACGTGACGACAGGCGCCTACCGGATCACCGAGACGATCCCGGTCGCGCCCGGGACCAGCAAACTGACTTTGCTGCTTCCCGAATGGCTGCCGGGCAACCATTCGCCCGATGGCCTGATCGCCGAACTGGCCGAAGTGCGCTTTTTCGCAGGCGACAAACCGCTGACGTGGACCCGCGATCCGGTCGAAGTGTTTGCTTTCCATGTCGATGTGCCCGCTGGCACCACCGCGGTGGTGGCCAAGCTGGTCCACACCTCGCCTTTGCGTGAAAACGAAGGGCGGATCACCATGACGCGCGAGATGCTCAATCTGCAGTGGGAGAAGATGAGCCTCTATCCCGCAGGCCACTATGTGCGGCAGATCAAGATCAAGCCGACAGTGACCTTCCCCAAAGGCTGGCAAGTGTTCACCGCGCTCGATGGCAAGGCGCAGGGCGGCGATACCGTGACA